>Ga0255784_10001400_pt1 | contig 19465 bp, 22 predicted proteins | sample 101ome_14_FD_179982 | JGI IMG/M metagenome (GOLD analysis project Ga0255784, IMG submission 179982) | Coastal salt marsh microbial communities from the Groves Creek Marsh, Skidaway Island, Georgia - 101403AT metaG (version 2) | ecosystem: Environmental > Aquatic > Marine > Intertidal zone >...
AGAGATGATTCTGTAGGTGAGGCCTATGATAAAACAGCAAGACTTCTCGGTCTTGGATTTCCAGGTGGGCCAGAGATAGATAAACTCGCCAAACTTGGAAGACCGAATATTGAATTTCCACGTCCGATGTTGAGAGAAGGACTTGAATTCTCCTTCTCTGGATTGAAAGCTGCCGTTGCTCGTTATGTTGAGCGATACTCTGATAGTGAGGCTAAGGATGTGGCGGCTTCATTTGTAGCCTCGGTACTTGATGTTTTAGCGAGTAAATGTGCTATGGCCTTAAAAGAGACGAAAGCCTCCTCTTTGGTTGTAGTGGGTGGTGTGGCGGCAAGCCCGCAAGTTCGTCATCGGATGGAAGAAGTCGCAGTCAGTGCAGGAGCTGAGCTTTCTTTACCTCCTCTGAAATGGTCAACTGACAATGGTGCAATGATAGCATTGGCTGGATGGGATTATGTTAGGTCAGGGCGGTATCCATTGCTCAGACCGGTTGCTCGGCTTTCAATACAGGATTTTTAAGTGCAAGCTTTCTCTAATTTTGGAGAATCAAATGCAGAAAACGTCCAAAGATACTAGGATTATCTTAGACCCACTTGGGTATGCTTTGGGCGCTGAAATTAGAGGTTTAGATATATCGCTTCCGCCAAATCAGAAGGAAGTTGATGCTATAAACGCTATCTGGCAGCAACACCATGTTATAGTTTTTAGAGGCAAAAGGTTGCAGGCAAGTGAGATTGTAAATTTTGCCCAAGAATTTGGTCAGTTGGATGACCATTCCTCTACCCCATTCTACAGGCATAAAGATTTTCCCCAACTGCTGCAAATTACTAATCGCTCAATAGATGGAAGACCTTCTGAGACCCGAAACACTGGTCGAAATTGGCATTCTGATTATTCTTACACGGGGCGGCCGGCAGCAGCATCAATGTTGTACTGCGATCAGAGACCGCCCATTGGTGGTGACACCATGTTTGCAAACATGGTTCGGGCTTATGAGACTCTTTCAACTACGATGCAAGGCATCGTTGATAACCTCCACGCTGTTTATGATATTTCATTAACTGCTGGTTTAAACGAGCGTGACCCTGACAAGACGAAAGAAGTTCGATTGCTGAATCCACCCATCGCTCATCCAGCGGTTCGGGTGCATCCACGAAGTGGGAAGCGCGCTCTCTACGTGTCGGAACGAGTATCTCATTTTCACGGAATGACAAGATCAGAAAGCAGGCCCTTGATAGACTTTTTGTGCTCTCACGCAACCCAGCCAGAAAATATCTATCGCCATGTGTGGCAAGAGGGGGATTTAGTGTGTTGGGATAATCGCACGGTGATGCATATCGCGCTTGCTGATTTTGACGAGGGCAAGCCCCGTCATATGCTGAGAGCTACAGTACTTGGAGAGCAATCTGGTTTCATTGTCGGAGAACATTAGGCCAAGCTAACAGCTTCATTACTAACAGGCCTGCCCGTCAGTTATGGTGATTATCCGTTCTGATGCATCCAGCGAGCATGGTTGGGTGCCCGCTTTGTTTGAGTCCATTCCTCAAGCATTTCCCATTTGACGTCATCTAATTTTTTGCGCATCTCCGTAGTGCCAGTATTCACCGCTAATTCACAGCGGTGTCCGTTTGGATCGAAAAAATAAATTGACTTGAAGATGGTGTGGTCGATCGGACCTATAACCTCAATCCCATCAGCTTCCATTTTGGCCTTAGCACTTTCAAGTTCTGCGAGTGTTGAAACCTTAAAGGCTAAATGCTGCACCCAAGCCGGTGTGTTGTGATCCCTACCCATTGCCGGTTTGGTTGGTAGTTCAAAAAACGCAAGAACATTTTCGCCTCCAGCATCCAAGAAAACATGCATATAAGGCTCAGGCTCTTTTGTTGAAGGGACTTGGTCCTCAGCGATCGCAAGTATGAAATCCATGTTGAGGTATTTGCCATACCATTCAACCGTCTCTTTTGCATCCCTGCATCTGTACGCCACATGATGCACACCTTGAAGTTTCATAGCGCGTATCTCCTTTGGTCTTTAGAGATAATCTCAGTTAATTAGGTATTCTGGCAAGTTTGTAGGAAGGATTAGCTTCTCTAAGTCTAAGCCTTGCTCTAAACAGTAAGCCAGATAATCATTTTAAACTCGAAAGCTATTGTGGCGATGCCAGAAGCTGATGCTATGACTTTAGATGCTCTCCGCCAAGAGATTGATCGGATCGATGGTGAGATACATAAACTACTTCTTGCGCGCGCTGAAGTTGTTACAAATGTTGCAGCGGCGAAGGCTAACGCTAGTGATGGTAGTCCCGCCCCAGCTTTTCGTGCAGCCCGAGAGGCCGAGGTATTACGGCAGTTGGTAGCCCGCCATAGAGGACCCCTGAAGCTGAGGTCTCTAGTCCGCATCTGGCGCGAAATTATGTCTGGGATGACTGAAATTCAGCAGCAAATCGTTGTCGCTGTGCATGTGCCAGAAACAGCTGATAAAACGGGCTGGGATATCGCACGAGATCACTTTGGTCTTGGGATGAGATATTTGCCGCTGCGTTCTTCACGGGAGGTTGTTGCAGCTGTTAACGACGGTCGTGCGGGAATAGGTGTTCTGTCTGCTCCAGATGCTGGAAGTGATGGAGATCCATGGTGGCCCTTGCTTGCAGCAGTTTCCGAAGAAATGCCGAAAATTGTTATGAAGTTGCCATTTTTGCTTTCCAAAGAGTCAGTTACAACAAATTCAAAGGTTGCAATTTGTATGCCTGGGCCTGAACCAGAAATCTCGGATGTGGCATATGTAGTTATCGAGACCGTCCCTGGTATTTCGCGTGAGAAAGTTGCAAGCACATTAAGGGCAGCGGGGATTGAACCCAAGGTACTACATTCAGACCCCAAAACTTCCTTTTATTTGGCGGAAATGGAAACTACTTCGACTGATGCAGTTGATCGGAGGGTGATCAAAAATATAGTTTCAATCGGTGGTTATCCTACTCAAATAGTAACCGAGTGATTGACCTGTAAACTTTAATCTTAACATTCAATGAGAGAGCTGCTCCAAAGACAGCTAAACGGATTGATATCATGTCAAATTCCCCGTTAGTTCCAAGACCAGGCATAATGGATATAGCTCCATATGTTCCTGGCGAGGCTAAAATTTCTGGCCATTCTGAGCCTGCCCAGCTGGCTGCCAATGAAAATGCTCTTGGCCCTAGCCCCGCAGCTGTTGCAGCATATAATTCTGCCGCTAACTCACTCCATCGTTATCCAGATGGCGGATCAACAGAGCTCACAAATGCAATTGGCGAGGTCCACGGCTTGGACCCTAAGCGAATTGTTTGTGGTGCAGGTTCAGACGAAATTTTAGCGCTTCTCGGCCGCGGTTATGTGGGGCTGGGCGATGAAACCCTCCACTCAGCCCATGGCTTTTTGATGTATCCAATCATCACAAAAAGTTTAGGTGCTACGCCTTTGCAAGCCCCTGAGACAGATTTAACCGCTAACGTAGATGCGTTACTTGCTTCGGTCACTCCTAAAACGAGAATAGTTTTTCTTGCTAATCCTAATAACCCGACGGGAACAATGTTACCTGCCGAGGAATTGAAGAGGTTGCGCAAGGGTTTAAATGACGATGTATTGTTAGTTATAGACGCTGCGTATGCAGAGTACGTTGATGACCCTCTCTATAGTGACGGGCGCGATCTAGTTGATGCTAATGACAATGTTGTAATGACTCGAACATTCTCAAAAATTTATGGTCTTGCAGCTCTACGTATTGGCTGGTGCTATGCTCCGCCCAGCATTGTGGATGTCCTGCATAGGATACGGGGACCATTTAATGTGACCGCACCAGCCATTGCCGCTGGAGCTGCTGCGGTTCGAGACCAAGAGCATGTCGAGCGAAGTCGTCATCACAATAAGGTTGAGCGGAATCGTCTTGCCAGTCGATTGGCTCAGCTTGGTCTTTCAGGCCCGGTAAGCCATGGCAACTTTTTGTTGATAAGCTTTAAAACACCAGAAATAGCAGAAGGGGCACTTCAAGCTATGAATGCATTGGGAGTAATTCCAAGGCGCGTTGCTGGTTACGGATTGCCAGAATGTTTACGTATCACGGTTGGAACAGCAGCTGAGAATGATCGCGTAGTCTCTGCTCTAGCTGACTTCACTGGTGCGAAATAATGACAGAGGGGTTTGATCCTTGGGATGAGATAGCGATCATTGGCATTGGCCTTCAAGGGGCTTCAATAGCAATTAATGCGAGGGAGCGTGGTTTAGCCAAGCGAGTAGTGGTTGGGGATATCTCAAAAACAAATAGAGAGCGAGCTCTGGAGCTTGGCCTTTGTGATTATGCAACAGCTGATCTCGCTGATGCTGTTAAAAATGCAGATTGCATCTTCATCTCTGTGCCGCTCGGAGCAATGGCTTCAGTGGGGCAGGAAATTGGAGCTGCACTAAAATCGGGCTCTATCGTAACTGATACGGGTTCTACCAAGCAGTCAGTGATCAAGGATCTGGGATCATACATACCATCAGACGTCCATTTTGTTCCAGCACATCCTATCGCTGGAACGGAGTACTCTGGGCCAGATGCTGGATTCCTAACTTTATTTCAGGACCGTTGGCTAATTATTACTCCGCCTCCAGGTACTGATAATAATGCATTAAACAGGGTGCGTAATTTCTGGGAAGCTTGCGGTTCAATGATTGAAATCATGGAGCCAGCGCACCACGACCAGGTCCTTGCTGTTACCTCGCACTTACCTCATCTTATTGCTTTTGCGATTGTTGGTACCGCCTCTGACCTTGAAGATCATCTAATGCAAGAGGTAGTAAAGTTTTCTGCGTCAGGTTTCAGAGATTTCACTAGAATTGCTGCGTCTGACCCAGTTATGTGGCGGGATGTTTTTCTGAACAACAAGGATGCACTGTTAGAGTGCTCTGCTCGTTTGTCAGAAGACTTGGCAAGACTTTCTCGAGCCATCCGTTGGGGAGAGGGTGAGCAGATCGAGAGTCTAATTCTGCGGGCTCGAGAAATCCGGCAGGCTCTTATTGAGGCAAAACAAGTATAACAACCCTCGTGTCCGAATACTTCCAAAGTGGTCTAGTGGATTTTTGGGCCCAGGAGATTCTTTCTATAGGGCTTCTTAGAGGCATTTAGGTATAAAACTTAGCGCAAATTGAGATGTAATATGGGGGTAGAAGTAATGGCACGTATTCCTTATCCAAACTTGGATGATCTAGACCCTGAAGTAGGGGCATTCATGAAACGAATTGACCCCATGATAAATGTATTTCACATGATGGCGCACGCGGAAACAGCGGTTCGTCCATTCATGCGCCTTGGAAATGCTTTACTTTTCAAGGGTGAGCTTGATGACGTTCTCCGTGAGATCGTGATCCTTCGAGTAGGACATGTAACCGGATCGACCTACGAAGTGCATCAACATCGCATCGTAGGTCGAAATTGTGGGATGACCGAAGAGCAAATTGATGGAGTAGCGGATGGTTCTAAAGCTGTGGTTTTTGATGAACGTCAAAAATTAGCAATCCGCATGGTGGATGAGGTTATCGCTGATGTGCGTATGTCAGATGAAACCTTCAATGAGGCTGTAGAAATTTTTAATAGTCGCGAAATAACAGAAATTCTGATTGTGATTGGTTTTTACAACATGATTGCTGGGGTTCTAGAAAACCTTCAGGTGGAAATAGAGGCTCCCGGCCTGGTCGATAATCCATTGAAACGTGCAAAGCCAGGGTGATAGATATTCCAAACTATTGTTAATAGAGCCTGCCGGCTCCGCATGTGTTTGCAGTTGGATAACCTAAGAAAATTTTCTTTATTGAATTATTGATATTGCAACGTTGAGTGCTGGAGTGACGATATATTTTGATAAGAAAAATTTTTAGACAACTGATGATTGTGAAAAATACAAATCGGCAGTGAGTTTTTGATATGTTGTTACTTCAGTACTTAATAGTCGCAAAATTATGAATATACATGTTGGAGTAAGTTAAAATGAAGGTCGGCATGGTAATGGGGTACTCTGGGGCTAAGTTTAAATTTCCCCAAGCCCAGGTTGAGGCCGCCGATCAGCTTGGATTTGACTCAATTTGGACCTCCGAGGCGTGGGGGTCCGACGCAGTTACGCCAGCGTCGTGGGCATTAGCCCGAACTAAGCAGGTAAAAGTAGGCACCGCAATTATGCAGATGCAAGCGCGAACCCCAGCTTGCGCAGCTATGACTGCGATGACACTTGATGCAATGTCTGATGGACGATTTGTCTTGGGTATAGGTCCGTCTGGCCCTCAGGTTATTGAAGGCTGGCATGGTGTCCCATATGGGAAACCTCTTCTTCGAACCAAGGAATATATCAGGATTATCCGAAAAATTCTTGCCCGAAATGGGCCCCTAGAACATGTAGGAGAACACTATGAAATTCCTTACCATGGGCCCAACTCAACGGGTCTCGGAAAACCATTAAAAAGCATTCTCCACGGAGATCCAAAGTTAAAGATTTATACGGGAACTATTACTCCTGCTGGTGTTGAAATGTCAGCCGAGGTTGCAGATGGAATGTTTCCGGTGTTTGCAGTGCCGGAGAAGCTAGATATTTTTGGACCTGACCTTGAGAAGGGGTTCGCGAAGGCAGGAGATGGAAAGTCTTTAAAGGATTATGACATCCTACCGTTTGTACCCATGGTTATGGGAGACGACTTGGAAGAGTGTCGTAAGCCTATAAAAGAACATCTTGCTCTTTATATTGGTGGTATGGGTGCGAGAGAGAAGAATTTTTATAACGACTACGCTAAGCGACTTGGTTATCAGGCTGCCGCTAGGCAGATACAGGACCTTTTTTTAACTGGAAAACGTAATCAGGCCGCGTCTGCTGTACCTGACGAATTAGTTGATGCAATTGCTCTAGTGGGCCCAGAGCCTAAAATACTTTCTCGGATAGAAGAATGGCGTAAAGCATCAAGTGCGGGTTATGTGCACTCAATATTGTTGATGCACCCAACAATTGAAGCAATGAGCTTAGTCTCTAAGGCCGTTAGGGACTGAAATTGTGAGTATACTGGGGGCTATCTTAGGAGGTGCGGCTGGCTTTGCCATAGGCGGCCCAATAGGTGCATTAGTTGGCGCAGCTGCGGGACATGCTGCCCAAAGATTTGGAAATGCTAATGCCGAAGCGAATGATGTCTCGGATGCCTCTGCCTCGAAAGATCAAGCGACGCGTAAAGTTACTTTCACTATCGGAGTGATAGTGCTTGGGGCAAAAATGGCCAAAGCAGATGGCCGCGTAACCGAGGACGAAATCAGGGTGTTTCGCCGTGTCTTCCGGACTTCGCCTGAAGAAGAGAAGAATGTGGCGAAGCTGTTTAATCAGGCAAAACGCGATACCCGTGGATTTGAAGCTTATGCTCGTCAGCTTAATCGTACCCTATCAGGCGCACCTGAGGTAAAGGAGCAGGTCATTGATTGTCTGTTTGAGATAGCTAAAGCAGACGGAAAAATTCATCCAAAAGAAGCTGCCTTCTTAGAAGCAGTTGCGGAGTTAATGGATGTTTCAAGTCTCGCATTTTCTCGACTGCGCAATTTGCACGTAGGTGATGATGAACGAGATCCATACGCTATTTTGGGACTTAAAAGCTCGGCGGAACCGGAGCAAATTAAGTATCGTTACCGGGAGCTGGTCCGCAATCATCATCCAGATAAGCTGACAGCTGAGGGTATGCCCGAAGAAGCAATTGAAATTGCGAACCAAAAACTTGCACGTATAAACGCTGCATATGACGAAGTCGCTAAGTCAAGAGGGATTCGCTGATAATCCGATATGAAAAACCCGCCAAGCTTTTACACTTGACGGGTTTAGCAATTAACCGAGGGATTATTGTTAAAGATTTCTATATTTCGATTTTCGGCATCCAAGGACGGGAGTTGTCATCCTGACCCTCAAAACCATCGATTTGATCTTTGTTGCCCATCGTAAGACCAATGTCGTCTAATCCATTCAAAAGGCAATGCTTTTTAAATGGGTCAACGTCAAACTTTATAACCTCGCCATTTGGACGCGTTATTGTTTGGTCTTCTAGATTGACAGTCAGTCTTGCATTAGCGCCCAGTTGAGCATCTTCCATCAATTCGTCGATGATCTCTTTTGGAAGCTTGATTAACAGCATTCCATTTTTGAATGAGTTATTAAAGAAGATATCAGCAAAATCGGTGCCTATAAGGCATTTTACACCGTAGTCATTCAGGGCCCAAGGGGCGTGCTCACGTGAAGAACCACAGCCAAAGTTATTTCCGACTACTAATACTTCCGCCCCACGGTAAGCTGCTTTGTTGAGAATGAAATCTTCATTCTCCGAGCCATCGCCGTTATAGCGCATATCATTAAAGAGATGCTTGCCGAGACCTTTCCGCTCAATTGTTTTTAAGAAGCGTGCAGGTATCACCTTGTCAGTATCAATATTTTGAGCAGGCATTGGCGCAGCAACGCCTGTAAAAGTCTGGAACTTGTCCATCAATCGGTTCCTTTCCAGTTCAGCAGTTACCCTTGAGGTCACTACCGTTCAGTGCAGCAAGATGGATTACGTTGGTGTCTGTGCAATCTTCAGTCCAAGTAACCCGTGCGATATCGATAGCGCGTAACTTTCCATCCCTTCCGCGCACAACAGCACTTCTTGGTGTTGAAATAGGTGCGTCTTCGAAATGGCTAAAATCGATAGCTAGTGCGCTACCCCTAAAAGATGTCATTTTAAAAATTCCCTGACATCAGCTAAGTGGCCCTTAATGGCCGCGGCAGCCGCCATTGCAGGAGAGACCAAATGCGTGCGTCCACCAGGCCCCTGACGACCTTCAAAGTTTCTGTTTGAAGTTGAAGCCGATCGTTCGCCAGAGCGCAATTTATCAGCGTTCATGGCGAGGCACATTGAACAGCCTGGCTCACGCCACTCAAAGCCTGCTTCCATGAGAATTTTGTCGAGGCCTTCGGCTTCTGCTGCCTCTTTCACTAATCCGGAACCCGGGACTGCGAGTGCACGCACGCCGGAGGCAACCTTTTGCCCTTTCGCTATTTCAGCTGCAGCTCTGAAATCTTCTAGTCGTCCGTTTGTGCAAGAGCCAATGAAGACTGTATCGACCTTTATATCAGTTATGGGCATTCCACCTGTGAGGCCCATATACTCCAAACTGCGCGCTACTCCGGCCTGCCGTCCTTCATCGTCAAATTCTTCTGGTTTCGGTACCATTGCAGTAATCGGCAGAGCATCCTGAGGGCTAGTTCCCCAGGTCACGTAAGGCTCGATCGTTGTAGCGTCCAGCTCAATTTCTTTGTCATACGACGCTCCCTCATCTGACGGCAAGCTAGACCAATAAGAGACGGCTTGCTCCCATTGCCCACCTTTTGGTGCGTATGGCTTGCCTTTGAGGTATTCAAAAGTTTTTTCGTCAGGAGCAATTAAGCCCGCTCTAGCACCTGCCTCGATCGACATGTTGCAGACGGTCATCCTACCTTCCATTGAAAGATTCTTAATTGCTTCTCCAGCATATTCGATAACGTGACCGGTTCCGCCGGCTGTCCCAATTTTACCAATGATGGCCAGGATTAAATCCTTGCCTGTGGTACCTTTGGGAGGAATGCCTTTGACTGTAATCCGCATGTTTTTTGCGGGCTTTTGCACTAATGATTGAGTGGCAAATACATGCTCCACCTCGGACGTGCCTATGCCGAAGGCGAGTGCACCAAATGCACCATGCGTGGACGTATGGCTATCGCCGCAAACAACCGTCATACCTGGCTGAGTAAGTCCTTGCTCTGGACCGATTATATGGACAATACCCTGACGAATATCATCAACTGGAATGTAAGGAACGCCAAACTCTTTGACGTTACTTTCCAAAGTTTCTACCTGTAACTTAGACTCAGGATCTTCGATGCCCTTTGATCGATCTGTGGTAGGAACATTATGATCTGCAACGGCTATTGTTCGGTCGGGCCTGCGCAGTTTACGTCCAGCTGCTCGCAACCCGGCAAAAGCCTGTGGGCTTGTGACTTCATGAGTAAGATGAAGGTCTATGTAGATGAGGGCGGTGCCATCATCTTCAGTGCGAACAACATGGTTGTCCCATATCTTATCAAATAACGTGCGTGGTTTTGACATCGCACCTATCTCCCATGTTCATAAGCCTAAGCGGCCATTCTTTCTAGTTCGAAAGAATGACCTGCCTGATGCTTGCGTTTTTAATCTTGCGTCTTGGTTGTGCGACGGCGCTCACGGATACGAGCTGCACGGCCGCGACGACCGCGAAGGTAATATAGCTTTGCGCGGCGAACCCGACCTTGGCGAATAATTACGATTTTTTCTACATTTGGCGAATATAGAGGGAAGACGCGTTCCACGCCTTCGCCTGAAGCTATCTTCCTCACTGTAAATGCAGATGCCACACCGGCATTTTTACGCGCAATGCATACACCTTCAAATGCCTGAATACGTTCACGTTCACCTTCAACAACGCGATAGTCAACTCGAACGGTATCACCGGGACGAAAGTCCGGAATCTCTTTACCTTCTGTGACACGAGCTATCTCTTCTTGCCCGATTTTCTGTACTATATTCATGTGGCCGGTTCCTTTTTCTTCTCGCCATTCATGATGTTGAACGCGGGACTTCGGTCTTTCCGAAGGCCGGCGCCGACTTCAACCTCTTCTTGTAAAGAGCGCCCACATGTCTGGGCGCCTCTCACGCGTAGTGGCCTCAGCCTGTTCCTGACGCCAAGCCGCTATGCGGGCATGATCGCCAGATGTTAATACGGCCGGTACTTCGATCCCATTCCATACCCTCGGACGGGTATAGTGAGGGTATTCTAGTAACCCGCCTTCAAAACTCTCCTCAACAAGACTTCCTGCTTGGTTCATAAAACCGGGTAGAAGCCTTATACAAGCATCAATAAGGATCATGGCACCCAGCTCTCCGCCAGATAACACATAGTCCCCAACACTGATTTCCTCTGCCTCGCGTGCATCAAGTACACGCTGGTCAATTCCTTCGTAGCGTCCCGATAGAAGTCTGACCCCTGGCCCAGCAGCTAAGTCTTTCACTTTAGCTTGAGTCAAAGGCGCGCCTCTAGGGGACAAATAAATTAGTGGTCCGATCTCGCCCGAAGCTTCTACAGCTGCATCGACTACATCTGACCTCATAACCATGCCGGCACCACCTCCGAAAGGCGTGTCGTCCACAGTTTGGTGCTTATCGCGCGTGAAGTCGCGGATGTCCAGTGTTTTAAGAGCCCAAATTTCTTTTTCGAGTGCTTTACCAGATAAAGACATGCCCAATGGGCCTGGGAACATTTCTGGAAAGATTGTCAGCACAGTTGCTTTCCAAGTCATTCATCACCTTTATGGACGTCTTTTGGAACCCAAAGCCCGGAAGGGGGATCAACTTCTATAGTTCCTGCCGCGGCATCAATCACTGGCACTACAGCTTTCGTAAATGGTAAAACTAAAGGGGTGCCTCCATCCGATAGTGCTATTTCTATGAGATCGCCTGCTCCGTGGTTAAAAAGTGCATTTACTTTCCCAATTGAAGATCCCTGCACTAGGGCATTTAGGCCTATGAGGTCAGCGTGAAAATACTCATCAACATCAGGATCTGGTAGACACGAGCGTCGAAGGTAAAGGACCTGGCCCTTTAATTTTTCCGCTGCGTTTCGGTCATTAGACCCTGATATACGACATATTGCGACTGTATCTCTCGCCTCTAGCACTTTGAGTATGAAGGAACGTTTGCCTGTTTCATCACTCAAGGAGCCGTATGAATCAATCCCTGCTGGGATTTCTGTGAATGTTTTCACGCGAACATGACCTTGCAGCCCATGCGCCGCAACGATCACGCCAGCAGGGATTAACTCACTCTCTTTTTCCAAGTCTTTACTTGTCAGATTTTTCTTCCTCTGAGGCTTCCTGCTCAGCAGGTGCCTCTTCAGCCGGTGCCTCTTCAGCAGGTGCCTCTTGAGCAGGTGCCTCTTCAGCAGGTGCCTCTTGAGCAGGTGCTTCTTCAGCAACTACTTCTTGAGCAGGTGCTTCTTCAGCAACTACTTCTTCAGCAGGTGCTTCTTCAGCAACTACTTCTTCAGCAGGTGCTTCTTCAGCAGCAGCTTCTTCAGCTGCCTTTGCAGCCTCAGCAGCCTCACGCAAGCGTTCTTGAGCCTTAGCTTTTGGTAGGTTTTTCTTGGTCTGTGTTGGGATGGCGCGGCGCTCCATCAACCCAGCATCTGCTAAGAACCGTGCTACACGATCAGAAGGTTGCGCACCATCACCCAACCATTTTTGAATTCGATCAGTTTTTAGTCGTACACGATCCGAATGATCGCTGGGTAGCATCGGATTATAGGTCCCGACCTGTTCGATGAACCGACCATCACGCGGGTCACGAGAATTCGCAACTACGATTCTGTAATATGGGCGTTTCTTAGCGCCGCCACGTGTTAAGCGTATTTTAACTGACATCTTTTATTCTTCCTTTTAAGAAATTTAGAAATTTGTACTGATTTAGAAAGTTATTGACCAAAAGGATTGAATGGACCTTTACCCGGGAGTGTAGGAAATTTGGGTAATCCTGAACCTTCCCCAAACGGTCCTGATAGTGCGTTACTGCCTGAATTGGGCAGTCCCATACCAGGAGGTAGAGAAGGCATTAATCCCCTTTTTCCCTTCTTTTTTCCGAGCTTGTTCATCTGTTTCATCATGCCGCGCATTTGATCGAATTGCTTAAGCAAACGGTTGACCTCTTGAACTTCTACGCCTGACCCAGCTGCAATTCGTCGCTTGCGAGAAGCTTTCAGAAGCTCTGGCTTCCGCCTTTCCGTTGGGGTCATGGATAAAATGATAGCTTCTTGGCGAGCTAAAAGCTTCTCATTGACGTTGGCTTCCGCCATCTGCTGTTTCAATTTTCCAACTTGCGGAAGCAGGCCCATCAATCCGCCAAGTCCACCCATCCGTTTCATTTGACGAAGCTGAGAGAGTAAATCTGAGAGATCCATCTTCCCGGCCTGAAGTTTCTTAGCAAGGTTTTCTGCTTCTTCTTGCTCTATGGTCTCTGCGGCACGTTCTACCAGGCTTACAATGTCGCCCATCCCGAGGATGCGGGATGCAATACGATCTGCATGAAATGGCTCAATAGCATCTAATTTTTCGCCAGTTCCCATGAACCGGATCGGTTTTCCGGTAACTGCGCGCATCGATAGGGCTGCGCCACCGCGCGCGTCTCCATCAATGCGGGTTAATACAATGCCTGTTACCCCGAGGCGCTCTCCAAATGCCTCAGCGACGCTAACGGCATCTTGACCGGTCATGGCGTCTGCAACCAACAAGGTTTCACTAGGACTGACGATGCGCGAAACGTCTTCAGCTTCCTGCATCATCGTTTCATCTACTGTCGTGCGCCCAGCTGTATCGATGAATACTACGTCGTAGCCTTGCTTTTTTGCGGTATCAATTGCGCGGCGAGCGATCGCTGGAGCAAGTTCGCCAAAGACTACTGGAAGCGTGTCAATACTTGCTTGTAATCCTAAAGTGGCTAACTGCTGCTGAGCGGCTGGTCGATGCACATCGACAGAGGCCATAAGACAGCGTTTCTTCTCTCGCTCCCGTAAACGAATTGCTAACTTCGCAGTGGTGGTCGTCTTTCCAGATCCCTGAAGACCGCACATTAGAATTACCGAAGGAGGATTGGTGCCAAGTGATAATTCGGAATTAGTGAGAGGAGGCGAGCCTTCGCCCGCAAGCATATTGACCAACTCATCATTAACAATTTTAACTACTTGCTGGCCAGGGGTGACGCTTTTGAGAACTTGGGATCCGATGGATTTTTCTGTAGCACGTTCAATAAATTGACGTGCGACTGGAAGAGCTACGTCCGCTTCCAAAAGAGCGAGGCGGACCTCGCGCATCGCCTGCCGAACATCTTCTTCGTTTAAGACACCTTTGCCCGTAAGCTTCTTAAAGGCGTCTGAGAGACGACCACTTAAGCTTTCAAACATGGTTTCAGCTCCTATCGATCCCTATGTCCAACGCAAAACGCGCCAGTGCGCGAACACTCGCGGACTGGCGTCAACTTTTGTACACACAAAAGCTGTGGGCAATTGAACTGCCGGAATAAGATCGGCTTATGACCGATTTGGTGGTAGATTGCAAGGATCAGTTGAAGCAGGGGTGTTATTTTGGTGACGATTGTCGCCAATAGGTATCATACCTCGTTTGCCGGAAGCAGAAGCAAGAGCTCTATTTCTGGGTGCGAGTCCATAAATCGATTTCGTTGCATCTACGATAATAACACCTGAAAATCCCTCGAGCCAACGATGGCCAAATTTTTCAAGAGTATCGGATGACCACAATGGAAGCGTTCTGTTGCTTGGCGGTTGGTAGAGCGCATAAACGCCGTGTTCCACATTAAAAAGCGATTGCTCCAGGGTTTTTGTTAGTTGCTTCAATGAGTATGGCCGCCCGTGACCAAATGGAGAATTATCCGTCCTGCACCAAAGACCACGTCTGTTAGCTGCTATAACAATTAAGCGCCCGGGGTCGGCCAGTACGCGCCAAATTTCACGCAATAAAACCCGCTCCGCTGATGTATCTTCGAGAGCATGCATAAGTATGATCCGATCAATGGACCGATCAGGAAGGGGGAGGTTTGTCTCATTGGTCACGGCATTCAGGCATTTTTTGCCTGCAGGCCATGACCATCCCCCTTGTTCCGCAGGCATTAATGACATTACTCGCCCCGCACCTGCTTTGATCAAAATCGGCTCTAAAATGGGAGGAGTGTACCCAAAACCCATAATAGTCTCGCCTTTTAGGTTCGGCCACAATGTCTCAACACGACGCGCAATTTGGCGCGCTGCAGCCTGTCCTAGGGCGTTTTCGTAAAACGCTTTCATTAAGGAAATATCAGTACGCATAGCTTTTTTCTATCTTGGTGTTACCCTTAAAACTAGGCCTTAAAATGACTTGAAAACTGGAGACTCTCTTAATGGCACTCGAAGTCGAAATGGTGTCCGCGCTTAGCGACAATTACGTCTACCTACTGCGAGATACTGAAACAGGCGTGGTAGCGGTAATTGATCCTGCAGAACCAGATCCTGTAGATAAGGTCCTTGTTGCAAAGCAATGGAAGCCATCAATCATTATTAATACCCACCATCATGGTGATCATATTGGTGGAAATGAAGCGTTGATCGCCAAATATGGATGTCAGCTAGTTGGGCCCAAAGCGGAAACACACCGTATTCCAGGAATGAACCAAACTGTCAGTGAAGGTGACCAAATTAAAGTTGGGTCGCAGATCGGTAAAGTTTTTGAAACACCCGGGCACACTAAAGGACATATCTCTGTATACTTTCCTGAAGGAGCAGCTCTCTTTGCAGGAGACACTCTTTTTGCACTTGGTTGTGGGAGAATGTTCGAAGGTACACCGCAGGAATTTTGGCATTCGTTGTTGAAGCTGAGATCTCTTCCTGATGATACTCTTCTTTATTGTGGGCACGAGTATACTCAATCTAACGCAAGGTTTGCTCTCTCTGTTGATCCCTCGAATCAGACGCTTTTGGCTCTATCGGAAAAGATAGATGAGAGACGGTCAAAAGGATTACCAACAATACCATCAAGACTTGGAGATGAGAAAATAGCCAACCCTTTTCTTCGAGCAGATGACAAGAAATTAGCAGTTGATGTTGGCGCTAGCGAAGATCCAATTCATGCTTTTGCTGTAATAAGACAGCTGAAAGACAATTTTTAGTACATTTGTTGCATTTCATCAGAAATTTTGGGTTAGCTAGCTCATCTTTTTTACTATGATTTGCGCAAAGCTCTTGCATCTGAGCATTAACGGTCTTATCAGTCACGCATCACACACATGGGCCAAAACCCAAGGCGGTTTTAATGACTGTCAATTCCGGTGCTGACTGCGGCTCTGCTGCTGAGGCCCTGGCCCATGGAGGAACAACCGGACCAGGGGAGATGGTAAGGCCATGATGCCGACTTTTACTATGCGCCAGCTTTTAGAATCTGGCGTTCACTTCGGGCACCACACACGTCGGTGGAACCCGAAAATGAAGCAGTACATTTTTGGTGTACGAAATAACACACACATATTAGATCTGCAGCAATCTGTGCCAATGCTTCATCAGGCACTGAATGCTCTTCGTGATGTCTCTGCAAACGGTGGTCGTATTCTGTTTGTGGGTACCAAACGGCAGACACGAGACCTAGTTGCGCAGCATGCTGAGCGGTGCGGTCAGTACTTCGTCAACGACAGGTGGCTTGGTGGAATGTTGACCAATTGGTCAACAATTAGCCAGTCCATCAAACGGTTGAAAGAGCTTAATTCAGAGCTCGATGGCGAAGAAGAAGGCGCAGGTCGCAGCAAACGCGAGCAGCTTGAGCGCACACGGACCCGGGATAAGCTCGAGCGTACACTGGGTGGAATTAAAGATATGGCTGGTGTGCCAGATCTGCTTTTTGTAATCGATACAGTCAAAGAGCACATTGCAATCGCAGAAGCAAAAACGCTCGGTATACCGGTTGTGGCCGTAGTAGATAGCAATTCTGATCCATCAGATATCGCGTTTCCCATTCCAGGGAATGACGATGCAATCCGAGCGGTGAATTTGTATTGTCAGCTAGCGGGTGACGCAATTTTAGACGGGCTGCAACAGGGCCTCGTTGAGTCAGGCGTTGACATTGGGGCGTCGGAAGATGTGCCAGCGGCTGAGGTGCCGGTTGAAGAAGTTGCAGCTGCCGCAGAAGCTCCAGCAGAGGCGGAAGCTCCAGCAGAGTCTGAAGACACAAAAAGCGAAGAAACCAAGCCTGAAGATGCCGCTGCTAGTTAAGCAGTTCTTCGGAATTTAACATCAATTTATGAGAGGGTAGAACGATGGCGGCAATTACAGCGAGCCTCGTTAAGGAGCTGCGTGAGCAATCTGGCGCGGGGATGATGGATTGTAAGAAGGCTCTAACAGAAACTGACGGGGACTTAGACGCGGCTATTGATTGGCTGAGAACAAAAGGTTTGGCTGCAGCCCAGAAAAAAGCCGGGCGTGTGGCAGCAGAAGGCCTCGTTGCCGTGGCTGTGGATGGTAATGTTGGCTCCGTGGTTGAGCTCAACTCCGAAACAGATTTTGTTGCGCGAAATGAAGACTTTCAGAACCTTGTAGAAACCATAGCGCGTCTTGGGCTAAAATCAGGTGGAGACATTGAAGCGCTTAAACAAGCAACGGCTGCAGATGGCAAAACCGTTGCAGAGATGCTCCAGAACGCGATTGCAACAATTGGCGAGAATATGAACCTCCGCCGCTATGAGGTAATTTCGGTGTCTGAGGGTTCGATTGCGAGTTACGTGCACACCGCTGTTAAGCCAGGCATGGGAAAAATTGGTGTATTAGTAGCCTTGGAGTCGTCTGCTCAGGCTGAAAAGGTTGCAGAAATTGGTAAGCAAGTGGCTATGCATGTTGCCGCTGCTTCTCCCAAAGCTGCAAATCGTGAGGAAATTGATGCAGCAGACGTCCAAAGGGAGCGTGACATCTTAACAGCTCAAGCTAAAGAGTCAGGTCGTCCCGATAATATCATTGAAAAAATGGTGGAAGGACGACTTCGCAAATTCTATGAAGAGTCAGTTCTCGTAGAACAAGCCTTTGTTATTGATCCAGATCAAACTGTTGGTCAGGCCCTTGAGTCGGCGGGTAAAGCAGCTGGAGCAGACATCAAGGTAAAAGGTTTTGTTCGACTTGGCTTAGGTGAAGGTGTTGAGCGCGAAGAAAGTGATTTCGCGGCAGAGGTAGCGGCTGCAGCTGGTACATCCTAATCTATTCGGCGAACTGGTCATTAGGCCTGTTGCCCTCTGACACCAATAACGAGTACGGAAGAGGTATCGCAACTGTAATAGGAGGCGGAGGATAATGGCGAGCAAGCCCAAGTACCGCCGGGTTCTGCTAAAAGTGTCTGGAGAAGCCCTTATGGGCAGTCAACCTTTTGGTATTGATCCTGTTGTGATTAACCGTATTGCAAAAGATATAGTTGAGGTTAGGGAAGCGGGTGTTGAAGTCGCTCTTGTAGTAGGTGGGGGCAATATATTTCGCGGCGTGTCGGGTGCCAGCGCAGGTATAGAGCGTTCAACCGCTGACTATATGGGGATGCTCGCAACGGTGATGAATGCTCTAGCTATGCAAGCTGCCCTCGAAACGTTGGGTTCACCGACGAGGGTTTTATCCGCTATTCCAATGTCTTCTGTATGTGAACCATATATTCGAAGACGGGCCGAGCGGCATATGGAAAAAGGTCGAGTCGTGATTTTTGCCGCTGGCACCGGTAATCCGTTCTTCACAACTGATACTGCGGCAGCCTTACGAGCATCTGAAATGAATTGTGAAGCCCTTTTAAAGGGGACTCAAGTTGATGGAGTTTATTCCGCAGATCCCAAGATTGACCATAATGCTAAACGTTTTGATAAGCTTTCTTACAAAGACGTACTGGCCAATGATCTGAATGTAATGGACGCTTCGGCAGTTTCACTTGCTCGAGAAAATCAAATCCCCATAATTGTTTTTTCTATACATGAGGCTGGTGGGTTTAGTGATGTCATCCACGGCAATGGCGCTTATACTTTGGTAAGTGATGCAGAGAATTAAAGTCAGGTTTTAACTACTTAAGACCGCAAGCTAGGAGTTCTTAAAATTATGTCAGAGCCTGACCTTGATGATATTGAGCGCCGTATGAGTGGAGCCGTTGAGGCTCTGCGGCGGGAATTTCAAGGCCTTAGGACGGGCCGGGCTTCAGCTGCTCTGTTAGATCCGGTGGTGGTTGAAGTCTATGGAGCAAAGACCCCACTAAACCAGGTGGGAACGGTTGGTGTTCCGGAGCCTAGAATGTTGACTGTTCAGGTATGGGATAAGAGCAATACCTCGGCAGTAGAAAAATCAATCCGTGACGCTGGCCTCGGTCTAAACCCAATGACTGATGGTAATCTTATCCGCATCCCGATCCCTGAACTTTCTGGTGAGCGTAGACAAGAACTCACAAAAGTAGCTGGTCGGTATGCTGAGCAGGCCAGAGTTGCTATTCGAAATATCCGCAGGGATGCAATGGATGGTCTTAAGAAATCTGAAAAAGACGGTGAAATTTCTCAAGATGATCAAAAGCTCTATTCCGACGAAATTCAGTCCCTGACCAATAAATATGTTGGTGAAGTGGACGAAACCGCAAAGCAGAAGGAAGCAGAAATCCTTCAAGTTTGATCGGCTTTATAGTTGTTCTATGCAGCTTTCTTGTTGCGAGTTTATCAAAATTCCATGATGGATCACTGTAATTATTCTTTGGGGACTTCCGTTTTCCGGATGTTCTTTGTTTGTGGTCTGACGCGATGCTGAACGAGATGTGAGTTTTGATGGATTTTTCAGAAAATTTTCTTAAGCGATCAATAACAGCTGCCATACTCAC
>Ga0255784_10001412_pt1 | contig 19396 bp, 16 predicted proteins | sample 101ome_14_FD_179982 | JGI IMG/M metagenome (GOLD analysis project Ga0255784, IMG submission 179982) | Coastal salt marsh microbial communities from the Groves Creek Marsh, Skidaway Island, Georgia - 101403AT metaG (version 2) | ecosystem: Environmental > Aquatic > Marine > Intertidal zone >...
AAAAATCGTTCCAAGATCACCAATCGAACAGCCAAGCAAGCACCAGCTGGTGTTATAGCTTGCGCGCTTCCATGTATGTTTGCACTGCCAATGGATGTTTAGTGTGTCGATTGTGATTGCCATAAGTCTTTCCTATTACCGCACCATAGATCTTCCCCCAAGGGGAAGGTCAACAGGTTAGATGATGGCTTTGCCAGTTGGCAGAGTTCGTGAATGGCGGCGGCTTTTGGTGCGGCCTTAAAACAGCCATGCTTTCGCGCAAAGGCGGCTCGTCACTTAGTCGACAGGGTTGACTACAGCCATGATCAAAACGGTAATTTGGAAACAACGGCATCACGTACCAAGCCATCAGGCGTATGAACAAGCAGGCTGGTGTCATAATCCCAGTGGGTTTTACGGATCATCGACATGCCAATATTGCAGTTCAAACGCGGCGAATAGATTCCAGATGTAACCTGCCCAACCGGCACGCCATGCAGATCGGTCACTGGAAATGGTTTGCCACATGGCGGTGCCTTATCACCGCCAAAGCGGATCCCGCGAATCGATTGGACCGGCCCGTCAGCGGCAATTTGACGAAGCGCTGCACGGCCAATGTAACTGATTTCATCACCAAGATGACACAAGCGCTCAAAGCCGCATTCCAACGGATTATTGGCAAGGGTGAATTCATTGCCGTAAGACATCAGCCCGCCTTCGATACGCTCGATCAGATTTGGACAGCCGGGCTTGATATTATAGGGCTGACCAGCATCCCAGATAAGATCCCAAAGGTCAGATCCCATTTCGCCGCCTGCAAGGTAAATCTCAAAACCGCCCTGTTTGCTGTAACCTGATCGCGCAATCAACTGGCTTGTGCCAAGAAGGTCAAACATGGCAAACCCAAAATAGGGTAATTTTTGTATCTGATCTCCGACCAGACTAGCCATTAACTGGCCCGCCTTCGGCCCTTGAATGGCAAGCGGTGCGACATCAGCTTCATTGACAACCACATCAAGACCCGCGCCCACGGCAAGCCCCTTTGCCCAAAGCAGAACATCCGAGTCGGCAATCGACAGCCAAAAGTGGTTGTCAGCCAGTTTCAGCAGCACCGGATCATTCACCATGCCAGCATGCTCGTCGATCAGCGGAACATAAAGCCCTTGCCCAACTCGCGCTTGGCGAAGGTCGCGCGGCGTCATTAACTGAACCAGACGCGTCGCATCAGGTCCCGAAATTTCAACCTGCCTTTGGCAGGCAACATCCCAAATTTGAACATCTTGGCGAAGATGCCAGTAATCTTCTTCAACCGAGGCTGCAAAGGCCTTTGGCAACAGCATATGATTAACCACACTGAACCCGCGAACGCCATGCTGTTCAACCTTGTCAGTATAAGGGGTGCGCCGGATACGACGCGACATGTTTAGCCCTGATTCGCTCATCAGTTACGCCTCACTCATTGTTGTGATCATTAAGCTGACCACCAGCATGAATAGCTATTGGGTGCCATGATGATGGGAATATGATAGCTGCTGTCTGGATCGGGCGTGGTAAAGCGCACCACGATTTTGTCGAGAATCTGCGCTCCTGACCTTGGTAAATCCGCTGCCTTGAAATAGGCACCGCTGGCAATCACCATTTCATATGATCGCCCACTGACAGCATCAAAGCCATGCGAAAACCGTCCATGGGCATCACTTTCGGCGGTGAATAGTGTTTCGCGCTGGCCATCATCACCAATCGACATCAGGCTAACCGCAACTGCGCCAGCATGGGTTCCATCGACTGCGTTCAAAAAGTGAGAAGATAAAACCGCCATAATTTGCCCCCTGATCACGGTTATTCGATCGACGCCTTGTCGCGTTTTGATGTTGTTGCCAAAACAATCGGGCTGATAACGCCCTTCACTTTGACATTCACACACGCCGTTTTGCCGCTTACCATGGCACGTTGCACCGCCGGAATAATGTCTTCGCGCCTTGTGACCAATTCACCATGCCCGCCAAGCCCCTCAAACATCGTGTGAAAAGGAATATCACGGAAATCGGTGGCATAATGCGTGCCGCTGGCAAATAGCCTTTCCTGTTGCTGCGAAATACAGTCAAGCCCGCCATTATTATCAATAACGACAACGATGGGACGGTTTTCTTGAAAGGCAGCCTCAATTGACAAGCCTCCTGACAGAAAGGCACCATCGCCGCTGATCAGCACAACATTGCGGCTTGGATCAACATTTTTTGCCGATACTGCAAACGATACGCCAACCCCCAAAAGGCTAAAGGTGCCCGGGTGCAAAATTCCACCAAGTTTTTTGCCCTGAAACCCGGCAATATTCACCGCAATTTCTGACCAGAAATGCGTGTTGCCACCATCGATCACCAGCCAATCGCCGTCACCCATTGCGCCCTGCACATCAAGGGCTAATTGCAAGGGGTGAATGCGACCCTCAAATGCTGGCTGTACTGTTTCACTATCAAGATCGGCAAGCATCTTATCAACCCATGCCGCGCGCCATTTTCGGTTCAAATCATACCAATCGCGGGGCAGATGGAAATCGGGATTCTGCCGATGCGTAACCAAGGTTTCCAGAAACGCCGCCGGATCACATAACAAAGCAAAATCAGCCGCGCGGTTAAACTCTATTTCTTCGTGCGATCCATTGACACACACTAGTTCCGCACTTGACGGAAATAATGGCGGATTGCCAAAATTCATCTGATTATCAAGTCGGCCACCAATCATCAGCACCAGATCAGCGTCACGAAACGCATCGGCGGAAGGATGATATTGATGAATATCGGCTAGCCCCATATAGGCTTCGCATTCTTCGCCAAGTAATTTTTGATGATAGGGGATGTTAAACACCGGAATGCCAAGCAGACGACCAGCTTCCTCAAGCTTTGCCTCGGCCTTGGCCCACCAAACACCATGTCCGCCAATCAGAACCGGCCGTTTGGCAGCATTGAGCTTTTGCAGCAGTTGCTGAAGGCGTGCTGGTTCTGGCCATGCGCGCGCTGGCTGTTGCATGCTCAGATCAAATGGCCGCTCATCACGGCCAGCATCTTCGGCAAAATGGGAAAACATAATATCAACAGGAAGGCTGAGATGAACCGCCCCGGGATAGCCGTTGGTGGCAATTTTGACGGCGCGGTCAACAAATTCATTGATGCGCTCGCCATCGGTTATGGTGGCGCTATATTTTGTCAGCGGCGCGGCGATCGCAACATCGTCAATTTCTTTGAATCCGCCCGCACCTTGACGTTTCAACGTGCTGGATCCAGTGACAAAAATCACTGGTGAACGTTCGCCCCAAGCCTCCATCATTGCTGGTACGGCATTCGCAAATCCCTCTGGCCCGACGAGACAAACTGCGGGTTTGCGCGTGATCCGCGTATGGCCATCGGCAAAATGTCCAGCCACCTGTTCATGCGGGCAGTTGATCACCTTCATCTGGCATTCCATAAACCCTTCAAGTGCAGGATTGCAAAACCCGCCTGACAGGGTGAACACATGTTCAACGCCCTTTTCCTGCAAGGCACGCGCAAGTAGCGCGCCGCCCCGTATCTTTTTGGGTGGCGTCATTCGGCAGCCCTTTCCAGCATCGTTCGCAACATTAATGTTTCATAATTTCCGGCTAAATTCGTAGCGCCCAGTTCGGCAATATTTCGGCACCCAAGCAAACCCATCACCGCGCTTGCTTCGGCCTCGATCAAATCCAGAATTTGCCCAAGACCAGCCGTACCGCCTGCTCCAAGACCATACATCACACTGCGACCCAGCATGACGAAATTTGCCCCAGCAGCCAGCGCCTTAATGACATGTTCGCCATTGCGGATACCGCCATCAAAAATCAATGGAAACCCGCCACCAACCGCATTACGGATTTCGACAAGCGAGTCAATTGCCACCGGCGCGGCATTAAGCTGGCGGCCGCCATGGTTTGACACATAGATGGCATCAGCTCCGATTGTCTTTATGCGTAACGCATCCTCAACCGATTGTACTCCTTTGACCACCAGCTTGCCTGGCCAGCGGTCACGCAAGGCGGCAAGAAAATTCCAGTCGGCACCGGCGCGGCTGGCATTCCGTACAAAGGTTGTTTTTTGGCTTGATGTTGCATAGTTCATAGGTTGCGGCATTTGATGCCGGATCGCGTGAAGCGCGGTTTCAAGCGACCATCGGGGATGGCTGACAAAATCCCATATCTGAGATGCGCCCCAGCCCATCGGAAAAGAAAACCCGTTGCGTTTGTCGCGTGTCCGCACTGAAGGGATTGGCACATCAACGGTCAGGATCAGTGTTTTATAATTGGCGGCAATGGCGCGGTCGATCAATTCATCAACAAACCCGTTTGATTGATCGGCATAAAGCTGGAACCAGGCGTGACCCTCGGCCAGCTCGATTACCTGTTCAAGCGCCATTGACGATGCTGTTGACACACATAAAGGAATGCGCCGCTTTGCCGCTTCGCGCGCTAAGCTGAAATCAGCCCTTGGCCATGCCAGCGCGCACATACCCATTGGTGCGATCCCGAACGGAAACCCTGTTTTTTGCCCAAGAATAGACGTCGACATTGCGCGTTCGGAAACATCAATCAGAACGCGGGGCATCAATCTGATATGATCAATCATCGCCGAATTGAGATCACGCAATGATTCATCGCCCGATGCGCCATCGATAAAATCAAACATCATGCGTGGCAGACGCCGTTTTGCGACTTGCCGTGCCTCAGCTACAGAAAATAGTTTTTTGCTCAATTCCTACCCCAGTCGATGCTATGCGTAAACGCTATCAGTCGGCTTAATCATTAGGCAAATATAATTATTGGATGAATTGATAGAAAAAAGGTATGATTAATTAAAAAGGGGATAACATGAATTTTCGCCAACTCAAGGCCTTTAACGCTGTAATGCAAACTGGTTCGATTACTGGTGCAGCAAAGCAAATGCTGGTCTCGCAACCAAGTGTCACGCGGCTCATTCACGACCTTGAGTTAAATCTTGGTTTTGCCCTTTTTGTTCGTCAGGGGCGTGGCATTATTGCAACTGTCGAGGCACGACGCTTTCATTTGGCGGTTGAAAGCACGTTCCTCAATATTGAGCGGCTCGATGATCTGGCAGCCTCAATTCGCAAAAAGGCGGTTGGCAAGATTTCCATCGGTGTTATTCCAACATTTTCGACATCGCTTTTGCCGCAGGTTCTTGGCCAGATGCGGCGGCAGGATGACACGACCCATTCGATCATATACACGCACAATACACCGGCCATTGTCGACGCGATCCGGCTGCAGCAATTTGACCTTGGCATTGTCTCGCGTTCGCCGCCTTATGTTGGCGTGGATATTCTTTACCAGACCATGGTGAATTATGTCGCTTTAATCCCTGAGGATCATATTCTAGCAAACTCACCAGACCCGATCGATTTAAGGGATGTTGCCGGACAGTTGGAATTTGTGACATTTGGCAGTGTCTATCCACTTGAAATGCAAGGCATGGATGCCAGCCTTGCCGAAAAATTCCAGAGCAATGCGCGCTATAGTGTCGCCAATGTTCTGGCTGGTGCTGCGCTGGTTCGTGAGGCGGGTGTTCCGGCTATTGTTGATCCATTTTCGGCGCGCATGTCGGTTGCTTCAGGCGGCGTTATGATCCGGCCGATTGTGCAAAATATGCAATATCACATTGCAATCATCACTCGCGGCATTGAGATGATAACTAAGGAAACCAGACAATTGGCAGACATTATAATCACAGCTTTCAAAAATGACCCGATTATCAAATCTGCACCTTAGGTTTGATCTCTTGGCGGCAGCAAAATAGGAAGTGTCTTGCGTAATATCATTTCACTTTCGGCATCAATATAGGTCGGGTGATGATCGTCAAGAATCATCTTGACCCGATCATGTGCATGATCGCGAATATCAGGGCTGCCTGCTTCTTCCCATGCCTCTATGCTCAGACGATCAACAGTTTTTGGATATAGAAAATCTGAATGCATCCGCGCATAGGTTTCTGGCTCGCCAAGAAAATGACCAACGCCGCACGCTACCCGATCAATTGATTCCAGCGCAATTGTTTCGGGCAATACGGTAACAGTGCTGCTAGCCCGCAGAATGCTTCCCAGCATGTCATTATCAATAACCAGTGCCGTGAGCGACAGCCCCATCAGGCCAGCCTGTGCACCGCAGGCCTGCGTGATGATGTTGGCGCCTGCGTGAACCGTCTGTGCAACATTCAAGCATTTTTCATAACCGCTTTGCGCGTCAGGGCTTTTACTATCGGTCGCCCCCGCGATTGTTGATGAAGGAAGCTGGTAAAAGCGTGCCATCTGAATTGCGGCTGCGGTCAGCAATGCCTGTTCTCCACTGCCACCAGCCATGCCGCCAGTTCGCAAATCGGTAATCATTGGGCGTGGGCCAAAAACCGCGTGTGCCGCCGGATTAACCAACCAGGCAATCACCATTCCTGCTAGAGTTTCGGCAATTGTTTGCGTTACACAGCCGGCAATCGTGACTGGGCTTGAGGCACCAAGCTGGCCAAAACAATTGACCATCACCGGAATGCCGCAGCGCACCGCTTCGACCATCACCTCAAGCGCAATTGGATCAAACCGCAATGGTGGCACAACATGATTAACATTCAACGACAGGAACGGCCTGTCACGAAACGCCGTTTCAGATCCGGCAATCTGATAGCAGATGGTTGCAATATCTCGTACCGACTCGGGTGACGAGGCGCTGGTAAAAACATGCTTCGCCGTGCCAGCAAGACAGGCAAAGGCAGTATTCACATCAAGATGACGTGCATCTGGCATGTCCCGGGCAACAACTGGACGGCTGAAGAAATGAATATGATCAAGCTGGTCAACAAGCCGAGCTGCATCATAAAGATCAACAAGATTGGATTCTCGATATTTGCAAAGCCCCGCATCAAAGATCAATGGTGATGCCCCACCGGTGCCAACATGAACCACTCCAGACGAAAGTGTCATGTCATGATCACCGGCGCGCCCATAGAGCGTGATATCGCGCCGCAAACCATTAAGCGCAGCCGTCACCAAATCTGGTGGAAATAATAATCGGCCACGCGAATCAAGCCCGCCCCCAGCCGCCACGACAAGATCAACAACAATTGGCGAAGCTTCGCCAAGGCCGGTATTTGCAAGCACTGCCAAGGCCGCCTCATGAATCGCGACCATATCATTGTCATGCAAGGGGCCATTGCCTCGACCGAAACCAATAATGCGTTTTTCATCAAGACTTTCGATAGGGTTATCGGCGGCGGTTCTATCCCGCCTGATGCGCCCTGTTCTTGATCGACCCGATCCTTCACCCCGTCTCATATGCCTGCATCCCCGTTTGTTGATCCCATTCCAAGCCTGTGACCGCGCATAAGCGGCTGATGGGTATCCATGTCACCATCTGGCACCAGCAGATAAGCCGACCCGCTGCTGCGGGCGCGCACAATCTCGGCAACAACCCCATTGATAATATGCACGCCAACACCATCATCAATGGCGATTCCCGATTGTAGCTGCCGACTGGCAATTGCCATTTCAAAGACCTGTTTTCGGGCTGGCTCGCTGCTGAAATGCGGGCAGGCACTTCCCGCAATAAGGCCAAGCCCCTTATGCTGTTCAAACTGCGGTTCAAAACAATCATCTTTGGTTTTCAAAAGCAAATCGGAAAACCAACAAATCCCTCCGGCGCTAACGCCTGATGCGACAAGTCCCTTTTGCACCGCCGCTACCAATAAATCGGCGATACCTGCGTTGCGCCAATGTGACAGCATTGCTGTTGTTTTTCCCCCGCCAACATATAGAATATCGAGATCCTGCAAAAAATCCTTCGCCATCGCCGCATCTGCCGTTATCGGCAAATGCGTTGCTCGTGCACAGCCCACGAACCGCGCGTAAAAAGCTGCAAGGCGATCCGCCCGATCATTATTGGCATGTCCAATATAGCCGATTTTCAATTTGGCAACGGGCCCAACCAGTGCAAGCAGGCGATCTTCAAGCAGTGCATCACGACCATCACCATCTTGCGAATGGGTAAAACCTCCGCCGCCAACAACAAATACCTGAATCAGCCCACTCATATCACTTTCCAAAACCTGGCCATGATTTCTGTTATCCGGCCGCTTTAGCGTCGCGTTGCGCCTTTCGCTTTGATTGCCGTTTCGTCTTGCAAAAAACATCAGTCTGAGCAGTTTTTTCTGAATAGGCAATGCGAATTAAAAAATATAACCTATACGTTATGCAAATGTATTTATTTGCAAATTATATTTGTTATCAATTCTTGTTAAACTCATAGTTAGATTCTAAAAACTGGGTAAAACAAGAGTCTGTTGGCCGACTGATTTTCTGAATATTCAAATGCAAATCACTGATCTATTTGGATTATAAAGGGGCTACATCAAGAGGAGGAATTAGCAATGAAAAAATACCTTATTGCAGCAACACTGATGGTGTTAGCTAGTGGCGGTGCAATCGCTGCGCCAAGCGGCACTTTCAAACAGGCCCATGAATATGGGTTTGGTGACAAATCCAGCCTTGATCCGGCATCACGCGGCCGTGTCATGCAGATCACGGAAAAGCTGATGAGTCGGCTTATTCGCCCAGATATGAAGGGGTCACCAAGCCCGGATCTTGCCGTTTCATGGTCGGCAAATTCACAAGCCACCGAATGGACTTTAAAATTACGCGATGGCGTTAAATTTCATGACGGTAGCGCCTTTGATTCTGGCGACGTAATTTACACATTCAACCGTGTCCTGAACCCGGAAAATAAATCGCCTGCGCGATCCGCCATCAAGATGATCGAAAAGATGGAAGCACCGGACAAATCAACAGTGACCTTTAAACTGTCGACACCATTTGCCGATTTACCACTTCAACTGATGGATTATCGTTTGCGGATTATCCCAGAGGGATCGGGTGACAGCATCGCGGCATCAGGCATTGGCACTGGCCCGTTCAAGCTAGTGAAATTTGACGCTGCTGGCACCACTAAGCTTGAAGCCAATATGGATTACTGGGAAGGTGCGCCGGGCGTTGCAAATATGGAAATCATCGGCATCGGTGATGGTCAGGCACGCTTGCAAGCCTTGCTTGGTGGCCAGATTCATTTTGAAGATAAGGTGACCAATCAGCAAAAGCCTATGTTTGCCAGCAACAATAAATTCAAAATGATGGAAGTGCCGACCGGCAATTGGCGCGGTCTGGTATTCCGTACTGATGTTGCTCCTTTTACCGACATTCGCGTTCGTCAAGCGGTTCGCATGGCGGCTGACCGTGGTGAACTGGTCAAGCTTATCATGGGCGGATCGGCCACAATTGCCTGTGACACGCCGGTAAAGCCTGATGACCAATATCGTGCTGATATTAAATGTCCACAAGATATTGCCGGTGCCAAAAAACTTCTAAGCGAAGCGGGTTTTGCCAATGGTATTGATGTTGATGTCTATGTCGCAACATTGGAACCAACCTGGCCAACCCTTGCCGAGGCCTATCAGCAGCAGGCCGCAAAGGCGGGTATCCGGGTGAATATCAAACAGGTACCATCCGATGGATATTGGAAAGATACATGGATGCAAAAGCCCGTTTCGGCAACACGCTGGAACGAGCGTCCAGCCGATTCAGCCTTGCATGAAATCTATCTTTCAACAGCAAAATGGAACGAATCCTATTATAAGGATGCTGATTTTGATGCCCTTCTAGCCAAGGCACGCCGTGAGTTGAATTTTGACAAACGCCGGGCGCTGTATGTTCAGGCACAAGAGCATCTTTACCAAACCGCTGGTACATTAATTCCCTATCATGTGTCCAAGCTGTATGTGATGGGTGCCAATGTTAACGGCATTGATGCGGTGGAAAACCATTCTATCCGTTGGCATAAAGTAACGGTCAAATAATTGGATCCATTCATCTAAAAATGATGGGGCCAGCTTGATGGCGCAACACGCTGTAGAGCTGGCCTTTTTTTATGCGAACCAAACCAACGAGCAAAAGGTGGCTACGCTGTGCTTTTCATGCTGATAAGACGGGTTTTACTTGGTGGCGTGACGGTATGTATTGTTTCTCTCATCATTTTTGCTGGTGTTGAGATGCTTCCGGGCGATGCCTGCACTCAGTTTCTTGGTGAATATCAGGCGGATGAAGAGCTTCTTGCTCAATGCCGCAAGGATCTCGATTTAAACCGGCCGCCGATTGACCGCTTTGCCGAATGGACGCAAGGCGCGATTACTGGTGATCTTGGCCTTGCCGCCGATGGTACAACCAAAATCAGCACGATTGTCGGCGACCGGCTGAAAAATTCCCTCCTTCTGGCTTTTTGCGCCATGGCTGTGGGCATTCCGCTGGCGCTGCTTCTTGGTGTTGTCAGTGGGCTATGGCGTGACCGCCTTCCCGACATCATCGCGTCAACTCTGGCTATTTTTGCTATGACCATTCCCGAATTTGTTTCGGCAACATTACTTATTCTTGTGCTCAGCGTCTGGCTTGGCTGGCTGCCCGGCATTGTCCTGACCTCGGCAGCGGCACCGGCAAGCGAATTCTTTCCTGAAATTTTGCTGCCGGTGATCGTTTTATCCTTTGTGATGTGCGCTCATATCATGCGCATGGTGCGCTCATCAGTTATCGATGTGATGGCCAGCGACTATGTCCAGATGGCAACTTTGAAAGGCGTTCCCTATTGGCAGATGGTGTTTCGGCATGCGCTTCCTAACGCGTTATTGCCGGCGATCAATGTTGTGGCATTGACCATCGCTTGGTTGCTTGGCGGTGTTGTCGTGATCGAAGTCGTTTTTAACTATCCGGGCCTTGGACGGCTGATGATCGATTCAATTTCTGACCGAAACCTGCCGGTTGTGCAGTCAATCGCACTGATCGTTGCCAGCGTCTATGTATGCGTGAATCTTGCAGCAGATCTGTTGACGATGATTGCCAATCCCAAACTCCGCACGATGTATATGAGAAAATAATGACCGTATCTTCTACCAGCCATCAGCAGGAACAGGGTCGTTTTATTACGGTTATGAAGGATATTCTGGCACGACCATCAGGGCGTATCGGCCTGACCTTGGTGCTATTTCATATTCTGCTCGCATTGCTAAGCCCCTTGATTGCGCCATATGATTTCAAATTACAGAATTCGAGCTTGATGTTAAGCCCGCCATCCAGCGAACATTGGCTTGGCGCTGATCATTTGGGGCGGGATATTTTGTCACGCACTTTGATGGGTGGGCGCGAGGCCTTGCTTGTGACCGGTATTGCAACACCGCTTGCCGTGATCTGGGGTGGGTTCATTGGCATTTTATTTGGGCTTGTCGGTGGCCGTGTCGATGAAGTGCTTATGCGGGTTGTCGATGCGTTCTTGTCTTTGCCGTGGATTCTCAAAATGCTGGTTTTAATTGTCACTTTTGGCACTGGTATCGGCGTGCTGATTCCAACCTTGACGTTCTTTTACGGGATTCCGGTAATCCGCGTTGCCCGCGCTGCAACACATGACATCATTGCGCGCGATTTTGTTTGGGCGGCAAAAGCGCGAGGCCATAGCCGGATCAGCATTATCTGGCGCGAGCTTCTGCCCAATGTTCTTGATACTTTGATGGTTGAAGGTGCTATGCGCTGGTCATGGATGTTGCTTGCCTTTTCCTCACTTTCCTTTCTTGGCTTTGGCGTGTCGCCGCCAACCCCTGATTGGGGGTTGATGATTTCGGATGCGCGCGGCTTTATGTCCTTTGCCCCATGGGGCGTCATTGCACCGGTCATTGGCCTGTCATCACTTATTATTGGCATTAACCTGTCTGCCGATGCCTTGGCCAAGGCGCTTGGTATTGACCGCGCTCAAAAGGCACCAATGTAAAATGCCACAAAGTCTGTTCATTGATATAAAGAATCTCTCAGTTGGCTATACCAGCCGAAGCGGTAAAACCATCCCGGTTCTGCGTGATGTAAATCTAAGCATTACCAGAGGTGATAGCATCGGGCTGGTTGGGGAAAGCGGATCGGGAAAAAGCACCTTGGCGCTGGCCGCAATGGGGTATTTCAAACGCGGGCTTCATGTGATTTCAGGACAGGTTCAGTTTGACGGGATCGACATGCTGAATATCGAGCGCAATGCCCTGCAACGCCTGCGTGGCGGGCGGCTTGCGCTGATCCCGCAAAATTCAGGCCAGTCTTTGACCCCGAATTTGCGTATTGGACAGCAGATCATTGAAGCCTTGCGCCTGCATAGCGATCTTCCGGCAACCGGCTTTGACGCGGGTGTGATTGATCTTTTGAGTCAGGTTCGCCTTCCCGATCCGATTGGGCTTACCGATCGCTATCCGCATGAATTGTCGGGCGGCCAGCAACAACGGGTGGCCATTGCAATGGCGCTTGCTAGCGACCCCGAAGCGTTGCTTCTCGACGAGCCAACCACCGGTCTTGATGTCACCACGCAAGCCCATATTATGGAGCTGCTTCGTGATTTGGCGAAAGACCGAAATCTTGCGATGCTGTATGTCAGCCATGATCTTGGTGCAATCGCCCGCGTCTGCAACAAAGTCATGGTGATGTATGCTGGCGAAACCGTTCTGACCGGTAGCGCAAAGCAGGTGCTTTTATCGCCGCGTCACCCCTATGCACATGGTCTGCTGGCATCAATACCACGGTTGAATGAAGCCAGCCTGCCACAGGCACTGGACGGGCGGCCACCAATGCCAAGCGAAACCATTACGGGCTGCGCTTTTGCCGATCGGTGCAAGCTGGCTGATCAAACCTGCCATTCGTCACCGCCGCAACTGAACCATCTTGAAACTGGTGAGGCCGTTCGCTGTTTTCACCATGACCAGATTGGCCAGCTCAATCGAAAGCCCGAAAAATCAGCAAGGTCAAACCCCGTTGTCGCGGATAAGGATATTGCGCTTTCACTTGCCAATCTGGCGGTTAGCTATAGCCGGCCCGGGCTTTTGTCAAAGCTGTTTACACCGCAAGATACCCCGCCAAGCACCGTAGACAGGATCACGATTGACATAAAAAAGGGCGAAACATTGGGGCTGGTTGGTGAGAGCGGCAGCGGCAAGTCAACCATCTTGAAAACCATTGCTGGAATGGTGCCAGCTCAATCGGGCAACATCATTTTGAACCAGACCGAACCATTGGATACGATGGTCGAAAAACGGCCAGCAGCCTATCTTCGTCAAGTGCAAATCATCTTCCAGAATCCTGATGATAGCCTTAATCCGCGTCATACGGTTGCCCAGATTCTGGCGCAGCCGCTGCGTCTTTATTACGGGCTTTCCGGCACGCCTCTTCGCGACCGTAGCATCGCCATCCTCGAACAGGTTCGGCTTGGCGAACATTATCTCGAACGGCTTCCAAGCCAGCTTTCGGGTGGTGAAAAGCAACGTGTTGCAATCGCCCGCGCTTTTGCCGCAGACCCAGAGATCATTCTTTGTGATGAAGTGACATCGGCACTTGATGTATCGGTACAGGCGGCCGTGCTTGATCTTCTTGATGTGTTGAAACGACAAGACGGAACAACCTATATTTTCGTGTCACATGATCTTGCTGTGGTGAAGGCAATTTCAGATCGGGTGGCCGTTTTATATCAGGGTCGCATTTGTGAAATTGGCCCCGTTGCCGCGGTTTATTCGGCGCCTTTCCACCCCTATACCGATGCGCTTCTTGGTGCGGTGCTGGAACCTGATCCGGATGTTGCGCCACGTCTGACGGCTGATGATGCGGTTGAATTATCACCACCAAAAACGGGCTGCCCGTTCCAGCGACGGTGCCCACGCAAGCTTGGTAGCATCTGCGAAACCAATATACCCACTGCACAGGAAATCGCACCAGGGCATATCATCCATTGCCATATTCCGCAGGTTGATCTGTAATTCTGCCGCTAATGAGGCTTATCAAATGATCCAGAATCTTCGCGCTTTATTGGCACCAACAGGCAGGCTTCGGGTTGGCATAAATATGGCTAATTTCCTGCTGGTAACAGGCCAGCGCCCCGATGGTACACCAGATGGGGTTTCGCCTGATCTTGCCCGCCAGATTGCCCATAAACTCGATGTGCCTTGTGACTTCATCTGTTTTGAAAATCCTGGCCAATTGGCTGATTGCGTGAATGACAATATTTGGGATATTGGCAATATTGCTGTCGAACCTGCCCGTGCGAAACATATTGCCTTCACGCGGCCCTATGTTCAGATTGATGCCAATTTCATGATTCACAAGAATGATCCCTATCGCACGAATGCCGATATTGATCAGCGCGGCATTTCCATCGCCGCCTATGGACGCAGTGCCTATGATCTGTGGCTGACAAGCAATTTTGAAAATGCCGGCATGATCCGAACACCAACAATTGCGGCTTCGCATGAATTATTCAAATCTGGGGGCGCGAATGTTCTGGCGAGCCTGAAGTCAAAATTATTGGACGAGATTGCCACAGACAGCGACTACCGGATCATCGAACCACCTTTCACCAGTGTTTTGCAAGCCTGCGGCGTCGCCAAGACCAAACAAACAGCCGTTGCATTTCTAAATAATGTTATTGGCGAGTTGATTGCGAACGGCGGTCTTCAAAACTCACTTGATCAACATCATGTTACCGCCGAATTAACGTTACCACCGCGATAGGCGGTCTGATCATTGCCCAGCCCCATAACCATCTCTTGCCACGCATCAAAACGTAAATAGGCTTTTTTGAAATGCATTTCGGTGGCACAGTAATGGCGTCATTATTAGCAGATTGGCAATCGCCACAATGCAGCTTTTGATTTCTCTTTCAGCTTTGCTTTTATCCGTCATGCTTGTGCAGATGGGTATAGGCGCGCTTCGTCCGTTCGACAGCATCTCGGGTGCGGCGCTTGGCTTTACCAGCGTTGATATTGGGCTAATTGCCTCGGGGCACTTTGCCGGATTCCTATGTGGCTGCTTGCTTGGTCCAAAGCTGGTTTATCGTGCCGGACATTCACGTGCTTTTGCAATTCTTGCTGCTGTTGGCGTAATATCTATCATTGCTCATACGATCAAGGCCGATCCATATTTTTGGACATTTGCGCGAATTCTTGGCGGTTTTGCGGTTGCCGGATGTTACACCGTTATCGAAAGCTGGCTTCAAGCCAAAGCCACTAACCAAATCCGCGCACGAGTCTTTTCAATTTACCGGATTGCCGATTTCGCCGGGCAGATTTTTGCGAATAGTCTGATCGGCGTGCTGACACCGGCAAGCTATATATCCTATAATATCCTTGCCATGATCATGTGTCTTGCGCTCATCCCGCTGGCGGTAACCCTAAGCAAAGAGCCAAGCCTTCCAACGACCCAGAAATTTCGTCCATACTTGGCCTATCAAATATCACCTCTTGCCACTCTTGGCGTGGTGATTGCCGGTATCTCAACATCGGCCTTTGGATCAATCGCACCGCTCTATGTTGCCGATCTGGGCATGTCGAATTTAGAGATTTCCTATTTTTTGACGGCGGCAGTTATTGGCGGTGTTATTGTTCACCCGCCAGCTGGCTTTCTGGCCGACCGTTTTGACCGCCGCTCGGTATTGATGTTTTTCAGCATCCTTTCGACGGTTGTCTGTTTGGCGATTGGCAGTGATCTTGTCGGTCTCGCCGCGCAAGGGCATAGCGTATCGTTATTGCTTGCTCTATCATTTGGCATTAGCACCTTTCCGATTTATTCATTATCGGCTGCACATGCGAATGATTTTGCCGAACCTGATGATGTTTTGGACCTCAGCGCATCTTTGATTTTCTTCTATGCGCTTGGTGCCATCATTTCACCGATCATCGCAGGCTATATTATTGGCAGATTTGGAACATCATATCTGTTCATTTATATTTCCGTTGCGCATATTTTGTTGATGAGCTTTACCATTTGGCGCGCCATTGCACGGCCGGTATCCAGCGATGACAAGCCCTATGCCTATTACCCAAGAACAACCATGTTTATCGCAAATATTATTCGTGGACGTAACGCTTCGGATAAACGCGACAAACCATAGCGCATTATTTATTGCGTCTGACGCAACATCAGCAAATCAGTTCCGTGATGAAATCTTGTCGATAGCCACGCCAATGGGGCGGTGGCATAGGGCTTAACGGGGCTATGAATCATGCGTGATAAGCGGGCTTGTTCCGGCTGGCCGCTGCCAAACCAAAGTGGCAAATTCATCACAAGCGGGGCAGAATGCTTGCCAATCATCATGTCTGCTTTTACAAGATGTGCAGTGCCATCGTGACGGGGTATCTTCTTCACCACCATCAAGATCGCGCGCTGCGCTGAATAATCGTTCAGCCTCACCGTCAAGCCCCGCATCGCGTGCCTGTCCGGCAACCAGAAAATAGGCCGCTTTCTGCTGGCTTGATTCAATCTGTGCCAACAGTTTGCTCAGCTTTGCGATAAATTGGCCATCATTGCTTTTCCATGCAATTTTTAGCCTTGTTGCAATGCTGTCATGGGGGTGAATTTTGAACGCTGTTTCCAGAATTTTCGCCGCGCGCCCATGCGCTTTGTCATCAAGATAATGATCGGCAAGCATGGTGACGGCTGGCAGGAATCCCGGGTCAATCTTTAACGCTGTCAAAAGTTCTTTATCGGCTGATTTGCGATCACTCTCTTGCAATTCACTAGCTTTTAAAAAATGCAGCGCGCAAGCTTGACGCGTAATAAGCGCCAATCGATCAGGCGCTGTTTTTGATTTGGTTTTTTTCTGCTGGCGCGCCATCACGTCCAACGCCGGAAGGGCTGCGTTCCAATCCTTGCGGCCGGTCTCCAGCTTGAAAAGATGATCAGCCGCCAGCACCGAATTTGGCTTGAGTGCCAGCGCAGCTTTTGCCGATTGGCGAGCCTTGACCGGATCATGGTCATCAAGCGCCAACCGCATTAACCCGATATGACCAAGAAAAGCTGTTTCGCGATCATCCAAAATTGACGTGAAATAACGCCGCGCAGCTTGATGATCACCGGCAAGATGCGCTGCTTGCGCCACCAAAAGGCCGGTGAGTTTTGGTTCTTTTAACAAACGCTCGGCGCGGCTGGCATGTTTGCGCGCCTCGGCCGGTTCGCCTGCCGATACCGCCATTAACCCCAATGTCAGCGCACGGTGACCAGCATCGTCACGGCGTTGACGAAGCCGTCCGCCAAGCCAGCGTGGCATCGCGCGGATGGCGCGCAAGAGCCGATCAAAAAACACCAGAATAAGCGCAAAGATAACAATCAGCGCAACCGCCAGACTTGTTGGCAATTCCATGCGCCAGCCAAGCCATTCGATTTGCACCGCCCCGGGCTGGCTGGCAAGCCAGCTTGCCGCAGCGGCGGCGGCAATGACGGTCGAAAACAGAATCAGAAGCTTTTTAAACATGATCTAAATGCAATCCAGCTCTTGGCATTATTGAACATCAATGGCAGTGGCAAGATAGTCTGTCACCAGCCCATTGACCGCCTTATCAAGTGTCTGGCGCGCCTTGGCGGCAGACAGCCACGCATCAAGCGATGGCAGATCAGACCCCGACCATTGCCCCGCAGCATTGATCGCGCTGCCAAGATCTTTTAGCGCAAGCGCCGTTTCAAAATCACCAAGCGCAGCGGCATTGCCACCAGCGCCATCGCCAATTGCCCGAAGCTGGACAAGCTGGCCAAGCTTGGCTCCGGTTTTTTCCAAAAATCCGGCATTATCGGCAGCATGATTTAACGCGGCGGTCATTTGCGGCACCAAATCATAGGCCATTTGCAGCAATTGATGCGGGCTGTCCGGCATCGGATTTGCCGCGTTTTGCAATGGCGCAAGGCCGGTTATGTTGGCACCGTGATCGGCAAGCCCTTGTAGCAATGACAACCAGCGCTCAAGTGGCTGGCCAGCCAGATTATCAGCAAGAAGGCCACTGACAACCAAAAGGCCTGTTGGCGCGGTCATTTGCGGGCTGGTGCTGGCAGGTTGCGTGCCGGCCGCCGGCTGGCTATCGGCATTATCGCTGGCATCTTCACCCGCTTTTACTGGCAGGGCTTGGTTGGCCAATGCTGCCTCAAGCGCGGCAAAGCGTTGATCCATATCATTACGAATGGCGGCAATATCGGCTTTGGCATCACTGCCGAAATCATTATTTTGGCTGTTATCGGCGGCTGGTGGTGGCGTGGCCATCTGGTCTTGCAGGCCAGCAAGTGCCGATTGCTGGCTTTGCCGGTCGGCGGTAAGCTGGCTTTCAAGCGCGGTAAGCCGGTCAGCAAGATCTGAACTACTTTCCTCTGAACTACTAGGCCCCGAATTATTAGGCTCCAAATTTGTAATATTCGCCGATTCCATTGCATCACTGTTGCTAACTGGCATAAGGGCGACGATATCGGCTGTGTTTTGGCGTTGCTGCCAAACGGCAAAACCGGCAAGACCAACGGCCAAAATCGACAAGGCCAAGGCCGCAAATGTGATTAAAGAACCAGCGTTAGATGAGTGGCCACTGGAGAAGCCACTCGGTGGCGGTGCGGTCTGGTTATGTTTTGATGCGCTGGCATGTGGCGGCGCTGTTTGATCTACGGATTTTTCAACCGCATCCCCGTCAATCGTATCGCCGTCAATCGTATCGCCCGTTTTGGCGGATGGTCGCTTTGATTTTGCCATAATGCTTTTTGCCGAACCTTATTTGCTCTTTGCCTGCCGCGATTGGATACAGTCTCTAGTAGAGCCTATCCCAGCAAATCATATCCACCCAGATCATGTCCCAGCAAATCATATCATAGCCGCATGACAAGATACCAGCGTCACCGCATATGGCCGATGCAAAATCTGCAGGCTGGCTTATGCCAGATCAAATCGCCGATGCCGCAGAACTGCGATCGCTAGAAGCCGGCTTCGGCGCGGATGGCGTGCTACATAGACATGGTTCCACCCATCACCTGCCGCCGCAGCAATCGCGTCACTGCCAGCGATTAGGTCAATCTTGTTCCGGGCAGACCCCAGCCCAGAAGCGTCCATATTTTCCTGCAAAATCTGGATCGATTTTGGGGACATCCCAATCACCGCGGAAATGCAATTTTTTGCCAATGCCGCACGAACTGGCGGCACAAGATCGGCATTGGCCGTCATCTGATAGGCTGGTAAACGTTGAACCGCGATATCATGGCGGCGCATGGCTGCGGTCATATCAAAACTAATTTCACGCGCACTTGGCCATAATAAATTGGCCTTTTGTGGATTTGCACGATTGGCATCTGTCACGGCTTGCCGGATTGGTTCAACCAAGCCTGCGCCGCCGCCACTGCCGATGATGATGTTTTTAAATCCGGCCTGTTTTGCTGCGGCGGCTGTTGCTGATCCAACAACAAAGGCTGGTTTTGAAATCCATGTGGTGGCGTCGGCCGTCTTGGCAACCGCATCGACCGCATGGCGGCTGGTAAAAATAATGCCGGTAAAATCTGCCGGATT
>Ga0255784_10001420_pt1 | contig 19321 bp, 20 predicted proteins | sample 101ome_14_FD_179982 | JGI IMG/M metagenome (GOLD analysis project Ga0255784, IMG submission 179982) | Coastal salt marsh microbial communities from the Groves Creek Marsh, Skidaway Island, Georgia - 101403AT metaG (version 2) | ecosystem: Environmental > Aquatic > Marine > Intertidal zone >...
ACGATGGAATCAGTGTACAGCAACCCGCACCTTCGTCAGGTATATTCCATAACTCAGTGGAATGCGCTTGTTTACGGAAGTGCTAAGAGTTTTCGTGCTGTTGTTTCCAGGTCGTGCAGCCAAACTGTGGCTACGAATCGCGAACTGACATCGAATTCAACCGAATGCTGGAGCCTGACGCTCCTCGCAAGAAGTATCGACGGCGTAAAGGTGAGTTGAAGACAGTGATTCACTGGGGCCAACGGAAGCTTCTCCTCTCCGAGGTGGAGTTCCTCACAATGTACGGCGTGCCAGGAGCTACCGTCGTGTACGCTGGAGCTGCGCCAGGGACACATATGCGATATCTTATTGAGCTGTTCCCAAAACTCAAATTTGTTCTGGTTGATCCAGCGCCCTTTTCCAGCAAATTGACCGAGGGACCACGGTGCTTACTGCGCCAAGAGCTCTTTACAGACGATTTGGCACGGGAGTTTAAAGAGCTCGGTAATGTCCTGTTTATATGTGACATTCGGTCATGTGACTGGTCACTAATGAACAATCAAGATGTAGAAGATAAGGTCCTGGAGGACATGCACGCCCAACAGAGATGGCATGACATCATCAGACCAACCAAGAGCATGCTCAAGTTTCGTTTGCCATGGACGCCGGGCCAGACGGAGTACTTGGCAGGAGACGTGTACTTCCAGGCGTTTGGACCAATCACGACGACCGAGACGCGCCTGATCCCGTACGGTCACGATCGCATAATGTGGGACAACCAGAAGTATGAAGAACAACTTTTCTATTTCAATACTGTCACGCGCGTTGCACGATACCCGCACTCAATGCCTGTAGGAAAGCCTGGGTATGGCTTGGACTATTGCTATGACTGCCGTTCGGAGGTGGAGATTCTCTTGCAGTACTTGCGCAGTGCCACGCCGGAGCTCCAAGGTGTCGAGCTAGAAAATAAATTCTGCGAGTTGACCCATAAATGCTCCCGGGAGAGTGCGTCGAGCAGGACACTGATGGATGCCAATTCGGATCCAGACGAGAAAACGAAGTGCATTCGGAGCCGACAGTGGATTCAGGGAAAGCCTGCCTATCACGACGACAACGTAAATTTTGCACAATGAGAAAGGTGAAAAAAAATATTATTAATGATCATGTTCTGCCTTGTGTATGATTGCCTCACACATGGCAGCTGAACAAGGTCTAAACACGGAAAATGAAAATCTTCACGAACATTTGGCAGCACACAACACTGAAAGAAATTATGCAAATGATGCGAATGATTGGTCTTGTCCATGGTCACAAACTCCCGTCTCTTTGACCCGTAATTTACGACTTAATGTGCCTGTCAAACCGTTTGAGTTTGATGCACGCGTACCCCGTGTTGAATTTGCGACACCTATGGAATACGACCGAGACATTGACCACTTGATGCGAACATTTGCTAACTTTGTGCGGCATGTAATTTCCACGTGGATGAGTATTGACGCAAATGAGAAAAGGTTAACATGGACGCAACGGGATATGGTTGTCAGTGGCCTGGCGGACTTTCCAGAGCTCTACTCACACGGCCTCTCTTTGATTCTGCGTCTTTGCAGGGGGAAGGGGTTTTCCTGGTGTAAAGTGGTTACATCGCGTATAGTTGAGAGTATGTTGACGTCGTATCGCTCATTTGTGCGAGTTGTGATGGGGTGGAATCCTACGCTTGATTCCAATGTCTTTACGATAGGTGTGCAAAATGAAATGATTACCACCATGTACGAAAGCTCACACTGGCTCAACGAATTGTTTGATGCCAACTTCTTGACGATTTGTACAAGTAACTTGAATGTGGTTCATTTGATCCCTCGTTATGTATGGGAGGAAATCCTACTTCTCTTCTTTTGTGCTATGCAAGACAACCAAGCATCAACTGGATTGAGTGCCTTGCATCAGGACGTGGGCATACAGCTTCGAAGACTTTTAAGCTTTTGAGTCTGTTGGATTCTATTTAATTTTGAAGATTTGAAGTATATATAACACAAGTAAATTGAAGTGTGCTTGTTGTGAGTATGCCTTCCGCACGGCGACCAGCGAAAAGGAGCCTAAGAAAGGAGGCCTGTGAATTTGTCACACGCATTCTGGGTTTTACTCTGCGCTTACCATGGCAAATCAAACTTATGTTTGACCCTCATGTCCAGAAACACATGGTCTACAAACTAGCACAGGCCACTTGCAACACTAGCTACTCTGTTCCAATGGGTTTGTTGGAACGTAGCGTATCCGACTCTGATTTTGCCCTCTACATGCGTTCTTATCAGGAAGCAATGCATACAGCTAACTGGGTGATGAGCTTTCAAGCTATTGAGAACATTCATGCGAAAATGCTTGCTTTCAAAACAACGGATGGGGGCATCTTGTCCCCATCCGTTTTAAGGTTCATCACCTGTATGCTCATCAAAGACGTCTTGAAGCCAGATTCAATTGAACAAGACATGCTTCCTCTTTTGGCAGACCCAGCAAAATGGCGAGAAGAATCAGTGAACTTGTGGCAGTCCGCATGCAGGGAAAATACAAAGATTATGCTTCGTTACTGGTGTAATCTAGTCTACTACTTGCGTCAGACAGATCAAGCTGCTGCTGTGGAGTACTGCAAGATGGTAATTTTGCAAGATTTCGCATCAGACGAAGTGCTAGATCGCCTGTTTACTGAGATATGGCCCGGGTCTTCTTACCTTTCATAATCTTGCACGTGGTACTGCTTTTGCATCATTAAAATCTTAAAAACGAATAATCTTTGCATGTGTATGTGCATGTTTTATATATGTTGTGTGTGTAAAGAGATAAAGATGGCTTCTCAGGAATGCAACGACACAAAAGTCGATGTTATGCATGTGAGCACATACCTTCCTCTGCTATTAATTTTATTGCGGGCAAGTCTTTATCTTATCTCAATGCAAGTTCTCATCAACGTGGTGGGACAAATGCACATGATTGTAATCGTGAGTGCATGGATCGTGTACTTTGACGCTTACTTCTTTCAGAACAATGCGAGCAACCACATGTGTGGGTTTTTATTACCAGCAGCCCTCATGTACTGTAACAATCGTCTGATTGCCATTCAATTTGAACAGGGATGTCAGCAAACGTATCCCAGCATCATCTCCAACCACATTCTAAATGTGTTGTGGGCTACGAGTAGCATGCTGATGCTAGCTTACGTGTTTGCCGAAATTTGGGAGTTGCGCGTAGATCTCAACTTGGCAGCATGTGTCTCCGGTGCGCTCGGCTTAGGCATGCTATGGACAGAATGTGGTGTAAAATCATTTCAAGAACTTTGGATTCGCGTGTTTATTTTCTATGTTTTCACGTTTGGCTTTGGCGTGATGCATGCGTGCACTCAGCATCTACACCACTGCCGATACAAAACTATTGGCCTGCACATTTGCATGCACCTTCTCTTTGTCAATATGCATGTCTTGCTTGCCAGTATGTTGGTGAGCCTTGCGTTAGGTATTTATGTCATGCACAAGTCCTTACAATCTCTTGTGCATGAGAGCAATGCGCCAAGTTTGCCGAATTCGGTGGACGCCTCACACAAAAATACACAAGTAAAAGTCGATATGCCAAACAAAAGCATGCCGAACAAAAACATGTCACCATGCACGTTATCCGAAAACGAAGCGCTGCGCGAGCTCATGGCAGCAAAGCGGGCCTTGAATTTAGTGTGAGTTTAGACTTTAGCTTGCGTTTTGGCTTCACACGTTGTGATTCAAAATCAAGTTGAAAGGTGGTTCTTGTTGATCGTCGAATCGTATTAAAGGCTGCAAGTGTGTTCGCAAAAAGAATAGTTGGCGTTTTTTGTCTGCCTCTTTCACGCCCGCTGAATATTCCGTAGTTGCACAGAAGATGCATTCATACACTGCTGTACAGGTGCATAAGTCCATGCAGTGTGTGCGCATGCTGTTGAATGTTATTGCCTTGGACACTATGATGCTTTGATGCTTTTATTTTGCTGCAGTTTGTGCTTTTTGATTCAATTTGGTTTTACTCAACTTTTTTTTGATATAATACCTGAATTCAAGGGTAGCGTGCCACCCGATATTATTCAAGGCAAGTGCAACACGGCATGCTGTTTTACGAGACATACGAGCGAGAGCACCCTTCAAGATACCGCAATAATGTTGCTGAGCAGAAAATCTACAGCATTGCTGCATTCACCTATTGTACGCTCAATTGGAAAGCGTACGATGATAGTATGCGAATTTGTGGATGGAAGAACACTTTCATCAAGCTATGGCATATCCACTACAACAACATTGCCAATGCCATGTACAACATCATTCAATCGCAAACCACGCACATCACATGCGACCAAACCGACCTTGTCTTTTGTGTCAAGGCTTACGAAAAGATGTTCAAGGCAGCATTAGAACAAATCAATGCGAGTGAGCAGAGCAAGAAAGAAGTGAGGGCTGTGAGTGAGAAGGTTGACAGAAGCTTTGACTCTTACCCCTGCAGAAAGGTGCAAAGAAGTAAAGAACAAGGACAACACGACAGGCAGCCAAAGAATGATACTTTATAATTTGCCGCTAGTGCAAAAGCTCATACACACGGTGAACTGTTTCCATATTCACGGCGTTTGCCTTCATTTAAAGAGTGTTGAGCCTTTCCAGATTCTACAGACGTCAGCATTGATTCCTACAATGCACACTTCGCCGTTGCCGTACATGTGTGTGTGGGGTGAAAGGGACATCGTGCCTTTTGTGCACATGATATGGGACAATGGCTTGGTGCACGCTATGTTTATTTTTGCCGTGGTTTCCTACAACATCTTGCGCAAGTAAATGATAAAAAAGCTAAGAAAGCTGAAACGCTAAGTTTCAACACTGCGTACACACGCACATGCTGCGATTCCTTTGGGGAATAATGTCGCAATCTCTCAGTTGGCACGTAATCATCATGTCCGCGGCCTTGTTGAGACGAGCTTGAATGTAGGCATCAAAACGGTGCATGCGTTGCTGTCTGACAGCAACATCACGCGAAGCATTAAAGTTTCCTTCCTGCCTACGTCGGCCGATGCCAAAGTCCGGGTCCAATTTTTCCACGATGTTCGCATCATACCACGGCACGCAGGTCAATGGCACAAAACCTTCCGGCAAGTTGCCATATGGCTCATTCAACCATACACCAAAGTTTTTGTGCTGACGACTACCACCATATAATATCTGGCACGCTTCTGCCGACCGCGTCCATGGCGTGCGCTGCGGTGTGCTAATAGAGCTGTCCGAGCTCTCCTTGTTGTCCGATTTGTCGCCGAGCAGGAATTGGGGCATGGCAGAAAAGAAAAGGCAAAATGTACTGGAAACAATGCCATAAAGAATGGTTTTTATAGCAGGTCAAATTTGCTCAAATTTGACGTGTATTGAATCAAATTTGATCAAATTTGACGTGCATTGAATCAAATTTGATCAAATTTGATATTCCCGGATAAAGGATCACAGCTGAAAAGTCAAAGCATGAAGTGTCGTCGACGCTCCATGATGCACGATTTTTCCGAGATTACCGAGGAGGAGCCCATTCAAGTACAACAACAACAAGAACTAAGAAACGACGAGACAAACAATTCAAGCAATGTTGCACCCGCGACCTCGGCGCGTGTAAAGCGCCGAAAATGCTGTATCTTACCACCTGTTATTCTGTATTTTGCTGCTGTGCTCATCATCTTCGCCATCATGCTCATCAAATTTGTCACGAACGTAGAAGAGAAGAAGTAAAGATGCAATAAAGATGCAATACTGATCGCATGATGCAATGCTCACAATGCTCACCGCACGTCTTCATGGCTGAGAATTGGCATGAGGTGCAGAATATTATCATTCCGATCGAAGCCGAGCATTTGCAGCTTTTGCATAAAGGCCTCGTGCGGAAAAAAATAAAGCTCGTCTTCTTTCAATTGACTGTTTGACTTCGTGTCCGCCTCGTACATTGACATTGGATATCGTGCCTTGCGAATTTTTATGACATTGGCCATTTGCTGTGTTCGAAAGCGTCGGTGAAACTGAATCGTTTGTGAGGGAAAACAGTTCATGCGTCTGTCGCGCTCCGCAATGTGGCCATACACGTACTCAGATGCATAGTCTTTGGCACCTGTGAAAAGCCAGTAACCCTCGCTTGCAAACATTTCAAAGAGCACGCCATTACTGCTTTTGTTTAGGAAACACCCCATGTCCACCATCTGCACACGGTTGTCCATCGTCAAACAGATATCTGTTTTGAAAGTAGACGTGGTGGGAATTGCCATTTTTTGTTGCTGATTCGGATCGTCTAAGTCACTACATGACTCAATTTGCAAGTTGAGCAACTTGGCCACCTCGTACGCAATGCGGTTGTGATTGCGCATAGTAGCCAGCCGTAGCCAATGGCACTCTTCACTCTGCACAAAGTCCTTACACGTTACATGAGCATGTGAGTCCTGCCACAGGTTTTCCAGCTCCTCACAGGCAATTTTCAAATAGCCAGAGACCACAATGAAAAGCTTATGTTCAATAGCATCCTTCTGGTGTGTGCGGACATAGGCATGGCACAGAGACAAGCGGCATGGCTCAGTTGTAGACCATATGCGTTTGTCTGGAATGTGTTGCGTGTACCGCGTGCTGCTAATTTCGTCGCGAATACAGTCAAATGAGGCGGTGTGCACACTTTGTTGCAGGGTGTGCATGCTCTTCAAATACTCCTGCAATTTGTACTTGCATTCATCCAGCTCGTTGATGATGTTGATGGCCTGCGGATGCATGATGCTACTCACAGCCTGTGCTGTATCCGTGCTTTCAGGGTTTGAAAAGTAATTGCGGCTCTGCTTTTGCTTTTGCTTGCATTCATACATTGCAATCAAATGGAACATGTCTTTGCAAATAGGAAGTACAGTGGCTTTTTCGTCAGCGTGGCACTCAAACCTGAAACCACGCAGAACACCATTCTTATCAATATGGTGATTGGGCATGAGGGAAAGCACGGAATGGGTGCTGCGTGATAGAATACTCTCACATGCGTGCTGCTCTTCCTGTGTCATGGGCATGCACGAGTAGGACGTGTCAAGACGATCAAACACGGAATCCTGCATTGTTTTCTTGTGATGCAAGCTTTCCTCGTCACTTTCTTCATCGGATTCGTACTGTGTTCTTTGTCTTCTTTCTGTTTTGAGTAGCTCGTCTTGAAGGTGGTCAGGCAGCTGCTTCAAAAGCTGCTGCTGCTGGTCTGCTTGCCTCTCGTTCTGTTCACGCGCCAGTTGAGTTTCGTAATCCTCCATACTCAAATTCATGTCGAGACGGGTCTTCCGCTGCGCTGCACTCATACGTGCAGGGCCGGCGTGATGCTTTGTGTTTGCTCGTTTTGCATGCTCTTGCTTGCTCTTGTCTACATCCATGCTTGTCTTTGTCTGCATTTTCATTAACATCATTTTGTTATATGCTCATCCCATTCCTATATGCTTTGCTAGTTACATGTGCAGGAAATGCACAGACAGATACGTGGCAGAAGTTGATGCAATTTTGTTGCAAGTTTGTTGCAAGTTTGTTGTAAGCTTGTTGCAGGCTTGGTTAAACATTACCATTATTGTTGATATTGCTACTACGTTTCAAATTGCGCGGCCGTTGAAACACATAATACCAAAGCATCCCAGCGACACATACACCTTCAATGGCAAATAAAAATATGCGCTGCCACGCCATCTTACCATGCGTTGCCTCGTCCAGCACATTGTTGACATTGTTGAGTTTGGCAAGGCGCGTGAAGGAAATGACTTCTACATTGCTGATGCTTTCTATTACTATTTCTTCTGGAAACTGGTATTCTTGCAAGCTTGCATCTACTGATTCTTGAATGGCAACGATTGTTGAGCTGGGTTCAGTATACAAATTGTCACTCATAACCAAAATATCCAACTGACTAGCTTGAATTCCATATACAGATGTCTCTACTGTTTCGCCTGTTTGAAGCAATCTCCTTCTACTGACCGTCTCAGAAGGTGTAATGAAGAAGGTTTCCAATGTTTGCATAGAATGTTGTCGCACAGCATGCTGTTGCATAAGAGTAAGAAAGGCGATGTTGTCGTATACAGAGTTGTGGTGCTTGATGAGGACAAGTGGGTTGCCTATTTCTATAATTCGTAAAGCTTCTGCAACGTGCACACTCACAACATCTAACGTATCGTAAAACGCCTGTGCAAACAGCGTGTATGACAAAGTTGTGTCTATATACACCATTGCTTTCAATTGTACGCCGATGAATTGTGATAATAAGGGGAAACACATTGGTGAGAAGGTCAAGGAGCGTATCAAAGTTGCATTACCCCATTCAGATTTCAAAAGAGGCGGCCGATTAAATGGTTGTCGCACATGCGACGCATCACACTTCCACACACAGCTCGACACTAGATTGTCTGAGAAACCACTTTGTAAAGTATCTGCAATCTCAGACGAAACCAGTTGTAACACACTTTTGGGAGGTGCCACAAAACCGCGCGCGGCGCATATATGCTCAACGTGCACCGTTTGCAACAGGTCTGCTGGCACGGTTAGATTCAACTTGTAGACAGCAAATTTAGGAATAAAGATTGTGGAGATGTAGTTCATGGTCATTAATCGCAGCTCCATTTCATACACATTGTTGCCGTAATGATACGCATGCTCCGCCAGCATGCTTGCGTTCCGTAGAATGCGGATTTCAGGGGGATATGCTATGTGTATGAAATTCGAATTGTGCTGTAAATAATCCGAAAGAAGACATTCACGTTGCCAAGCGTCGGGGTTTTGTGTGTCATACTGCGAATGCACCAAGCTCCATGCCTCATTCTGCAACAATATTTTTACATCAGCACAAGTCATATGCAAAGGAGTGCCAGGAAACAAACACGAAGTATGTGATTCAGCCATAGTGTTACACGTGTGCACAAAACTTAGCACATGCTCAGGCAACGGCGCCAGTGCAAAAATCCACGCGTCCAAGGCAGCGTCATATCGCTCATTCAGCACCCGCAACACCATGCCTTCATCAGGTACGCTCAAAATACACGTGCTTAAAGGCAAAGAGACTAATAGGTGTATAGTGCAAAGAAAGACAGATAAAATATCTCTCAGCTTCCACCGCAATAAGCCCAAGAACATTAACACATATATGCTTTGATTTTATATAGTTTGCTGCAAATGAAAATGTTTTGTAAGCTACCAAGCTGAAGACGCAACAATATATAACATAATTCTATAGCACATTGACAACTCATCATCCGGATCATGTCGGACTCAGATTGTGATCCAGAGTTGAAGCCGTGGATAATTATGTTAGGGCCTGAGTATCAGAAATTGGAGGAACATGAGCGAGAATTTCATGCTAAACGATTGAGACGCAGAAGCAGAATGAATGCAGACAGTGCTCCGAAAGAAAAGAACAAGCAGGCGCAAGAAGCAGAAGACGAGACACAGGTGCAAGAACAAGAAGTACAGAACTTCTCTACACTGCCTTATGCACCACCACAAGCACAAGAAGCGGGTGCGCCAGAAGAAGCTGGTGTGCCAGAAGAAGAAGAAGCTTCACAGGCTTGGCCATACAATCCTAAAACTGGCAAATTTGAGGCACCTGAACTCGCAAGAAGGTCAGCAGCAGAAGCATGTATGCAATCACAAGCAGCAGCAGCAGAGGTAAACTCACTGCTTACAAATGCATCAAGCGATGATGCGGATGATGCGGTGCATGATTTGACTGACAGCTTGCCAGATACAGGCAATGATGATGTTGTTGACTTGACTAGGGATGATGCGGATGATGCGGTCATTGATTTGACTGACAGCTTGCCAGATACAGGCAATGATGATGTTGAGTGTGAATGTCAGTTTGATGAATACAACACTCGCATCCAAACCTGCTCTGCTTGCTGGCACAATTGCAATGCTTGATCTTTGCAATTGAACCCCAAAAGCATAAATAAAACCCCAAAAAAAACTGAAATTGATATGCACATTACAAATAAGAGCTCTAAGCATGTGCTATCAATGCATTGGAGCGCACACGGCACTGTGTGTTTTGAGACCCTGCTTGCCACCATTGTGCTCTGGATTGCACTCTTTGGCCTCAACGAGTGTGCGATGCAGTATGTAGATATGCAGTATCACATGTGGTGGTATCTTTTTCTTTTCTTGCTTGTTATAATCTTCTTGACTTCAACAGACACAAGTTTTTGCTCGCTTTTGTGATTTTCATATTTATTGTACACTACAGCAATGTGAAGCAAGAATTTTGCTCGCAATTTCAAAGTTTCCGTGATAATTTTGTTTATTAAAAACAGACTCTAGTTATCGTCAGATGCTTCCAAATCGAAACTTAAAACGTCTCGCTATTTTGCACAGTATGGAACAGTCTCTCCTTTGCCATTTCTCACCACAGTTAGAGGCTGCGTCATAAGCTCTGTGGTGTATGGCATACTGTTATAAGGCAGGGTTGCTTCACGAGCAGGCGGATGTGTGCTTAATGGGCCTTCATAACGGTCCGGAGAAAAAACCATAGTTCCTCCCGCTGTATATTTGTATATGGGGGAAACCGAGCGACCAATAACCTCATCCCGAACGGGTTCAGGAGAAGGGGTGCGTTTCCGGAGCCTTTTGGCAGCTGCCCTGGTAAGTACCATACCAATAACCTCATCCCGAACGGGTTCAGGAGAAGGGGTGCGTTCCCGGAGCCTTTTGGCAGCTGCCCTGGTAAGTACCATGTTAATGCATTAATAGATACAAGGCATCATATATATGGATTTTTGTTTATTTTTGCACGCAAATAAAAAAGCTGATAGTGGTCACTGCCGTTAACAAGAATAAAACGAGTTCCGAAATTGGAATGATAACATCTATCTTCTGCCGTCGTAAGGTGGGTATGTTATCTGTGTGTTTGACCACTGTGCCTTCCAAACCCAGCTGAGCCTGAAACCAGTCCCAGGGATAGCAGTCCACAACACGTGCAGACAGGGGCACGAGATAATATTCCGGGAGGCATTCCCACGTGCATTGTGAGCGGGTTGGCAGCCATTGCCAGGATACGTGCAACTTGTCCACTGCTGGGTGTGGCACGTCCGTGATGTCGTTACAACTGATGCAGGTGCATTCTGCGGTTTGGGTGCTTTGGGTGTCACACTTTAGTTGTTGTCCAACTTCACATAATACAGAGGAGTAAGAAGTTGTTGTTGTGTCGGGAATCAAATTCTGTAGCAGAGAACGGCACTCCAGGCCTTCTAGATAATACCCCTCATCGCAACTCCACTCACATTCGCGCACGAATATTGTGTTTTCTGGTTTGGTCACGTTACATGCGGTGCAATCCTCGCAGTATTGACGGGTTGCCGCAAAGTAGGTTCCAGCCTCGCACACGTGTAGGCATTCTTCACATTGTTGAATTCTCTGGTCCTCAATAAACCCCGACATGCATAGTCTCGTGCAGTTGTTGTAAGCATAGTAAGCCCCCGTTTCCAACACGGCCGGTGTGCAAAATTCACACACGGCATTTGAATTGTTACTACATGCTTGTGTCATGTTCATACCCTCACAATCCCCACACGCGTCGCAGAAGGCATCTGATATTGAGGTGCCTTGTATTAGGTATTCACCCTCGGCACAGTCCAATTCCTGATGCTGTATGCAGATGGGTTGTAGTGCACTTGTAGAAAGGTTATAGATCATATCTTCATAATATCCATCTGCACAGTTGCCAGGGCATGATGTGCTGTCGTTTAAAACGGTGCCATGCCCTGTGAATTGCCAGTAGTGCTGTGTTTTTGGTATACAAGCCTGACACTCTTGGCATCTATTTGCTGTCAAGAATTCACCATCAGCACACATAGCCAAGTCACACAATACGCATGTATCGGGATAATTGTTGAGATTGTAGTACTGCATTTCGTTGTTGCAGGTTGGGTGGCATGTAGCATCCATCAGGTAAGCGTCCATGGAGATGGTCGTGTTGTCATGCACATCTTGGAGTGGTGGGCAATAGATACATTGTTTCCCCTTCCACGTTAAGTTAACTTCCTGTGTCAACAAGTACCCTTCATATGAACCTTGTAGGGAATCCAATGCCTCTAATATGAAAGTCGATTGGCCATATTTTTCCAGAACCCAAGAACGATATGGCATAACTACAGTATAGTTGTACGGTATAGCATGTGCATTGTTCTTGCATTCTACAGAACAATCTTGGCCAAACTTTGTAGCAGAAGCACTATACACAGTGTCCGGCAACTTACAAGCCGTGATACTAACACTTCTGTTGCTGTCTGTTGACTGCCCTACAGGACAATTGGTGCAATGTGTATTCCCGAGACCAGTTGCAAATGTGCCCTCGAGACAATCATTACATGAAGATGCTCCTTCCAAAGCAAACTTTCCAGCTTCACACAAGTTACAAGTTGACTGTTCTGAGTTAACTTGAAATGTTCCTGCGGGACAATCCAAACAAACGGAAGCCCCATTCAAAGCAAATGTTCCAGCTTCACACGAGTTGCAACTTGACTGTTCCGAATCAATTTGAAATGTTCCTGCGTCGCAATCTGAACAAGTGGAAGCTGCATTCAAAGAAAATGTTCCAGGGTCACATGAGTTGCAACTTGATTGTCCTGAAGCAGAATATTTTCCAGCAGCACAATCTAAACAACTTGATTCTTGTGTCTCCGATTGATATTTGCCTGCATCACACTCATCAAAACAAATAGATGCTCCTGCGTAAGAAAATTTCCCCTCCGTACATGCATCACAAGATGTTGCTGCTTCATCCGATGCATATTTGCCTGCATCACACTCTAAACAAACAGTAGCCCCGTCAGATGATGAATACTTACCAGCACTGCAAACAGAACAAATGGATGCTCCTGTGTCAGAATATTTTCCCTCTGTACATACATCACAAGATGTTGCTAGTTCGGTCGATGCATATTTTCCTGCATCACACTCTAAACAAACAGTAGCCCCGTCCGATGATGAATACTTACCAGCACTGCAAACAGAACAAATAGATGCTCCTGCGTCAGAATATTTTCCCTCTGTACATACATCACAAGATGTTGCTTCTTCGGCCGATTGATATTTTCCAGCATCACAATCATTACAAGCACTGGCGTTTTGCAATGAATACTTACCAGCACTGCAAACAGAACAAATGGATGCTCCTGCCTCAGAATATTTTCCCTCTGTACATACATCACAAGATGTTTGACCATTAAGCGATTGAAATTTTCCTGCATCACACTCTGAACAAACATCAGCCCCGCCCAATAATGAATACTTGCCAGCGTCACAGTCTGAACACACAGAAGACCCCTGATCAGATGAAAATTTGCCGGCAGTACAATCGGTACATGCTGAACTGCCTGAATGTGTAGAATATTTGCCAGCTTGACACAATGCACAATAAGACGACCCTCCTGATGAATACTTGCCAGCGTCACAGTCTGAACACACAGAAGACCCCTGATTAGATGAAAATTTACCGGCAGTACAATCGGTACACGCTGAACTGCCTGAATTTGTAGAATATTTGCCAGCTTGACACGATGCACAATAAGACGACCCTCCTGATGAATACTTGCCAGCGTCACAGTCTGAACACACAGAAGACCCCTGATCAGATGAAAATTTACCGGCAGTACAATCGGTACACGCTGAACTGCCTGATGTAGAATATTTGCCAGCGTAGCAAAATTGACAAGTAGCTTCATAACTTTGCGCTGTGCTGCTTGAATATTTACCACTTGCACATTCATAACAAAATGTTGATTGGTAAAGAGGTTGAAAAGAACCTGCCGGACACGCAGTTGGCACTGTATTGTCTGATGTAAAATATCCAGGCACGGTTTTACAACATACGCAACCCCAATCTCCTTCATATCCTCCTGCAGGAGGATATGGATCTGCCCCGGTACAGCCATCTTGCATATAATTTTGTGTACAAGCGTTTGCACTATCATGGTTTGTTAAACTGCTACTATATTGGCCCCAACCTCTGACCAGGCCATCGGCAGGACAATCCCCTCCTGCATTCGGAAGAAAAGCTTCCGTCGGGTGAGTGGCATAACAATGCTGTGTCGTCAGAAACAAGGACACAAACACTATACTTTTTCTTTTGATTACCCACATCATTCATAAAGTATCGTAACTCAACACTTTAATACATTGTTAGCATCAAGTTTGAGGAAGACGTTATAACATGTGATTTCTAGACTGCTCTGATAGCGCCAAGCAAAATATAAACATGACGAAACAAACAACAATTTTGCTCTTATCGCAAAGCTCAATATAATACTGTGAAAATAGTATGAGCATAAATGATGAAACTGAAACGGCACAACAAAAGCAAGAATGCTGCTTTATTGCATGAAAGCAATTCCGAAGCATTATGCAGAGAAGAAAGTCAACTTTCAAGTCAATTTGATATGGACACCGTATCCCTCTCGTGCTCGGAAGCCGAAGATTATTATGCAAATGAGGGAAACATTGAGTTTCAGTTTGAGGATGTTTCGTCTAGAATTACCTTCTACGGCCTCATCAATGTTCTCAATATACTAGCGTTATGCTTTATTACAAGCATGTCATTAAGCATCTGCTCTTCGGCATATACACAGCTTCCGTCCTCTCTCGACTGCATCATGCTCGCCGTGGACATTTTTCATGTGGACATCACCTCCTGCTTTTTTGTGGTGGCCGGCTTTGTTTGCAGCTTCATATATTCCAGCATCGGCGCGACCGAGTTTCAAAACTTTCGGAATATGATGTTGATGAGTATTGGTGTTGATTTGATTGTCTCTGGTTTTTTTTCTGTACTCTTTGGCAGCATTATTGCCCTCATCAAACGACAGTTCAAATTCGTCGATATTTTGTTTACTATTTTCGAACAAACGACCGCGTTTTGCGTCTTGGACGTGCAACAGTCGCTCCAGGCCCCGCACAACCTCAACGTCGGCAGTTGGCCCGTGCAATGCTTCGTGTGGTGCCTGCTCTCGGTGCACATGACACACGAGAGCAACAACTTTCTGCGCTCCAGATTTGGCCCTGTGGGTACGTATGCCATTATGATATCTGCTGTGTGTGGTATTATTCTCTTCACGCTCTTTGGCATGCTGCACAGTCAGAGCAACATTTTCTATGCCAACGCCACTAGTTTTACATACAGGACTCTCGAGTTCAATTTGGGCATTCACTTTTTCTATCTCATTAACATCGACGACGTCATTGCAACTACCTTTATGCGGCTCATCAACCAGAGTAATCAGGGCATTTTCTTTGTATTTGTGTGTATATGGTGGTCGGAAATTGGGAGTAATGGTATTATACCAGATACTAGCGTGCAGAAGGGGACACACGACATAGACGACACATCAACAAGAACACAGTCAGCAGTGTGCCTGCGCATGTACGCCCGAAGCCAATGTCTGCGAGACCACCACGCGTTTCTCTTGCGCGGTTGCTTTCTCGGCGTCACAGTTATCAGCACATTTGCCTACGAGGGGTGCTTTGATTTGAACGCCCAATATACCAATCAACACATGCAAAAATATGTGCTCACCAAGGTATCTGTGATTAGTAGCGCCGTGTCATTCTGCTGGCCAGCCTACATGGCCATTCAACTCATCTTTGAAATCACCTTCTCCAACGACATCATCCAGCACAACATGGCGTTGATGTCTGTCCTGCAACCCATGTTCTTGCTCTCGGGCGCTGTGCTATACTCAATGTTTGCCAAGAAACAGCTCATTGACGCGTTTGTGGGGTATACAAACAGCGCGTACGACCTTGTGTGTGATTGTTTGGGTGAACCTAATCAAGACAAGGAAACGGAATACCGCGAAAACATGGAGGAGCAGCACGAGGAAGACAATGCCAATGCGTCTCACGCAAATCAAGACGACGCAGCAAGTGCAAGGGTTTAATTTTTACTCAACTAAATAAAGACACACTGGCATCAAACTTGACTCACAAATTGCTCCTGCAAGCTCTGCGCCCGCGTTTCCTCATCCACATACTCCTCTGGCGTGGGCAGGAAAATGCGCCCCGTAAGCGGACTCGCTATCATCGCTGACATCAGCTCACAGAGATGCACGTGCACATCGTTGAAACGCTCGTGCGTCTGCTCTGCATTTGCATGTGCAGCACGGTCGTCCCTGTACTGCTCAACGAGCTGCGTGATTTTGATCACGTCCTCCACTAGGTTTTGGCGAATGGAAAGTGGCATGTAGATTTGACTCTTTATTGAATCACTAAAACTTTACCGTATCACTGCAAATATTCTATTTTTTTGCTATTAAGCATGCTCTGCTTTCGGCAAATACCATGGATTTTTACATTGAATATCACTATACATATTGATATAGTAAATGAGGGTAATGTCAAGATAGCATTTTGAAAACACACTTAGAACACTATAACACATTGTAACAAGCAACCAGTAAAACTGTTTGTCTTCTTCTGCACGAGGTTTTCCTGCATGTAAGAAAGCATCTATAACCTGCCATGTTTGCACCACGCCAAACATAAGGAAAGAAAAAAACTGACCCCATACTAACATAGTTACTTCTGTTGGAAACTTTTGAATATGAGCATCACATGTATTGAAATTTTGCTTGACGGCGTTAAATTGATTGATGAAAACCACCCATATGATTGTAAAACAGAGCCATGCACAGAATAGCAAACACAACAATTTGAACTTTTTGCCTATCTTCATTTTTGTGCTTTTATAAAACTTGTTAATCCGCTTCTCAAGCATAAAACCAAACCACATTAATGCAAACTGTAGCCCAAACAATAAAAACAAGAGAAATTCGTTGAAAATAGATAAAGAGATTCCAATTAAAAAAACTTGAAAAGGTGATGTGCATGCATACTCAAACCATCTCCAAAAATCAGGCTTAATAGGATTGTAATCCAAATGAAATGATTCTAAATAAGGGTCAGAGCTTGAATTCAGAAAATATCTACTTGCCTGAATAATACTCGAAAATGCAAGAATATATAGAATTGGAGCTTTCAAGGAAACGGTGCGAGAACTTTGTACTGTAACAGGAAAAGAATAGAATGCTTCTTTCTGCTCTGTAAAATTGCGACAAATATGTGAAGAATTCCAGCCATTCGTACAAGATTCTTGTGCACTGTCTTGCAAGTGCAATGGAGAAGACGTGAGTTGTGTCATGTAATTGGAGTAATGATGAAAGATTGTATGGTTTTGCTGCACAAAAACCATTTTCTCCTTTGACAATGTAACTAGAGGGTTTTTGTTCCACAACAACCAAATAGTCAATATGAAAAAACCACAAGATATGGCAGCACTAAAACCGTCCACTTTCTTCAACCATTGTTTAAGCGTCGAATCATAATTTGGATTTATGTTAGAAAAATTTTTTTGTTTTTTTGAAAGCAAAGCTTCGTCAGCTCCTTCATTGCCTTGATTTGGTTCAGCAATGCCTGAACGCCAAAACGGCACCACCTCCGGCAGCGGCATTTCCCCCCTCGTGCGCGGGTCTATGACTTTGGAATTGCGTGACCCGGGCATTATTGAAGTGCCTTACGCTTGTTTTATAGAAAGTGGAAAGCAAATGCAAATGGTCGAAAGCAAAACATGAAACCCAACACACAACGAGTGGATTTTTTGCCAAGCCAGCTGTATTTAAGTTAGGGCACGCACAAGGCAAGTATGTCAAATACTCTAACCACTGGTGCTGATGTTTCTATGTCCAACCCGCAGAAGGAAATTGTTCAGATAACCCGCCGCCTGCTTGTGCAGATCAAGGGGACCATGGACAACTTCAACCGCATGGGCCAGGAAGCCGCGACGTGGAAGCCCATTAACGGTAAGATTGGCGAGATTTTCGGCGTGCACGACGTCTTTGAGTCCACGCCTGACATGGGCACTACCGCCGGCGTCCTCCAGAGCGCCGTCATCCACAAGATTTCCGTCCTGGAGCAGAAGAACGACTTTCCCGTGCATCTGGGTGTAAACATTTCGTGTATCTCCCCAGAGGAGACGACGCGAAGTGGCCACAAGTATGCACTCACCAGTCTCGCAAATTCACACACCCAGTTTCCCCTTACTGTCTACGAGGCAAGTGAGAAGGACGAAGGCATTGAGTGGCGCAGCAAGTATCCCGAGTACAATGCCATGAACCTTGACAAGGTGGGTGTATTGGCCGTGACAGGACAGCCGTACATTTTCTGCTCCAAGAATCACCCGGCCATTGACGTGCTGCGCCAGAACCAGGAGCTTATCAACGCCAGCATTGACAGCCAGCCGCTCATCGACGGGGAATGGTATAAGGTTATGAAGCCCGTGTTTGCAACCTGCTGCGAGGCCCTGCGCAAGCGCGTGCTGACCAAGGTGTCCACACGCGACCTCAATGACTTCCACGTGCAGATTTCCCGCATTGGACGCGACGACTGGACCACCAACGTGAACGCACACGACGAAATCATGTGCGCTCTCCCCGCTACCATCCTCAGTTCTAAGGACGAGGATTTGATTGGGAGGGAGGTGCAGGGCATTATTGACAGGCCGTATACGTACAGTGCACGGCTCGAGGTTACGTATGAGGTGGCTGTGTGAGATAGGAAGCTTTGTGCATAAGAGAATAAAGTATTTAAGAAATATGTTTAATTGTTTGTTATTAGACGAAATGGTGCTTGATAATGAGTGGCAAGCATGTGAAAACAATCTCAATGCTTGTCATGAAAGGTTCAGCCAGCTTGAAAATGATCTTAAGTTTCACAAAAGAAAAATAGCTCAGGTTGAGCTTCAAATCAAAGCTGCTGAGGCTAAGGCCAAGGCTAAACAAGCTGAGCTTAGGGAGATAAAGACCCAACGTTATACAGAGCAGGTATGTGAGTATGACTTACAATGCTCAAATGCCTGGAAAGGTATATGTTGGCAGAAGAAATCACGTCCAAGTGTCATGTGTGCGAACTGTACAACATTTTTAAAACAAACAGGCTATTCAAGGATTTGATGATGCTTGGTTAATTGCTTAAATTGCTTGCACGCACTTGATTTTTTTCTGTCAAAAGTAAAACACAAAAATACAAAACGCAACAAAACAGAAAGCATGCAAACACACACAAAGCATGCAATCACATACAAAGTATTCAAACACATGCACGATGCAATCTCACAAATCGTTACCTTGCTTGGGTAGCTATTCACGACGCGCACGTCCTGGCTCCCCCCCGCACCCTGCAGCACAATCTCCTCCATGTTCTGTCGCAGCACCTTGAATCCCTCTGATGGGAGGTCCTGGTTGCAGATGATGTGGAAGAACTTGACGACGTTCCGCAGAAGCTTC
>Ga0255784_10001430_pt1 | contig 19270 bp, 21 predicted proteins | sample 101ome_14_FD_179982 | JGI IMG/M metagenome (GOLD analysis project Ga0255784, IMG submission 179982) | Coastal salt marsh microbial communities from the Groves Creek Marsh, Skidaway Island, Georgia - 101403AT metaG (version 2) | ecosystem: Environmental > Aquatic > Marine > Intertidal zone >...
CCGTTCACCGCATTGCCCCACACGCGGAATTCCGTGCGACTGTTGTTGTCGGACGGCGAGGTCCACGCAAACGTCCACTCACGCTGTTCAGTACCGGCTGCACGATGGGTCCAACCACCATCAAGCGGCTGCGCCTCCTCAGCATCAAACGAGAGGGTCCCGTTGGTGACCACCATCCGAAACCCGCCCTGCGATGCGTTGGAGGCGGGTTCAATGCCGCTGGCCAACGTCAACGTGAGGACGTAGGTGGTGTTGGCTTCGTACACCTCTGGAAGTCCCAAGATGGCGATGTTGAGCCCTGTGTCCTCAGCATGGCACTGGCAACCTTGGTTTCCTTCCTGACCCACGCCCTCAGGGGACGCCGGCGAGTTCGGCACGAACCCCATGCACAGCAGCAGTCCGATGACCACCGTCATCCTGCGAAGGGAGGCCATGTTGGTGGCTGAACGAGGTGAGGTTTGAGGGTTCGCACGGACCGGGACCGTGATGCACGGGCGAGCGCTCCAAACGATGCTTTATGTGGGAACGGTTGCCGTTTATATCTCATGAACGATGCACTGGAAGACCACGACGAGGTGGACATGTACACCTTGCTGGGCGTCGAAGCCAACCCAACACCGAGCACCGGTGGAGCAGTCAATGTCCACGACCCTTTGTCGGCGTTCATGGACGAGGAGGAGGAGGCAGTTGCGCCCAACGGTGCGTTTCCAGCCACGCCTCACGTGGATGTGGCATCCCTGCTCACCACCTTGGTCCGTGACCTGTTGGACGAAGAACGGCTCGACCACGCTGCGCCCGGCGCTCGCGCAGACATCGGAACCGTGCACGTTCACAAGGACCGTGAAGCGTACCATCTCTCCCTGATCGTCGACATGGGCGGGACGCCCATACGGCCGTTTGCTACGGTCCTTGAGACCGCACAAGGCGTCCTTCCCTTGAACGCTCCCAGCGGCTTGCACCACCGATGGAAGCCGCTGTACGACACCTTGCAAAGCACCCTGGTGCAGGCCCTTCGTCAACATCGGTTGTCCGTCGCTTGAGCGCTTCACGACTCTTCGAGGGGGTGGACTTCGACCTTCCAAGTGGTCATGATGTCCTTGGCCATGGAATGCGAAACAGAACAGTATTTTTCGTGGCTCTTCGCCACGATGCGCTCCGCGAGCTTGAGCGGAACATCCCCACGAATGTGGTACGTCATCGAGAACCCGATGAACCGACGCGGGGTCGTTTCGGCCCGTGTCGAATCCAGTTCAACCCAAGCCGCTTCAAGCGGTCGGTCCTTCATTCCGATGACGACGTCCACCAATGAGCATGCACCAACGGCCTGCAAGGCGATTTGCATGGGGGAGGGTCCTTCTTTCCAATCGAGGTCAATCGGTTGCCCCGCTTCGTTCGTCGCCACCATGGACGTGCCGCCGGTCCACTCCACCTTGCTTCGCATGGAAGGACCATGAGCGGTTCATTCTTGAAGGAGCGGTCGGTCGCCAACGATGAGCATCATGTCAGGCACACCCGTCACCATGAACAACGGCGCCCTGGTCGTTCCCAACGACCCGGTGATTCACTACATCGAAGGCGACGGCATCGGGGTGGACATCACCCCCGTGATGACCGCCGTCGTTGATGCAGCTGTGGGCAAGGCCTACGGTGGTGAGAAATCCATCGTGTGGCGAGAGGTGCTCGCCGGTGAAAAAGCGTTCAACGCGACCGGCGAATGGTTGCCGCAAGCCACGCTTGACGCCATGAAGTCCGGACTTGTGTCCATCAAAGGGCCGTTGACGACCCCCGTCGGTGGCGGCATTCGCTCGCTCAACGTGGCGCTTCGGCAGAAGTTGGACCTGTACGCTTGCGTGCGCCCCGTGCGTTGGTACGACGGGACGCCTTCGCCCGTCAAGGCGCCAGGCGATGTCGACATGATCATCTTCCGAGAGAACAGCGAAGACGTGTACGCCGGCATCGAGTGGGAAGCAGGCTCGGAAGGCGTGAAGCGCGTCATTGAATTCCTTCAGAACGAGATGGGTGTCGACAAGATTCGCTTCCCCAACACCTCGGGCATTGGCATCAAACCCGTTTCCCAAGAAGGCACCGCCCGCATTGTGCGAGCGGCCATTCAATACGCCATTGACAACGACAAGCCAAGCGTGACCCTCGTCCACAAAGGCAACATCATGAAGTTCACCGAAGGCGGTTTCCGCGATTGGGGTTACGCCCTCGCACAGGATGAATTTGGCGCCGAACCGCTGGATGGCGGGCCATGGTGCACCTTGACCAACCCGAAGAGCGGGAACTCGATCGTGATCAAGGACGTGATCGCCGACGCCATGCTGCAGCAAATCATCACCCGACCAGCCGAGTACAGCGTGTTGGCCACGATGAACCTCAACGGCGATTACATCTCGGACGCACTGGCTGCTCAAGTGGGCGGCATTGGCATTGCACCCGGTGCCAACATCAACTACGACACGGGCATTTCCATCTTCGAAGCCACCCACGGAACGGCACCCAAATACGCCGGCCAAGACAAGGTCAACCCCGGTTCGCTCATCCTTTCTGCCGAAATGATGTTGCGTCACATGGGCTGGACCGAAGCCGCTGACCTCATTGTCAAAGGCATGGAAGGCGCCATCTCCAGCAAAACCGTCACGTACGATTTTGAACGACTGATGGACGACGCAACGCTCCTGTCCTGCAGCGCGTTTGGCGAAGCGATGATCGCCCACATGTAAGCCACCGAGGCGGTGTGCACATGGCGGCATCCTACGACGCCCGCTGGGTCAGCGTGAGAGGTGCTGAACCGCGGAAGTGGTGGGTCCGCATCAAGGCCAAGGTCGACACGGGAGCCAAGCGGTGCTCCATCGACGCTGGACTGGCTGAAGCGCTGGGCTTGGAACAGGTCGGGAGCGTCAGCGTCCGCAACGCCATGGGCCAGCAGGAACGCGCCCTCGTCGCAGCCAAGGTACGCATCGGGCGCACCACGCACGAGGTCGAAATGACCGTGGCCGACCGCAGCCACCTCAAGTGCCCCATGTTGCTGGGCAAGACCTTCCTCGACCAGGTGGATCTTCAAGCACCAAAACTGCCGAAGAACAAAGATTTTCCTCAATTCGTTTAGAGGCGCAACCACGACTTCAGCGTGCGGTGGTTCTTGGTCACACTGAAACCGAACCGTTCCTCGATGGCACGGTCTAGGAGCGTGAAGTCACCGTCCATGGTGGCCACCAAAATGCAACCAATGTTGGGCAAGGCTTGCTCGGAGAGGTGCATGGCCAGACGGTAGATGTCCAGGTCGGTTTCCTCAGGATAGATGGCCCGCTCGTCAATCGTCGTTCGGTAGGTGATGCCACGGGCGTTCTTGACTTCGGTGAGGTCGTCAAAGACATCTTCGTGGCGCTTCAGGAACGCATGCAACTCCTCCGACACGTCCCGCATGTTCGCGAGCATGTCTGGGGAAGCCTCCCATGTGGTGTACTCATCGAGCACCTGCTTCACCAAAGACAGCATGACCTCTTCAGACAGCGCATGGTCGAGGGCTGCTTGGTCCACCATCGCACCGTGGAAGCGATAGCGCAGGCGTTGGTCCTTGGCAAATTGTTTGAGTTCTCCCCGGACATCGTCGGGGATCATCAAATGGAGTTGGTCGGCTTTGGCGTGATGGAGCAGAATACGGTGGAATCGGTTCATGCTCATGACGTCGGTGTTGGTTCCCGACACCAACTTCAGCTGCTGGTGCACCTTATCCACGAGGGCATCCACCAGAACGTTCGTGTCCACAATGACCAGCGGATACAACGGCAAGTTGCGCAAGAAACGGCGTTTTTTGGTGGGGATGTCGTCCTTGTGTTGTGCGAACAGGGTGGATTCAACACCCGCCAGTCGCCGGCGATCGGGCAGCGTGAATTTCGTGGTGTTCTGTGCACGTTCGAGGTACATCAGACCCTCAAAGGGCGAGGTTTCGGCGGCGTTCTTGGCGATCTCGTAGATTTCCGACATCGACGGGGAACTGCCGTGCATGGCTTGCCGGAAGTGTTGTTCATGCTCCTTTCGAGACCGGCGCAAATCCCGGCTGATGCGCGTGGCGGCGGCCGTCACACGGCCAAGGAAGGGCTCGGGTGGAAGAAGGTGGGCCTTGTCGAACGGGTAATTCTTGAGCAGGTCCAGTTCTTCCTCGTTGTAGACCGTCCGGTGTTTGACCACAACGTTGCCCTCGTCGTCTTCGTCTTCGTACGGGACACGGGTTTGGAGATGGTTCCGGATGAGCAACATGGCCTTGTCCGTGTCTGAACCCACCGTGTGGCACACCTTGAGGTAGAGTTTGAAACGCTCCGTGATGGCGGTTTTCAGCGCCGGCACCCGCTCCATGAGGTCCACCGCTTCCGACCAGTGCTGGGCGTGCGCGAAATGGATGAGCGATTTGCGGTACAGTGTCAGCGGAAGCGCAAGCGCCGAATCGTCGTCTTCGGTGTTGTCTTCACTCTCACCGACACCAGCCTTGCTGAACGCTTCGGCAGCGCGCATGTACTCCCTCGCCGAGTTCAGTTCGTCACCCTCCGCGGCAAACAGCGCAGCGCGGGCCAACGGCGCCCACGACGACAGGGGAGCATGGTGCTGGTACCATTCAACCAGGTGCGGCAACCCCAAATCGTGTTCAAGCACAAGGAAAGAAAACGAGTCGATGAGACGAAGCGGAAGTGCAGGGTGCTGGACGGTGTTGTTGATTTGAACCACAAGGTCCCCATTCGCCCTGCCGATCTGGTGTTCTTGGATGAATCCGTTCATGCGGAGGGTCAGCAAAATGACCTCAAACAACCGATGTTCAATGGCGTCAAGGTTGAGTTCATCGAGTTGCTTTTCGAGGTTGCGCAAAGCCGTGGTGTTCACCACCCCATCGCCCGTGAGGGCTCGGCTGATGGGGGAAAACGCTCGGAGAGCAGGCAGGTTCAGTACTTCAGCGAGTTCCGGCGTTTCCTTGTAGATGCCTTCCATCAACAGCAAAAGGTGTTCTGACAACGGCGAGAAGGCGTCCGGCAAATCAGCACCGTGAATCGCTTGAATGGCTTGCCGTCGAACGATGCCGAGGGGCCCTGACCAGGCGGCGTGCATGGAGGCGGGTGCAAGATGGGCCACCAAGAGGGCAAAGTGGGGTTCAGCGGCGGCCAAGGACGCGTTGGCGATGAAGACCTGCGCCAAACGCTCCAAATCCAGCGCATTGGCCAACAACGGTAGCGCAACAGTCACGCCCGACAACCATGCGTCACCGCCCGAGTCAGACAACCGTTGAGCCGCTGTCAATCTCAGTGTGGGATTGAGGGTATCGTGAAGCAACACCGACAGGCAGGCTTCGTCTTCCAGGGTGCTGAGGTGATGGTGCAGCCACGCGTCGGCCTTTTCGTCGTTGAGGTCAACGATCACCGGTAACAACGCTTCCACGTCGGAACCGCCATCGAGGGTCAGGGACAGCAGCACCTCAATCGCTTCGGTGGTGGCACCCTCCCTGCGGAAGGCATTCAGCCGCCACCACACCAAACGGTCGTCCTGAAGCGCAACATCGGCTGCTGACAAGCGTTCGAGTCCTTTGGTCAACGCCTCAGACGACAGCTGCTCGGCTTCGTCCGGAGCGTGTTGCCAGGCGAGCAACAAACGAGCGGCATTCAGGCTGTCGCTGTCGTCCAGGGCGAGCAGTCCGTCCCAGTCAGCCACCTCACCCGTCAAGAGTCGAGCATAGTCCAGCAGATCGCCGTGCAACGCAGCATCGCTGGCTTGTGCGGCGTTCCAGACCGCCTCTGGCACCGAATCACCACCGTGCAACAACAGGTGGAGCGGGACAAACGACAAGGCGCCCTCGAGGTTCAACAGGCCCTCGTCCACCACCACTTTTCGCCCTGCTGTCACTTGGGAGGCCACGCGTTGCAGGGCTACCTTCGCATCAGCGGAGGGGGAGGCGTCAACGGCCGCATTCAGCAAACGCCCCAAGGCATCCGCATCGGTGGGATCGAAACGGAGCAGGGTAGGATCGAGGGCGGCAGCGGCCGTGGCTTTGGCACGCTTGGCTTTCGGGAAGGCGAGGAATTGGGCGAGCAGAGGCGTCTTTTCGCCGATGAGGTGCCATACCGGGTCGACACCATCGGCGAGGCACGAAGCGCGCAACGATTGTTCGGTGACATTCCAGGCTTCGTCCCAGTTGTCAGCGTCGAGTTGTTTGTGGACAAGCAAGGTCGCCAGTTGGAACGCCACGCTGTACGGGGCCTCCTCGATGACCTCTGCGGGGGAGGGCAACCAACTCATGTGGGGTGGGCCTGCGTTTCGTCCGCTGCGCCGGGTACGTCCCCGAGGGCGGGCCAGCGCGGGGCGAGCGGGACCGTCATCGTCCTCAGCGGCGGGAGGTTCTTCCTCACGAACGGCGATGATGACCATGGCTCGAAGCGGTTTGTGCTTGCTGAGAAGGTCCCACTCGGCCGTTTTGCTCATCCGTGCCTGGCGCACGTTGGGGGAGGCAGGCCGTTCAAAGGCGGCGTTGAGGCACGATTCCATGTATGCTTCCACCGTCTTCACCCCCTCCGCATGTCGTGGCCCCCATCCTGTTGATTTCAACCCACCGATGCGAGGTGTTGGACGATGAAGCCGACACATAGTTCCTTGAACTCCAGCCCTCTATACGGTCTGCTGGTCCCATGGAACTCGTGCCCACCGTTGCTATGCTCCTTCACCCCGTTCTGGCCACAGGGCTGGTGGTCTGGGTGTGGTGGCAGTACACCTGGCGACGAACATCCAAGGAACTCAAGGGCGAGGAGCGGGTGGCATACCGAACCCGGCACGAAGCCAACGGCGAGCGGTTGTTGATCGCTACCGGTGTTGTCATCCTCATCGCCTTCCTCGGTCGCATGGTCAACGGGTGGTACACCGAAGGGAGCGTTTGGGCTGACATTTGGCCGCAATCCCTGCACGGATACATGGGGCCGCTCGGTTTTGCGCTCCTGGTGGCGCTGTCCAGGTTTGGTCGAGAAGCGAAAACACTTCGGGAAGAAGGGGCTTCGTATGCGCTGGCAAAAACCAAGCACGGGCGAGCCGCGGACCTCGTGATTTACTTGGTGTTCATTCACGCCTTCATGGGCTTCATCTACACGTTCGACGTGCTCATGTGACTCCCTCGCCACGAGTCGTGGGTGATATATCATGAAAGCATTGAATATGAACCGAGCCAAGGGTCCGACGAAGGCACGGTGATGTTGGCGGACCTCGGGGAAAACGACTCCGATGGCATCAGAAGCTGGGGCCTCGTCCAGGGCGTCTTGGACGGTGCCGATCCGACCCTGCTGTTCATGGCCCAAGACGACAACCTCTGGCGGTCAAATGGAACCCCAGAGGGCACCGAGGCTGTCACCAATTGGTCGGGCCGTTATTCCAATTTCTACATCGTCGGCACCGTTGCCTCACCCACGCCTGGATTGATTTACCATGCGAGCGATGAACACGACCAGCTCAGGGAGTTGTGGTTTACCGACGGAACCGAAAACGGCACGCAGATGCTCGTGAACCAAACAGACTTCGCATTCTCCGGTTACTTCGGACCATGGGACGATGCCGAGGCCAACGACGGTGGTACCCACGTTGTCTTTAACGTGCGCAACGACACGGGTGGTTGGACCAGCTGGCGAAGCGACGGCACCGTGAACGGCACAGCCCCCTTGCCGGTGATGGAAGGACTCATGCGAGATACCATCAGTTACGGCACCTCAACCCTGTTCATGGTCTACAACGGAAGCCAGTCGGCCGTGTACACCACGGACGGAACCGACAACGGCACCACGATGTTGATGGAGACAGACACCCTTGCTACGAGTCTATGGCAAGACCCTGCGGTGCGTAACAACCTCGTGTACTTCGCCTCAGCGGCTTACGAGCAGGGTGGCATGGAATTGTGGTCCACGGACGGGACCGCCTCGGGAACGGCGATGGTGGTTGACCTCTACCCCGGCGCCGACGGTTCCTACCCCGAAACGTGGTACTCCGTCGTGTGCGACGGGGCCCTGTTCTTCGAGGCAGGAACCTCGTTGAACGATGAAGAAAACGCCATCTACGAACTCGATTTGAGTACAGGGGGCGTGCAACCCGTGTTTGGACAAACGTGGGCTGAAAACCAATATTATTACAGCGACGGCTACAGCATACAGTGCGTTGACGATGTGCCGGTGTGGGTGGGCTACGCCGAAGGCACCGGTTACGAAATTCATTCAGCTCAGTTCGTGTGGCACACAACCACCGAAATTGTGGCTTGATCGCGGTTCCATCGCCGTCCTTCCGAACGGTGGACGGACGATGGTGAAGGCGAGACGGGAGAGCGTCTGCGGCCCCTGAAGCTCAGGGCCGTCAGGGCTGCCTCAGGTCAAGGCGGGTGCGACCATCCAAGACAGCGATATAAAAACAGGAAATTTTTCGGTCGCCGCATGGAAGGTGCCACGGACCCCAAAATGCTCGAAGGACGAGCCTTTTACCGCCTTGGTGAGCTCATCCACGACCGGAAGAACGTCATGATGGCCTTCGGCCTTGTGTCGTGCGTTCTCATGGCCAGCCTCATGACCATCGGCGCCGATTGGGCCGAAGGGTTCGGCGAGGACGATGTGGAATCCGTGGAAGCGTTTTCACTCATCAACGAACGCTTCGCCACCTCGGAAAACGACTCTGGGCAATCCTTCCGCTACGTCGTTCACCATCCCAGCCTCAACGACACCACGGATGCGTGGCAGGTCGCCGTGCGCGACGCGCTGGCAACACTGGAAGCGCATGAGGACGTCAACATCGTCTATTCGTGGGACGTGGACGAGGTGGACCGCGAGGACGTTGCCGCCACCACCGAGGACGGCCACTACGCCATCAACGTGGTTGAATTCCAAACCAACCGAAAGGACGCCAAAGTCATCCTCGCCGACCTTCACGAGACGATCGCGATCGAGAACGGGTTCGACGGCTATGCGACCGACGGCATCGCCATCGACTGGACTTTTGACGACCGGATCAAAAACGACCTCATCAAGGCCGAATTGATCTCAGGGCCGCTGTCGCTGTTCATCCTCGGTCTGGTGTTCGGCTCCATCGTTGCGGCGTTGTTGCCCGTCGGCGTCGGCATCGGTACGGTCATCGCCGCGATCGGCATGACCGTGTGGTTGTCCAACGTCACGGACGTCACGGTGTATGCGACCAACATCATCTCGCTCATCGGCATCGGTGTGTCCATCGATTACTCGCTCTTCCTTGTCAACCGGTTCCGAGAGGAATTGGACCGAGGCCGAGACGTCCGGACCGCCACCGCTATGAGTTGCGCCACAGCCGGAAAGGCGGTGTTCTACTCGGGCATCACGGTCGCCATCGGCTTGATGGGGATGCTGTTCTTCACCAACACGTCCCTGCCCTCCTTGGGCATCGGCGGCACCATCGCCGTGTCCATCGCCATGGTGTACTCCACCATCGTTCTCCCGGCGGTCATGGCTCATCTGGGCCATCGCGTCAACAAGTGGAAGATCCCGTTTGCGCTCGACATGAGCGCCAAAGACGACGGGGTCTGGGCCCGAATCGCCAAGAGCGTCATGGACCGGCCTTGGGCCGTACTCATCCCGACCTTGGTGCTGCTCATCGGTGCCGGTGTGCCGTTCGCTTACGCTGAATTTTCGCTTTCTTCGTGGAAAGCGCTTCCGCCAGAGGACGAATCTCGCATGGGCATGGAGATCATCGACGAGGTGTGGCCCGACCAGGCCGCCAACTCGGTGTTTTTGGTCATCGACACCGACGGCGCCGACCCCCTCAACGAGACCAACCTCCGCCTCCAACACGCCTACATCACCGATCTGTTGGGTGACGAACGGGTGAGCGGGGGCATCGGAGTCGGCTTACCCGACCCGAGCATGAACGCGACGCAGGTGGTGCAATTCTGGCAGGCGCCGGACGAGTTCTTGCCGCCAGAACAGGTGGCCGTCCGCGAGAGCTTGCGCACGGCACTGGTGGGCAACAACGCCACGATGATCTCGTTGCAACTTGAAGGCGCTCAGACGAGCGTGGATTCACGCGAAACCGTCGAAGACATCCGGGACGAACGCGACGAATTCCTTGCGTCGTTGACCGGTGACGACGACCGGTTGTTGGTGGCAGGGTTCGCTGCCTACAACGCCGACAACCTCGACGCCATCGCCGACAACCTGCCGCGGGCGCTGGCATTCATCCTGATCGCCACCATGCTGCTCATCTTCATCCAAGTTCGCTCGGTCGTGATCCCTGTGAAGGCCATCGCCATGAACATCCTGTCGATCTCCGCATCCTTCGGTATGCTGGTCTGGGTGTTCCAGTGGGGGTACGGCGCCGACCTGCTCAACTTCACGCCTCAACCCATCGATTCGGGCAACCCCGTCATCATGTTCTGCATCGTGTTCGGTCTGTCCATGGACTACGAGGTGCTGATGTTGTCGCGCATCCACGAGGAATGGGAACGAACCGGGGACAACACCGCAGCGGTGGCGCAGGGTCTGCAAAAAACCGGTGGCCTCATCACGGGAGCAGCGGCGATCATGGTGGTGGTCTTCAGCGCCTTTGGCCTCTCGTCCATCATCATCCTCAAGCAAATCGGTCTGGGGCTTGCCCTTGCCATCTTCATCGATGCCACGTTGGTCCGTGCTCTGGTGGTCCCCTCCACGATGCGGCTGATGGGCAAGTGGAACTGGTGGTCACCGGCCTTCCTCGGCGGGTCATCGCCTCCCCAACCGTTACACGACACCACCGGCGACGAATGAGCATCGGTGAAGACCGAACACTCAAAAGGAAACGGCACGAGGATGATTCATGTCCGATGCTCGAACGCTCAAGAAGATGAAGAAGCTTCTTGCTCGCGTTGAAAAGCACATCGAGACCTCTCGGGACGCCCTCGAGGACCTCGAAATCGAGTTTGAAGTCCTCAAGGCGACCGTGAACCGCCTCAAACCGAAGAACGTCACCGTTCAACCCGAAGCCGAGGCCGACGAAGAAGCCGGCGACATCGAAACGGTGGAGGCCGAGGAAATGACGATTGAACACTCGTCGTCCAACACCACGTCGGTGACCAAGTTCTGAGCAACACCCTAGCGCAGCATCCGGTCGCGATCGCTCCACATGCCCAACCAGTGTTCGAGGTTGGCCTCCAAACCCGGTTGTTGAACCCTGCACCCGCATGCGTTTCGATGACCGCCTCCGGTGGGGTCCAAAGACGTGGCCAATCGTGACAAGTCGTAGGTGCCTTGGGCGCCGGGTAGAAACGAATTGGCATAGAAACTGGCACCCAGCGGCGGCCGCTCGCGGTTGGAGGCGTCGCCGTCGGTGTACCCGTGCACCACGCAGCATGCGTCGGCTCGCTCGCCGGCCCAGGCCGTCACAATGTAGCCGTTGATGCGCAAATCGGTGTCCTCCAAACGGCACACAGCGAGGCGGTCGTGCAGCGTGGTGTGTGCGGCAACCGCCGCTTCGGCCACCCGCCGTTCATCCACCTTGACCGCAACGAGGGACGCCACCTCAGGATCGGCCATGACAGCATCGAAATCGGCACCTTGCGCAAACATGTTCACAATGCGTTGCATGGTGGTTTCGTGACGCAAGGAACAACACCGGGAAAACTGGAGCGCAGGGCCGTCGGCGCGAAAATCATCCAGTGAAATGCCGCCGGAATCGAGCGCGTCGACCCACGGCATGAGATCGGTAAGGTGGTCCACCGGTGTGACGTTCTGAAGCAGGTCATGAACCACGCGAGCGGCGGAGGGAGCCGGGGCCCAATCCACTGCGCCACCGGCTTGGACAAACGCTGTTTCCTCTTCCTTTGTTGGACGGTTGGTAGCATGGTGATCGATGTACCAACCGCATGCAGGGTCAAACGGCAGGTCCACCATGACGGTGGAGGCGTTGATGTACGCCGATTCAAAGCCTCCGCGAACCGCAGCAGCGTGTGAAAATTTGACGGTGGCTTCAGGACGAAACGCCTTGAGCAGGGCGGCGCCCATCAACCCGTCGAGGTCGGCGTCGGCGAGGATCCGCGTGTACATCGGAACCTCATCGACCTCAAGCGGAACCACGGCCATGATCATTCCCGGGAGGGAATCGGCATCAACGTTCGCCTCCCGCCGTTAGGCCCTTCAAGGATGGGCGGGTGGACGCACCATGGAGACATCCTGCGGCGTGGTGCTCGTCAATTGTGGCACGGTGTTGCTTTTGCAGTACCCACAAGGGCACTGGGACCTGCCAAAGGGGCACGTCGAAGCAGAAGATCCCAACCACGAAGCCACGGTTCGCCGAGAACTACTGGAAGAGACCGGCATCGACGACCTGACCCTGCATCCTGGATTTACGCAGCGCACCGCCTACACGTACCGCCACAAAGGGCGAGTGCGCGAAAAAGAAGTCCACTGGTACCTCGGAGAAACCGACACCCTCACGGTCACGCTGTCGCACGAACATCGAGGCCATCTGTGGCTGCCTTGGGACCAAGCCATCGAGTTCGTGACCCACGACGAAACCCGCAGCGTGTTGACGGCCGCATTGCAGGCTGCTCCGCACCTGGCGTGATGGTCACAAAGAAGCCAAATCGTCGTCGTTGGCCTGCATTTGACGGATACGGGCGGCCACACCGTGCTCAGCCGCCCGTTTCCCGAGCGGAACCCAAAGCGCTTCGTCCGATTGAAGTTGCAACGCTGTCCAACGGCCCATCACAAACAGCCAGTCCGACAGACGGTTCACGTAGGCCAGCACCAACGGTCGGACGGCGCCCGAACCTTCGTGCTCCATCAAACGAACCACTGCACGTTCAAGCCGGCGAACGGCCGACCGAGCCACGTGCATGAACGCCACCGGGGCATCGCCTGAAGGCAAAATGAAACTGGTCAGTGGCGCCAAGGACGCCAGCCAAGCGTCCATCTCCTCGACCAGAATGCCCGCTTGCGTTTCACTGATGAGCGCCATGTATTCCGGCAGCGCATCGGGAGGGCACGCCAATTCAGCGCCCAAATCGAAGATCTCGTGTTGGGTCCGCGACAACGCCGGACTCACCACCGCTTGGACCCGGCGAACACCGGTGCGTTGCCCGCCGTCCTCGTGGGGAGGCAAGCGGTTGATCTCCATCAACACGGCGCCGAGCAAGCTGTTCACCTCGTCGCAGAGCCCCACCACTTCGAACCGAGGGTCGCTTTTGGACCGTCGGGAACCGTCCACCAGCGAGGATTCACCTCCGTCACCACCTCCGGTGTACACGCGCGTGATCTTGACCATGACGTCCGCCTCGAGAACGGGGACATCACGCTTCTATGAGGGGTTTGCGGGAGGGGAAGCCTTCCTCCATCCGGTAGTACCACTCGATGTCCGCTTCACCCACGGCCCACGAAAACAACGCCATCTGCCGGTCGACCACACCGAACCACTCCAATCGGCCAGGGTCCATTGACACAATGCGAGCCCCCATGGTCTTCAACTCGTCCACCAACCCTTGCCACTGACGCACCAACCGGCCGAGGTGTTCAGCCACCTGCACCACGTGGGGGTGGTTCATCTCGTACCGGTCGAGCAACAGTTCCAACTCGCTGGTTAAATCGTGAGCTTCATCGCCCATCGCCTGAAGCACCATGAGCAAATCACAAGCGCGTGGAAGTTGAGCACGGGCCTCGTCGATGGTGACGATGCGGGCGTCGTCTGGAAGGGCGTACGGCGGTTCAAACCCTTCGTCCAACGCCTCAACCTCCATGGGGTGTCCGGCAAACATCGGTCCGTCCGTTGGTGGATTCACGAGAAACGCTTGACTTGACGACTCTTTATGTCATCGGCGTTCCATCACGGCAAACCTTGGTTTTTGAGCCAAAATGGCCACTCCGAGGCACCGTGGTGGTGCACCCTGCTCCGGCCCGATCGAACGACCGCGAGAAAAATGAACATCCCTGTTCACGGTGTGACCTCGATTTCATAGAAACCTCAGTCAATCCATGTGAAACGGCTTTCCCGGACCTTTGGCATTAAAGGTCGTCCGAATGAATGTCCCGCATGGCTGGCGACCACGGCGATGCGCACCTCCTGACGAGTTTTCCGGTGATCTTCTTCGGTTCGCTTGTTGTGGCGGCCGTCGTCGGTGCGATGCTTCACAAAAAACTGAACGGGTTGCCAAAGATTGGCGAGAAATTCTACGACCCCATCGTCCTTTTGCTTGGCCTGTGGTGCCTTGCTGGCCTGCTCATCGATGCGTTTGCTCACATCGCCGGCTCGGTTGATGACACCTTCTTCACGCCCTGGCATGCCGTGTGGTACTCCGGCTCTGCGGCGTATGGAGCTTACATCGTCTACGCCATCGTGCCCGAAGGAGGCATGCGCCAACTCGTTTCGGAACCCTTCAAAACGGTGAACGGGATTGAATCCCACCACAAACCGGGCGTGTACGGCATCGTTGTGTTCGCTGTTTCAGGATTTGGCGACCTCATCTGGCACGAAACGTTGGGCGTCGAAGAAAACACCGACATCCTCCTTTCACCCACCCACATCGGGTTGTTCGTTGGCTTGATCATGTCGGTGACCGCCCCCGTGTGGTCGGCTTGGGCCAAGGCGTCGTCGGGTCGGAACGGCCTTCGTTCGCAAGCCCTGATCGTGTTTGGCCTTGGCGCGGCGTGGACCGTGTTGTTGTTGATGATCCGGTATGCCAACCTTTGGATTGCACCGTTGCAAAATTACTGCTATTCGCCTGTCAATTCCTTCTGCGGGAATCCAAGTTACAACACGGCGCTCGAAATTGGACTGCAATCGCTCTTTTTGCAAGCGGCATTGACATCGGTGGTCGTGGCCTTGTTCCTGAAACGCTGGCGACCTGAACGGGGCGCCGTGTTCCTGCTGTTCATGTTCCATGCCGTGGGGGTGTGGGTGTATTCCGAGTTTGATGCACAGCTGCTCTGGATGGGGGTGACCCTCGCCCTTTTGGCAGAAATCGGCATGTTGGCGTACAAGAAGATCGGGGCGCACGTCTACATCTCGCTCGTCGCAGCGAGTCAAGTCGTCGTGCTGCTCGTGTTCTCGCTCGCCGACGCCGCCCGACTGACGAACACGCGATACTGGATTGAGGGCGTCAACCTCCACGTGGTTCCGTTTGGATGGAGCGTTCACTCAACGTTTGGTGCCATCGTTGTGTGTGCGCTCATCGGCTGGATCACCAGCGTGGTCGCGATGTCGCCCGCTGTGCCAATAGCCGATGACGACAAATCATGTTGACGCAGAGCGCTCAAGCAACGCATGAGCCTCACCATCAGGACATCGATGTTCACCCACATTGCCCGGCGTACAGAAGCCAGAAAAGCAGGAGGCCTGGTAATTTTGCAATGAAAAAGATGAGACCGATGATGGCGAGGATCTTGATGATGAACAAGACGACCATGTCCTTGGATGACTTCACCCACGGCTGCTGCGGCCTTCTGTTTTTGGGGGGTCGCACGGGAGATTCTTTCGAGCAGCGGTGTTCAATGCTTCTCCGACCATGAGATTTCAGCCGCTGGGCTGTGCGGGTCCACGCAAGGTGCATCGCTTGGAGGCGCATGATGGAACGCACGCCTGTGCACGGGTTGGGTGTTGATAGAACGGCGTATTTCTCAGGGTTGTTGTCATCACACGAGCGGTTGCTGCCCACGTCGTCGGTTCATCCACCGATGACCGCCGTACCCCAGCACGGCCAACCACATGCCGAGTTCGAGCACCACCACGACGTAATACACGGGACCCAGGGTCTTGAGCATCGCCACGGCATCGTAGGGCAGACCGTGAATGGCCATGAACGCAGATTGCGAAAGCAAGCTTGAGGAAAACCACACCACGACGGCAAACCAGAGCAGGGTCCCTAATGGCCAATCTTCTGCGGGTGTTGTCGGTTTTTCCATGATATTGCATCGATTTTGAACCATATAAGGCCTTTTGTTCGGTGCTTCATGGACGTGCGCTTCGGCTTGCGATCATGCCGAAGGGGACGTGAACGTGGACGCTTCGATGGCGCTCAAGGCCGATTCAATGGCATCGATCCACTCCGGTGCCACCGCTTCAGGCCCGCCGGCGTCTTCAAACGCCTCCTGCCATGTAGCGGCTTCATCGACCTGACCGAGGAACGTGTGGATGCGTTGCAAGGCCACGTACGCCATGGGGTTGAGATGTTCTTCATCAGCGTCCCAGCCCTTTTCAAAACAGGCAATGGCTCCGTGGGTGCCGTCCAACCTACCGCGTTGGAGCGCCACCATCCCGGCTTGGCTCCAGGAGAGGGGCAGGCGGCCGATGAGGAGCCCACGAAACACCAACCAGGTTTGACCGCCACCCAGCAGCACCAGCATGAGGAACCCCGACCAATGTTCCAAGGTGTTCAACGATGGCCACGTCAACACCATCAGCCCACCCGCACCGGTGCACAGCAGAAAACCGGCCATCGGGGCGATGAGCACGTCGTGACGCGTCCTCACCATGTGATGAACACCGGCCAGCACGCCGTAGCTGCCCACCGCCAGGGTGAGGGTCAGCAAGGCACCAAGGCCCATGGGCCGTGGCGCCTGCTCCCCGACCAGCACCAGGACCGTCAGGACGGCCAACACGGTGCCAAACCGGCGGGACAATTCAGGAAACGGTTGACTCCGACTGCCGCGAATCAGCACGGAGGCGACCACCCCAAGCAGGAGATACACCATCCATTTGCCCGTGGATTCATCGAGGATCATGCTGTTCAACCACCTCTCGTTCGCCGGCCAATATCATGCTTTGTGATAGGCTGAACCGCGCAGAATTTCCATCGAGCGGTAGAGCTGTTCCACCAACATCACCGCTGCCAACTCGTGTGGGAAGGTCATCTCGGAAAGCGACAACCGAAGGTGCGAGGTCCCTTTGGATGCCTCGGGCCACCCCTCCGCCGGGCCAACGGCCAAGTGGACGTCCTCGGTGCTCAACCGCCACCCTTTGACGCGGCGGGCAAACCCTTCGGAGGTGGATGTTTCACCAAATTCGTCCATGAACACCAAGGTTCCCGAAAGGGACAACACGTGCTCATAATACGCCTCAGGACGCATTTTGTCGCTGTGCTTCACGCACGCCACACCGTGGCTGCGAAGTCGGTCGAGGTACATCGTCATCAACGCAGCCGCGTGACGGTCCTTGGGCGCACCGTGCACGTGCACCGAGATGCGCCCCATGGGCTTGGCTTATGGCGAGCGACCTTGAAGCCTTGGCCCAACAAGTCAAAAGGCACCGCGGCCACCATTCCCCCATGGGATGGTGGCCGTTTGGGAAAAAACGAGCCACCCGCTACAGCGGGTCCAACGACCCGATGCTCAAGGACACGCGCACGTGGCTGAACGACCTGCGCGACGCGTGCGAGATGAACTTTGACGCGCCCGAAGAAGCCCGTCGCCGCATCCGCCACATGCAGGTTGAATGGCACGACGCCGTTGAGAACGGCACCATGAACGCAACGTTGCGGGAAGGTTTGGAATCGCGAGCGTTTCGGTTGTTGACCTGCAGCGATGAGGAATGGTTGGCGTGGTTGGACAACCTGGCGTTCTGGAAACCGGGTTGGAAACCCCCTGAAACCACGGAAGACGAGGGTTGAAGAAGGTACTCCGGGTGCTTGGTCCATGGGACAACAGCCCACCTTGCACCTGCTGAACACCTGCCCGTTTTGCTGGAAGGTGCGCGGCGTGATCGAGCACCTCAACCTCGATGTGAAGCACGTGCCGGTCAACGGCATGCGGCTGAAGAAGCAGTTGGCCTTTGCAGGCGACTGGGGCAAAGTACCTGTCTACACCACGTCCACCGGCGAGCACGTGGTTGACTCCACGCCGCTGATGATGCACCTTGACGAGCACCACAACAACGGGCAACTGTCCCGAAACCTCAGCGATGAGCGCAGCCAAACCTGGCTGAATTGGGCCGACACCACCCTTTCCAAAGCCACCGTACCCATCCTCTACGGCAGTCTGGGATCGGCCCTCAAGACCACAACCCGCATCTCCAAACTTGAGGCGTTCGGCTTCTTCTCTAAACGCCTCTACGCATGGGCAGGGTTTCCCATCATGTGGGGCATCATCGCTCGAAAACGGGTCAAATCCGACGGCCGCACCCCCAAGCAACTCTGGCATGACCTGCTGACTGAATTCACCGACGCCCACGACGGGCAACCGTTCTTTGGCGGCGAGCAACCCGATCTGGTTGACTTTGCTGCCTTCGGTTACATGCGCTCGGTCTCGCCCTTCCCCCAGTTCAAGTTGCTTGAGGGCCACGCCAACGGCATGGCCTGGTACAACCGCATGATGGCAAGCCTTGCGTGACGGGCGTGATGGCATCGAACTGAACGGGCTCCACTTCCATCGCGTCGAAGCCACCGAGGTGGTCATGGGAACAACCCGTGGTGGCTGGGTGTACGCGTCGCAACGCCCGAGCTACCGGGCACGGTTGCCCACCTTTTTCGTCCTCGACGACCCGTTGAGCGACGTTCAGGTCAAACGCGCGTTCGGATTGGCGAGCGTCGATGAGGACGAAGCGGCGTGGATGACGCTGACCACGGTTGAGGTGGACGAATTGTCGGCTCACCTGATGGCTTCACCGGCCTGGCAGGCCTCCGAATACAACGCAGGATGGGAGATCCGTGCACCCACCGAAGCCGAATGGCGAGCGGCCTTGGCCGCTGGGGTCGTGCGCATGCACGCCGGGACCACCGAGCGTCTGGCCGATGCACCCGCCACCAATTACCGCGGCGCCATGATGGACGGACGGCCACGCCCCAACGAGTGGCAGGGCCCGGCCGCGATGCAGCGCGCCGCCCTCGCCGTTCATCCAAGCCGCCCCAACATCACGGCGCTGACCAGCGTCCCCGTTGACCGCCCGTTGCCCAACGTTGTGGCCCGGTTGGTGATGGCCCCCGTTCGAACCGATGCGCCACGACGCGTGCCGGAGGCGACGGATCGATGGAGCAACCTGCGTTCAGAGGTGCTGTGGACCACGGTCTTGGGCATCGTCCCATCGTTCACGATCCCCGTGCTTCGCGGCATGGGCGATTACGCCATTGAGGGCTGGCTGAACCTGCTGGTGGGCGGACTGTGCGCTGGCTTCTTCACCGGCGCCTTCTGGCGCCCGAGCCGGCCTGTGTTGGATTACGACGACGTTGAGCCTCAGTCGTCGTTGAGCGATTCCCAGTAGGACGCTTGGCGGATGGCATCGGCAGCGCAGATGGTGGCCATGTTCACGATGTGACGAACCCCGTCCTGCCTGGCCACCAACTGCA
>Ga0255784_10001438_pt1 | contig 19237 bp, 19 predicted proteins | sample 101ome_14_FD_179982 | JGI IMG/M metagenome (GOLD analysis project Ga0255784, IMG submission 179982) | Coastal salt marsh microbial communities from the Groves Creek Marsh, Skidaway Island, Georgia - 101403AT metaG (version 2) | ecosystem: Environmental > Aquatic > Marine > Intertidal zone >...
TCCGTCGTCCACGCATCGAGGCCGCGGCCTCGCACCCTTCATCGACATCACCACCCACGTCTCGACGACACCGTCCCGACGTACACATCGATTCAACACCCCGAGCGTCGAACCCGTCGTCTCCCACACCCATCGCCGTTTCCGTCGGACCTATCCCGCGCGTCGACGTCGACGCCGATCGCCGACGACGGCGTGTGTCGTTCGCGTCGTCAGTCAGCGAGTCAGTCTTTACCGTTGCACCTTTCGATCCTCGTCGATGAAACACCCGCGTGTGGATCCGTGCGTTACTTTTTTTAACCGATTCAAGCCAGTGGAACGCGAAGCGCGACTCGACGACGACGACGACGAAGAAGAAGAAGAAGAAGAAGAGGACGGTATTCACCGACGCGAGCGCGGTGTTACGCGGTCGATTCAACGTGGACACTCCATTCGTACCGACCGACGCGAGCGCGGTGGTGGTGGTCGTGACGGTGTGGGAAGATGTCGACGACGAAAGCCAGCGTGGAGGAAGAGGCGTTATTATTAAAAAGCAGTAAGAACGATGACATGTATGACGCGGAGACGCGGGCGCAGGCGCGAGCGGAACGGTTTCGACGGGCACGACGCGGGGTGGATGTGCGTTCGGTGTCGATGGAATCGCGCGCGGTGACGTCGGAGACGACGGTGGAGGTGACACAGGATGGGCGGAGAGAGGGCAAGGAAAAACCAGCCGGCGAACGGAGCGCGCGCGTGACGCTGGAGGAAGTGACGAGCGAGGAGACGTTCAAGACTGTGGGAGACGAGAGGATCGCGAACGGGGTCGGGGCGATGGCATTAGGGCGAGACGGGACGGTGTACATCGGCCGGGAGGATGGGGTGGTGACGCGCGTCGGTGGGCGAGAGGCGACGCTGTACCCAGACGTGTCGACGGATGGGACCTTTGTCAACGCGCAGACACCGGTGAGAATAATTCAGCTTTCACCAGACGAAGACGAAGCGCTGATCGGGTACCGCAACGGTGGATGGACGAGGATTTGTCTGAAGACTGGGTTACCCTTGGCTTCGTCTCGTCCGCGCGAAGAATTCGCAGACGTATTCGCGTTGGTGAAATCGAAAAAGTTGTCCAAATACGTCGATACGTCGCCAAACGCAAAGTCAATGGTGGCGAGCGAGGATTTGAGTGTGCTCTGTCTCTCGTCGCCAGTGTTGCGAGATTACTCTATATATGTGTGGAATATTGAAAACGCAGAGATGCCGAGCGAAGATGTAGTCGGCGACGATGACGACGACAAGAGCGACGATACGTTTGTGTTCGACGAGACAGTCTTGCCGAAAGAACGACGTCGCAGATTGGACGAAATCGATGACATCGCAGCATACGACGCGTGGATGGCGAATGTGCAGGAGTCAGAGAGAATGAATGGTGCTGCTACGGGCGAGTGGGGAAGCGTTGAGCGTTTGGAGTTCCACTCGGATACCGTCGTTGCGCTGCTACGATTAGGCAACATTCTCATCAGCGGAGGGGCGGATGGTTACATTGCGATTTGGGACGTTAAAGGCAAATCAAAGGCTGGGAACAAAAAGTCACTGAGTAACAAGCCATTTTATTTCACCGCCGTCACGAGCGCTGTCCGTCTCCTAACAATGTCAAAGGATGGGAGAACGTTGTACTGCGGGTGCTGCGATGGAACAGTTCGAATATACGACATGCAAGGCAAACGCAGTCAGTCAACTTTGAGCTACGTGCGTTCAATAGGTGGACAAGAAGGGATGCTGTGCTCGTTATGCGTCATGTCAACCTTTGTCATCGCTGGAAGCGCCATGGTGAACAAACAATCATTCATTCAAGGCGATGGTGACGTCAGTGTTTGGCGCACTTCAGACGGCGCGTTAATGTCGCGTTGGACGCAACACGAAGCCGACGTCGTCGTGATCATTCAGTCGCCCGATGGCAAAAGTTTCTACACGGCTGACGTCAAGGGTAAAATTTGCAAGTTTAGCATTTGCTCAAAAGTGGGTTCGGACAAGCGCGACGAAGACAGCAAACAGAAATCGATGCGTTGGCGTCAAGGATTTCTATTATCGTGAGTATCACGCACAGCTTTACGTGTACAGAGGCTTGTTGGTTGTCATTAGTACATCCCTCTACTTTGATTTTGTCTTCTTTTTCGGGGCGTATTTCGCCTCGAGCGCGGCGAACATCCCTTCCGCTTGCTCGGCGCGCATCGAATTCTTCTTGCGAATGAGCGCGAACAAATCCGTGTCAGCGTCGCTCCCTTTGATGGCTTTTCCCGACTTTTTCGTCTTACGCGACCCGAGCGGATCTTTCGGCGCGGGACGTTTACGAATCTCTTTGGCCCACTCGACGTAGACATCGTAAGACTCCACATCCTTTGACTCGATAGCCGCGTCCAGGGCGTCGGCGAACCGGTGAGAATCGTCCGCCTCTTCGCTACACATCATCCACGCGAACACCCGAGTCATATCCCCGCGATACCGTTCGTAATACATCAACAAATCCTTCTTCTCCTCCGCACCGCCTCGATAATCACGTTCGAAACACTGAATATCCTCCGTCGTAACCTCCTTGTACGCGCTTCGATAATACTCGTATAAATTTTGAAACTCCTCCCCACCAAACTCCGCGTCATCAATCCTCCCCGTCTTATCGTACACCTCGCGTTTCTTCGCATCCCCGAGAATAGCATACACCCGCTGCAGCGTCTGAAACTTTTCCTTCGCCCCTTCGTCTCCGGGGTTCTTATCCGGGTGCAGTTTCATCGCCATTCGATGGTACGCCTTTTTCACATCCTTCTCACTCGGTGCATCCTCTTGACGCAAACCGAGCACGTCGTACAGATTCTTTCCTTTGAGAAGCGCGTCGCCGTCGTCGCGTTCATCATCCGTGGATACATCGCGTTCGTCGCCGTCGTCGCGGTACTCTTCTTCCGTCGTCATGAATCTTCCTTCCGTCCGTCTGTTTGTGTCGTGCGCGAGCTGTCCAGTCACTCATTCAAAAAATCACGCACGGCGTGGCGTGCCACTAAAGTCAACGTCGGTTGGAGGCAGAACGCGACGCGCGAATGTCGAGACGATTGTTAAAGAACCAACTAGCGCGGGCGCTGGAGAGTCTGGGTGACGGCCGCGGTGGCGCGTCGGCGTCGTCGGCGTCGGCGTCGGCATCGAAGAAGAAAGGAACGAAGGGCGCTTCGACTGGCGGCGGCGGCGCGAACGGACTCGGAGTGACGAAAAAAGAGCGGAAAGCGCGCGCGGCGGCGGAAAAACGGGCGAAGCGAAACAATAAGCACGCGCTGGATGCGAAGAATATGTCCAAGCAACACTTGAGGGCGGTGCAGAAGCGGATGCGGGCGAACGGGGAGTTGGCGGATAGGGAACCGTTGAATGACGAGGAACGAGCGGCGGTGAGGAAGAGGAACGCAACGTATTACGCATTGACTGGAGCGGTGGAAGACGAGGAACACGGGGAGCACGCGGCGAGGGCGATTGGGGTGAGCTCGGACGATCGGGTCGTCGATGGGGGTGACGATGACGATGACGATGGGTTGCTGTGGTAGAGCGCGGCGTTTGTGCGCGACGATTTAGACTTGTAGAAACAACAACTTTTTAAATGTAATGTACATCGAGAGAGCTCTGTTCTCTACTGGATGGGCTACGCCAGAGCCTTCTTCAAGTGTTTGGTGGCGCCAGAGCCACCTAATAAATTCGCTATGTCACCCCACGTGCTGGGTCGGCCTCCCTTGGGTCGCTCTTGTGCCGAGCACAACGCTCTCCTCTCGGCAATCGCTCGCGCCGTTTCACCCGCGTCATCCTTGATCGAAGCGTCTGCGCCGAGATCGAGAAGGGCTTTGCACGCGTTTCTGTGCCCGTTGACAGATGCCCAGTGTAGCGGGGTCCGTCCCCACGCGTCCAGTGCGTTCACATTGATGCCAATCGATCTGCCCTTTTTTGTATTTTGCACGTGACTTAACAGCGCGCTAAAAACAGCGGATGATGCCCCCGCTCGGGCTGCGGCGTGTATCACCGTCTGTTTATCAGCGTCGACGACATCGGTTTTCGCCCCGGATTCAATCAATGCGTTTAGTATTTCGACCGTGCAAGTACCGGATGATGCAGCGAGCAAGATTGGTGTCTTGCGATGATTACCCACCACGTTTGCGGTGCAACCTAACTCTAGCAGCGCGCGCACGCAATCAATGTGCATGTTGGCGCACGCGATGTGTAGGGGCGCTACCCCGTCTCTTGGATTCAAATCAACGCCGCAGGCGTACAAAACGCGCAGCAAATTGCCGTCGCCAGTCAATACAGCGCGGAGAGCAATGTTCGCCCTCGAAGGTGCGCTCTGGGCGTCATCCGTCTCTTCATACTTTGAAGGCCAAACAGAGACGCTTTGTCGCAAGAATCGAGCGTAATCGTTTAATCTCGTACGCTGAAGAAGTTCGATTGGACCAAATATACCTAACGCTTCGCCAAACGTCCCCGTCTCGTCTTCGTTGGAGTCATTCAGTAGAGATTTCACTCTCTGGACGACTCGCAGCGCCGCGAGCGAATCGCCACCCATCAGGATGAAGTCATCATCGCCGTTTTCGACACTGACCCCGAGTTCCTCTGACCATACTTTTGCCAACTCGATCCCAAACGACCCAAACTCTATTGCGGACGTTGAGCTACTCACGATGCTCCCCAAGTTCATCTTATAGAGCGCGGATCTGGACACTTTTCCAGTTGTCGTCATCGGCAACGTTTCGAGAAAGACAAACGCAAACGGCACCATGTGCCTCGGGACGTTCTTGGACACGGCAAGCTTCATGACTTCATCGTAGATGGGCAAGTCATTTCTAACACTATCGCCTACGCAATACGCGATCAGCTGTTTCGTTTTGGAGAGCACGCACTTCACCTCTCCCGTGAGCGGAACGCACGTCTGGTGAATCGCCTCCTCGATTTCACCGAGCTCAACTCGTTGACCACTTATCTTAACTTGATCGTCGCGACGACCTACCAATACCGCTTCGCCGTTGTATCCAACGCGTACGATGTCCCCGGTGCGATACATCCCGTTCTTGAAGCGACTAGCGGTGAGTTCAGGACAGTTGAGATACCCCATCCCAACCTGCGAGCCTCCTATCCAAAGCTCGGCGAGCTCCCCAGGAGCGGCGAGTAAGGTTGGGTCATCTCCAGGCTCACGCGCAAAAACGAGCACGTTACCAGGCAAGGGATCGCCCAACAAACGAACGTCATCAACATCCGGATCTTTCACTTCCCTGAATGTTTGATATGCGACGCATTCTGTCACCCCGTATGTGTTTGCGACGCGCACTCCGGCGTCAATCCAGCGCTGTGCGAGAGTCTTGGACATGGCCTCACCTCCGAGAGCGACAAGTCGAACTAAACTAGCGCTCACTTGATGCATATCCTCGATGGTGCTCAAAACTACTGGGGTCGTCAGACAATGAGTCGCCTTTGACTCGTAAAGAATATCGCCGAATCGCGTAAACGTCGTTTCCCGTGAAGCACTGACTAACGTTGCCCCAGCCACCAAGGCACTACAAAAGTCTGTGAAATGCGGATCAAACATATAACTACTGGCGCAGAAAACCACATCCTTTTCATGTATGTCATGCGCGCTGTTTTTCGCTTCGCAGTAAGCCAAAAGAGCTTTGTGACTGGCGACGCAACCTTTCGGCCGCCCCGTCGAACCGCTTGTGAAGAAAATGTGCGACGTATCAGCTCCACCGGCTGCCACAATCTCATCGCTCGCAACTGATGGGGCATCTATGAGCTCGTTCACCATCCACACTTTCGCGTCCTCGCACACTTGGCTGACTATGGCGGCACTCGCCAAATTTGCCACGATGACTACTCGAATGTCGGCGTCGTCGAAAACGCTCCTCAAACGAGTGATTGGATCGTGTGGATTGAGCGGTATCACTGGCATTCCCGCCATCATCGCCGCCAACTGACACACGAAAATGAACGGTCCGTCCTCGAGCATCACACCGCAGCACCCAGCGCGAGAAGACGCGCTCCTCCGCAAGATGCCGCCCACTCGTTTTGCCACGTCGTACAACTCTCCGTAAGTTGTCGAAGTGCAAGGCGTCTCTGGAGTCTCGTAGTATCGAAGCGCGACCTCCAGTCGGCTGATAGCATCTTCACTGCGCGCGCGAGCAATCTCCACGACGGTCGATCCCTTCATGTCGCGGTCTTTTGGAATTTCTCTCTCTGTTCCTTTTCCAATGCCAACGTCGACGCGTAGTGCTCTAAAACGACATCTTGCACGCGGTCGATTTCTTCCTCGCTCAGAGCGGGCGAGCTCTTTCCTCTAGACTTTGAAACTAGTTTTCGCTTGCCTTTACTCAACACCATGCACGGTGAAGCCCGACACAGACGCACGAACTTACCCGCCGTGTCGTATTCGAAACCGAGTTCGAGAGCCAAGATGGCGGCGACGGCGCGTTCGAACGAAAGGTCTGGACCGCCGATGCAGCACAGACAGTGAGCGGGATGCACGGGCGATGTACTCGAGGTTCCGGTGGTCGCGAGAAAGGCGTCTCGCGCTTTCATGCGCAGCCTCAGCGCCTAGGTATGACGAGTCCGGTTGGCGAGAGAGTAAGGAAGGAAGAGCTCTTGCGTCGGCGTTTGCAGCGGGGCGCTATGTGTTATCGTCGCAACTGATCGAACGCGACGGGACACACAGGGCAAACGAAACGAAAATTAAAAGAACAATGAACTTGTGTATTATAAGGAAAGTATCAAACCTACAGACTTAGATTTCATCCAAACTGGTTGGCGTCAAGAGTGCGCTATCGAAGGTTTCAATTCTGTCGAACGGAAGCACGGCAACTTCAATGGTACAGTCACCATTCTTCTTGACATTCACCTTGCGGACGGTACCAACACGCTCCGGTTGACCACCAATGCCAAAGAAACCGCCCGTTGCCTTCACCTTAACCAAGTCACCAGGCTTCAGCTTGCGCTTGTCGCCAACCTTCAAGCCGACTTCGCCGCCGGCCCAGCCGCCGGTGAACAAGTTATCGCGACCAGCGAATTGCTTGGCGTCTCCCTTGACGTACTTGCCCTTACCAACGTAAATGTCATCTTCACCTTGGGCGTAATCCGGCAACTGCCCCTCCTTCTTCGTCGCCTTCGGAATCTCGCCCGGGTTCTCCTTGATGAAGACTTCCTTCAAAGCCTTCTCCCCGCCCGGCCAGCCTCCGGTGAACCAGTTATCCCGACCGGCGTACTTTCTCGGATCATCTTCAACGTACTTGCCCTTACCGACGTACACCTTTGCCTTGTCGTCTCCAGAAGACGCACGCGTTTTCACGCTTCGTCTCGCCGCCGTGATCGGCGTCGCCTACGCGAAAAGTCAAAAAAAACAAAGAACGCGCGTCTCTCTTGTCAGTCCCTCATCCATAGTGTTGGCGTCGGCGTCGGCGCTTCACCCCGCATCGTCCATCCGCTCGTTCCGCTCGCAACATCGACGCGCTAAACGTATGTTCTTCACCCCGACAGATCGATCCTCGTCGCTTCCGTTCCCGCGCGCGTCCAAGCGTTTTTCCAACCGCGGGCGAACCACCCAGCATATCCACAAAAGATACACGCCGCCGCATCGCAACTTTCCCTCTCATCCACTCGTTCGTCCGTTCTTCCCGGCGCGTCGAGAGCCATCGTCGAGAGCGCGTCATCGCAGTCATCGCGTACCTTTGCAATCGTCGCGTGCATCGTCGCGTGCATCGTCGAGAGTCGTCCGCGAGTGACGCGCGCGTTGTTCGAGACTGCGGCCGCCTTCTTCTCCCGTCGCGGGATCCACACGTGTCGACTTGACCGTTCATGACTCAAGTATTGTTATGGTCTAGAGTGTATAGTCATACAGAATGTGTGAATCGTCGCGCGACAACCCTCTGTTGAGGTCTTGTCATCCATCCCGCCGCCGTTGTCGACGACGACCAGCGACACAAAGCGACGACGACAGCGACGACGACGACGACGACGACGACACACCATGGCACCGATGGAGATTGGATACTGGGCCATCCGAGGTCTCGGTGCGCCGGCGCGAATGATGCTGGCGTACGCTGGAGACACGGTTGAGTATAAAGATGTGCGGTACACGGACCCGATGGAATGGTTTGGAAAGCGCAAGCCAGAGCTCTTGGTGAAGAACGCGATGGCGAACCTGCCGTACGTCGTCGATGGCGAGCGGGTGGTGGTGCACTCGAACGCGGTCTACGAATATCTCGGGATGAAGACGGGCGTGGATGCGTTTGAGAACGACGACGGGAGATGGGACAACGCGCAGGCGTGCTGCGAGGCTTACGACTTGAGGAATAGTTTGGTGGACATGGTGTATCCGTCGAAAAAGTCGACGAGAAGCATGGATGAGTACAAGGCGAACATTGCGCCGTACCTGTCGACCGAGGTGCCGACTTACTACGGCAAGTTCCAGGCTTGGTTGGAGCAGAGAAAGACAAAGTTTTTGATCAAGGACACCGTCTCGTCCAGCGACTTTCATTTGTGGGAATTGATCGACCAGCATGAAGTCATCGCCGAGAAGGAGGGTCTTTCGTCGCCTCTCGAAGCTTTCCCGCGATTGAAGACGTATTATGCCGATTTTAAGGCTTTACCGCAGTTGCAAAGCTATTTTGCGAGCGACGCACACGCTCTCGCGATGAACTCCGCCGCAGGCGGCGCACACGTTTTTTAGGGCGTTTCTTAGTCTCCAAGGCAACATTTCTTGTCATGATCTAATTCTTTCATTCATTCACACACGTCGCCACTACCGTATATTGATGTTTTGTTAGATATTAGACTGCGCCACCGCGGGCAAGCGCCTTCATCATGAACGGAACCACAAAACGTGTCGCGAGCTTGAACATACCGAGCGCCATGGCCCCAAGAACAGATGCGATGATAGTCCCTTGCATCACGCGATCGACCCACTTTCGCTTCTCAATGTCACTGAAAGACCAATCTTCCTTTTGTAACATTTGAATGGTGTTCGGCATGAACAGCCACGGCGCAAGTTTGTGGAAAATAGAGTCGATGATGAGGGGCAAAACGAACGTCAAAAATCCTCCATCAAAGCTCCTTGAGAGCGTCACTAACGACTTTGCATCCGTCGCGCGTCTTTTGGTGTACGTCGGGAACGCGATATTCGTGTCCCCATCGGCTTCATCCAATGCATCCATCAAGACTCTGACGTCTTCCCAAGCCGAGTTGACGCCAAGTCCAAAGTATGGTTTCACAGTGTGTATGGTGTCACCCATGAGAGCGGCTTGTCCTCGCATGTTAAGGGACTTGTCGACGTAGCCGAAAGATGGAAGTCCGAAAAACTTGCTCTTGGCCATCGCAGTGATGTCCTCCTCGCGAATCCAGTTGTTGAACATCGGAAATTGCTCCTTGAAGAACTCTTTCAGCGACGCTGCGTCGCTCAGTTTGATGCATGTCTCCTCATCGTCCGGTTTGACGAGCATAATTCCAATCAACAAGCCTTCTTTGGTCGGCAGACATTCGAGAGCGACGCCCGCTTTGGTTCGAGCGCTGTAGTTGAGATCCTTTCGCATGTTGTCTGGCAGGTAGATTGGAATAGTCTTGTAAACGCGCGCATTCGAGTTCGGAAACTTGATCACCTTGGTGCTGCACGCAGGGTTGGCATCCATCTCCTTGACAACAGCGGATCGCATCGTATTTCCTTCCGCACCAAAGACGACCGGCGTGGTCACTTCGGCGACCGGCTTGGCCGTCAGAAGGTCGCAGTCCTCGGCGCACTCGCCACGTTGAAGCTTCACGCCCCCATTCTCTTGGAATTCGCACTTGAGACAGGCTGCATTGTACTGAATATTAACTTTATCAGAATACTTGGCTTCGATTTCTTCCACCAAAACGCTCACCAACCGGTCTCGTTGGATCACCTGCGTGTCGTACGCCTTGTTCGCCAGACGTTCCTTCGGTTCGCCATCAGGACCCCAGTCCATGCGTCCCTTTACGACGGCGCATTTATCCAACACCGCATCCAACGCACCGACATCACGCAGCACGCTTTGACCGCGCCCACTCAAACCAACGTTATACGACCTAGACGGATCGCCCCACTCTGAGCTCGAACTCGCTGGCGGTCTCTGCAACCTCTCCCAGACTTCGATGTTCGCCCACCCGCGTCGCGCGAGCGCGATGGCGGCGAGTAAACCCGTCGGACCACCACCAACGATCACCGTCGACGGCGGTCGCTTATCGTGCGCGCGCGAGTCGGCAAGCGCCGCGCGCACGACGCGCTTTCTTCGCGCCGCGTTGTTGGATTGATGACGTAACGGCGTTCGTCTCGCCCGCGCCGCGACGGGAGCGGGGACGGCGTTCGCGAGCGAATGCGTCGAGGCGAACATGGTGACGTTCGATGCGTCGTTCTGAGCAGTCCGAACGTCCGTCGGTAGATCACGATGTGGTCTCGCGACGGCGCGGATTGACGTTCGTTACGAAAACCAATTCCGAAGAAAAAGTAGCGAGAATGCGCAGAGAACGTCAGAAGGAAGCGACAGGGGACGAAGAGGATGGCGAAGAGCGGACCGAAGAAGCGGTACGAGGAGAACAAAAAGAAGCTCGAGTTTTTATCTCGCTCGGTGAACGTGCCGGTGGGCGTGCACTTCTTGTTGCGACTCATCGTCAGACGAAAGACTGCCGTCTGGTGGCACTGGATGCTGTTCTTGATCACCGCGTTCGCGAGTCGGTTGTCGTTTACGTCTCTTCAGTCGTGGGCGAAACCATCGTTTGGACCGAACGGAGAGCTTTTGGACGGCGGGGAGTCTCTCAGCGGTGGGTTGACGGAGTATTATCAAGACTTGATCTACGTCAGCGCGTTTGCACTCGTGACGAGTACGTACTCTGATTGGTTCTGGTTGAGCATCTTGATCGTTCCCGGTGTCGCGACGTACATGATTGCGACAAAGTTCGTGATTCCGTGGTTCTTATCGGCCAAAGAAGAGTCTGTCGCTCCGATGGAGACGAAAGAGGAGAAACGTAGGAGAGAACGACAGGAGCGTAGAGCGGCGAAACGCTTCAGGTGAGCCGCGCTCTCGCATGTCAACTTATCAACAAGTGGTAGCCTACAACTTTTAATCGGATTGACAAATCACCTAGACTTGAAATTTTTGCGAAGCTATGATTTCACCTACGTCTTGTAGATAATGCCCGAGCGATGTTATGAGGAACGCGATGCTACTTTTGCTCTTGAGCCGGCTGACATGCGAGCTTCGGGAGCATCTTGCATGCATATTCTCGGCAGCCATGTGCACTCGACTCACCAGTGCGCGTCTCGAAAATGTCTTATCCGCAAAGTGTGAGATGGATGCGATTCTCTCGCTCGAATTTTGCGTACTCGAGGCGAGTTGCCTCGTCAGATTCCGTCTGTGCGTCATGAGCGCGAGATTGGATGTGGCAAGATGATCCACCAATTGCTTGTGCGCCCTCTGAAGTTCGTCTTGTTCGCGTACGATGTGCGTGATTTGCGTTTGCAGTCTTTCGTTGGTGTCGACGAGCACCTTATAGCGATCAATCAAATCCACGACGTTCTCGAAAGCCGCTTCCGTCCCGACATTTGCGCGCGATAAACACATTTGGCTCGTCTGAAGCAGGTATGTAAAGTATACAGACTTGGCCTCTATCTGCAGACTAACATCGATGGACTCAGATCGAATGGCACTTAAAATGGCTCGCGATCGCGCCGTTTCGAACTGACAAACGAGGAAAATGTGAAGATCACGCTCCAAGCTCGCTTCGGCCCTCTTACGCTTTTGCTCTGCTTGATGCAGGATGCTCTGACAATCATCGACATTCTCCTTGGCGGCGCGCTTCTTCTGGTCTCGTCTCCTCTCTCGAGAAACGAAACGCTTCTCTCGTGCGGTCCGCTCTCTTATCTTTCGCTTGAGCAAGTCATTGAGCTCGCGTTCTCTTTCTGTTGCATCCCTCAAGTGTTTGACATCAGCCTTCGGTACGGTGAACATAAACAGAAGCGTTCGCGTGGAAAGATGCGCGTGTAGAAACGTATGTGTCGATCCACCAGCTAGCGCATCTTCTTTCACGTTCGCCACTATTCGAGCGCGAAGTCGTGTGCGGTGTGATATATAGAATGACGCTTCTACGCCCCGCATGGATACTAAATTTGGATTTTTGTTTATTCAACAACACTACTGTAGACTGAATTGGGCGCTCCTCCCACGCTCACGGGTCTTGTTCGCGCAGATTGAGATCGACGCGTGGGAGAGAAAAGAACTCTGTGAATCGCCCCATGGACATTGGCAGGGCCGTTTCGACGCCATGTCCCAAACCGTTTACTTCTAGCAGCCTTCGCTCGGCGACATTCTCCTCTGAGTCGCCATCTTGGCGCATAAATTGCGAAGCCATCTGCATCCATCGCGCCGAACTATCTACTGGAGAAATATCATCATCGTGGCCGTGAATGACGTAAGCCGGGCACGTGACCGTGGGGTACTCGGGATGAGTTGCGGCATCGGCCCGAAACGCCTCGGTGAACACCACGCCATACTTGGCCTCGAATTTATCGAGAAGTTGCTCGAGTCCCCACGTGGGCGCAAGCAAGAAGATTTTCTCCGCACGACCTCTGTTCTTCTCGGCGTAGAGCGCCGCGACAAGCGCCCCGGTACTCGTCCCGATGAGTCTCAACGGTCTACTTTTGTCGCCCGCTTCCACCGCCGCCGTCAACTTTTCCAAAGCGCTAGAAATGGTAAAGTTCGCGTCTCCATTCACCAAATCTGGCGCCTCCAACTCTATTCGCACCGTCCCCAACGCATCCGCGAGATACATGCGCGCGAACGAGTCGTTCACCCCGCTCAACAAGTCGTGCACGTACACGTACCGATAGCACCTCAACTCTTCCAAACGCGCCTCCTCCGCCAATCGCGCCGCTTCCGCCTCTGCGCGCAGCGCCTCCTCATCCGGAGGATTGTTCATCTTATTACTCCAGCTCGAGATCCAATCGCTCGCCGACTTGGAATTATTCACGGCGTTAATCTTTTCGAGCTCGGCGTACAACTCCTCATCCGAGCGTCCGCTCTCGCCCTCCTCTCCGCTCGCCTTTCGTCGCGTCGGCGTCGTCGCCCGACGATTCAGACGTGTTTCGCGCGCGCGTCTCTGCGACGCGCGTCTCGTCGTCGGGGCGCATCGTGTCGCGGTCGCGAGCATGCGGACAATACGCGGTCGCGAGCGCTGTTTAACAACGGGTGCTGTGTTCGGATATCACGCGAGCGTGTGCTACAATGGAGGGAATGTGCGTCATTAAAAGACAAACAATTATACTGGTACGGCGCCGGCGAGCTTACCCGATTCGACGGTTTGCTTGACGTGTTCGCGCGCCCACAAGTCGTAGTGCACGATGTCGTCGAGCGTCGGATCGAGGACGAGGTCGTTCTTGTGCGCCTCCATGGCGAGGTCGATCGTCTTGTAAATGTCGAAGTAACCAATCTTCTTGTCCAAGAACATGGCGACGGCTTGCTCGTTGGCGGCGGAGAAGACGCCAGTCATGGTACCACCGGCGCGGCCGGCGGCGTAGCCCATGGTAAGGGACGGGTACTTCTCGACGTCCGGTTCGCGGAAGGTGAGGTCGCCCATCTTGACGAAGTCGAGGCGCGGCCAGGTGACTTCGGAGCACTCGACGCGGTTCGGCCAAGACATGGTGTAAAGGATCGGCAAGCGCATATCCGGCCAGCCAAGTTGACCGAGAACAGAGCTATCGGCAGTTTCGACCATGGAGTGTATGATTGATTGCGGGTGAATGATGACGTCGATGTTGTCGTAAGAAGTGCCGTACAAGTAGTGCGCCTCGATGACTTCGAGCGCCTTGTTCATGAGCGTGGCGCTGTCGCACGTAATCTTGGCGCCCATGTCCCAGTTCGGGTGCGTTGTCGCCTTCTTGTGCAAAGCACCCGGATCAGAAACGGCGAGCTCTTGCATCGTCTTGAGGTCCATATCACGGAAAGCACCACCGGAAGCCGTCAAGATGATGCGACGCAAAGCGCCCTCCGGCATGCCTTGAATGCACTGGAAAAGCGCGCTGTGTTCAGAGTCAGCCGGAAGAATCTTCACACCGTGCTTGACCGCCAACGGCACGATGGCCGGACCACCAGCGATGAGCGTCTCCTTGTTCGCCAAGCAGATGTTCTTACCCGCCTCAATCGCCGCAACCGTCGGCGGCAAACCGGCGCAGCCGACGATACCCGTCACCACAGAGTCGCAGTCCGCGTGTCTCGCGACTTCAATCATACCGTCGCCACCGTACATAATTTCCGGCGCATCCGAACCCATGCTCTTCAACGCCTCCTTAAGCGCCGCCACATCCTCACCATTTTGTACGCTCACGAGCTTCGGCTTAAATTTTTGGCACTGTTCCGCTACCAGCCCGACGTTGCGCCCCGCGCTCAGCGCCACAACCTCAAACTTATCCGGGTGTTCCTCGCAAATATCGAGCGTCTGCGTCCCGATCGAGCCCGTGGACCCGAGCAGGGAAATCTTCTTCACGTTTCCGTTCCCGAGCGGCGCCACGTTCGCCGGGACTTCCGCGCGTCCGGGCCAGCATGCGCCGTATCGGTTTTCGTTATTCGCCGCGGCGCGAACCTCTGCGATCGAACCACGGGATGTAGACTTGTTCTTCTTCGTCGCGCGGAGAGCCCGCGTCGCGCTCGTCGTCGTCGTCGTCAACGTGATACTCGCCATGATTTTCGTCGTCCGCTGTATTCGATACGTCCACGCGTCGTCGTGTGTCGCGCGCTCGTCGAGCGACTCAGTCCTCTGGGTTGTCACGGCGGCAGTCACCCTATCCACTCAAACCCAGATGTCCGAATTCGGACATCTGGGTGGAACGAGTCCGTCCGTCCGTCGGTCAGTCAGTCGACCGGTTTCTCGACGCACGCGACGACGACGACGACGGCGACGACAGAGCGCGACGAGTCGGTGGTCGAGCGCCGCGAGAGGAGAGAGAAGCGAAGAGGGCGGCGATGATTAATCTGTTCGCGGCAAAGGTAGGGGGCGAACGACGCGATGCGTGCGCGTGAAACAGTGCGACGTTTGGTTGGGATACAGAAATGGGAAACGAGCGAGAGACTGACACGAAGACGGAAACGGAACGTAGGCGAAACAAGAACGCGAGGCGGCGGAGAGAGCGGCGAGCGGAGGGGCGGCGTCGCGACAATCGAGCGCGGAGGTGAGAGTTGCGAAAGGTACGTTCTGGTTGTTGTGAATTTTTGTTTATTCGTTCGTTTGTTTCTCGCGTCCTCGAAACAAAGAGACTGACGCGTGATTCCTTTGGATGCGCACGCGGTGTAGACATTTCTGAATTGGCGCTTCCAAAGACGATGGCGATCGAATTTCCGAATGGGAGAGACGATTTGATGCATTTCATCATCAGTGTCAAACCGGATTCGGGGTACTACGCGCACGGGGTGTTCAGATTTACCTTTGCGGTGCCCGCGATGTACCCGCACGAACCGCCGAAGGTTCGATGCGAGCAAAAAGTGTACCACCCAAACATCGATCTCGACGGGAACGTTTGCCTTAACATTCTCAGAGAAGATTGGAAACCGGTGTTATCCATTTCTAGCATCTTGTTCGGGTTATCTCTGCTGTTCGCCGAGCCGAATCCGCACGATCCGCTGAACAAGGAAGCCGCTGAGGAACTCGTGCGCACGCCTAGAAACTTTGAGCTCAACGTGCGAAGAGCCATGCAAGGCGGGTACGTCGGGTCGCATAAGTATTCCGCCGTGTTGCGATGAGCAAACGGGCTTCTCGGGTTGTACGTTTTTAATCACGCCATTGTTGGGCGCCCTATAGGTAGTCAACACACCGCGGTTCATTTTGTAGTCGACGCAACGCGACATTTAGACCAATCTCCAGCTTCTCGCTCAAGCCCCCCACGCTTCAATCGACACAAACCACCACGTTGAAGAACGATGTCCGGCATGGTATCCACCGTGCTCGCGGCGCACGTGAGCCGCGCGTTGAAAATCTCCAATTCCGAGCGCGCGTCGGCGGCGTCGCCCTCTTCGCGACGCGGCGTCGCGATCGTCGTCACGCATAGCTCGAGCGAAGGAGGCGCGTCGTCGACTTCAGGTGCTGATGATGACGACGAACCGGGCTCGATCCCGTCCGAGGCGATGATGGAGTTCGCCGAGGCTGGGTTCCCGTCGGATGAGGATGACGTCATGGACCCGCGCGCGAGAGACCGGGCGATGAACCGCGTCGTCGACGAGATTCAAGAGCTTAACAAGGCGGAGGAGGAAGTGCTGACAGCGGCGTTCGACTTGGTGGAGAAGCTCATGCCTGGTTCGACAAAGGGATTGAACAAGAGTGCGGGTGAGGAGGTGGAGGACGCGTAGAAAGTACTTTGTATTCGACGTTAAGCTGCTAATAAACGCGAAAAAACGAAAACGGTTTACCCTCCTCTAAGAACGCGGGCGACGTCGAGCTGACGCTCCAAGTTGAAGCACTGCACGTTCGCAAAGCCACGAACGAGCGAGTACGCCATTTCGTATCGAGTTCCGTCGACGATGGATAATTCTTCGACGAGACGAGAGCTGAAATCTTGGAATCGCTGTTTCGCGCGCCTCGCCTGCTCCTCTTTGAGCGCCAGTTCGTCTTCATTCTTGGACGGGCGCTTTCTCAAAGCGGCGAGTTGGCGGTCGAACGCGTCCATGTCCTGCATGTAGGCCCGTCGCTTGGTGACACAAGCCTTGTACGCCGGTAACTCGTTGGTGCGATGACGCGCCGGCTCTAAAATGTTCCAATCGAAAACCTCCTCGGTGAGCGGGGTGCAGCGTTGGACGAGAGCCTCCGCGATGTCTACCATTTTACACGCCTCTCGCATCGCCGCGTCCCTCGCGACGGATGGAGCGCCAGCCCATGTGTTGTTCTTGTCACCTGTCTCAACCAGTAAGCGGATAAGCTCGGCGAGTCGTTTGCTCTTCTCAAACACCTTACGCTGTGCCTCCTTGTACGCCGCGCCGACGGCGCATATTTCTTCTAAAAGATTTTCCTGCTTTTGGATACATTCCCACAAACCAGTAAACTCATCATCCTTCATCTTTTCCGCCGCACCGAGATTTTGCAAAAGTCTCTGCGACGTTCTACGAGTCGCCGCGCTAAATTTGTACCCGATGCCCTTCTTTGCCGGCTCTTCGACCACGTTCGGATTGGATGGCATGGCGCTTTCGCCGCGACGAATGCTCTTCACAGTTACCATGCCTGGAGCGTGATGAGCGCTCGACGCAGTCTCCTGCAGACGGCGTAACAGCTCCTTACCACCCAGCGGTTTGGCTTGCGTTCTCGCCTCTCGCGCAGCTGTCGTTTTCTCCTTCAACTGCGCCCCGAGCGTGGTAATTTTCGCTGTGGCCACGGCTAAGCGTTCACTAAAGACAACATCCTCGTGTCCCTCAAACGTAGAAGACCCACCTGTTCCACTACCAGTTGTCGCTTTGATGACCGCCGACGCCGTCTCATTCATCCTCTCCTCCGGACTCACATGCTTTGGACGTCTCGTTGCCAACGCGCGTTCATGCACATCCTCGGACGCTGCCTGCTCCGCGCTCAGCGAAACCGGACTCCTCGCGTCGCCCTCCCCGGCATACGTCACCGCCGCCGGCGACGGCGGCGCCGCGATCGCGCTCGACTCCGCATCCATATTCACCGCGTTCTCAAACTGTTCCGGCAAGCCCCGCGCCGCGTCCTCCGCGTTCGCCCTCGCCGTCGCCGATGCGAACACGGATGCATCTCGAAATGGGTTGCTACTCATGCTGCCGGACCGTTTAAAGAAGCTTCAACGTGGACGCCGGTGTCGTCCTTCGCTCGGCGCACCCGACGCTATCGTTTATCTTATCGAGGAACGTCGTCCCCTCGTCGACTCGGCCCCGCGCGCGTCGCTGCTCGTCGCCGCTCGTCGTCTGCGCGTGAAAGACAGAAGATTCACGTCTCGTCCGTCCACGTGTGTCGTTTCAGCGTCGCGTCGCCCGTCTGGGCGATTGATCGATGCTTGTACCGATCAAGGCTTCTCGATGCGTTTTTCTCAAGGTTCGAAATGTCCGATCGGTATTTTTAGCGATTGATTGGATTTTGTTTCGTTTTCGTAGAAAACGCACAAAGTAACGCCTCGTCCGCGCGCGAAGACGTCGGGAGTGCGCGACGCGACGCACGGACGTTCGTGAGAGATGACGCGGGATAAATCACGAAGTGGGACGAAGAAGCCGGCGGCGAGGACGACGACGGGCGAGGACGACGCGGTGGTTCCGCCGGTGACTGAGGAAAAAGAGACGCGTCGTCCTGACACCTGCGAGGACACATTCGATACAGCATTGGCGAACGACGAAGTTAACGTCGATCGCGACGATGATGAAGGGACGAGCGAGGATGGCGAAAGAAAAGAACCAGAGATGATGACGTTACGCGTGCGAATCACCCACGCGTGGTCCAACGTTCCGAGCATGGAGCATTTGATGGAGACGCACGAGATTTGCGTGCGCGCAGACGGCGCCGACACTGTGGCCGACGTCAAGCGTGCGCTCTCGCAGCGAGCAAAGGTTCCGGCGCATCTTTTGTGTCTCAAGTGGCTCGACAATCCCGTCGGTCGCGTGCATCTCGGTCAAAACGTCTCTGTCGATGAGAAAGAGACGCTCGCCGGGCATAAAATTACCGATTGGTTGCGCAAGTTTCCGCATTGGTGCGTCACAATGTGTCTTTTGCAAGACGTTCCGGTGGATGATTACGAGGCGATTCACTACGCCGCCGCGATTCATCGCGGTGTCAAGGACCCGCAAGCGCACGTGGAAAGTATTCGCGGCACCCCGGAGTGGACCGAGCTCATGAGGTGATAGGCTTTACTTATTTTAATAATCATCAAACATCGACTCGAGCACTTCTCTCTTTGGTTTTGCTAAAATCAACGAACCGCCCGCCACTCAACTGACGACACTCCTCCACGCGTTGACTGATCCCCGATGATTATCCGCGTGCGGACGCGCGATGGAACTGAGCGCGTCGAGGTTCCGTCGTCGTCCGTCTCCGTCGGCGAGCTGAAGTCCATTATCGAGGGCGCGCTCGAGGTGCCGAGCGACGACCAGGTGCTCTCCACTTCGTTGGAACTTCTCACGAGCAAAACGCCGGAAGAGTTCGATGACATGGCGAACGACGAGGCGAAAATTTCCGAGTGCGGATTGGACGCGAACGGCGCCATCGTACACATGTTGTA
>Ga0255784_10001442_pt1 | contig 19212 bp, 21 predicted proteins | sample 101ome_14_FD_179982 | JGI IMG/M metagenome (GOLD analysis project Ga0255784, IMG submission 179982) | Coastal salt marsh microbial communities from the Groves Creek Marsh, Skidaway Island, Georgia - 101403AT metaG (version 2) | ecosystem: Environmental > Aquatic > Marine > Intertidal zone >...
AAATATCACGAAGTGAGTCAGGCCTTCGCGGTATTCCTTCCGGTGAAATCGGTCGGGGTGGTTGGCGATGCCCGTCGCTATGCCTATGTGGTCAGCCTGAGAGCGGTAGAAACCATCGACTTCATGACAGCCCGCTGGGCCCGGCTCGATCCGGAACTGCTGGAACACGTTTCGAACCGGATCATGAATGAAATTCCCGAGGTATCGCGTGTTGCCTATGATATCTCCAGCAAGCCACCGGCCACTATTGAGTGGGAATAACCTAGAGAAGGTTATCCCTCGCTAAGTGAGCGCGTTACAGAGCAGTGGGCATGGAAAATGAGTTCGTTGGTGGTGTCATTGCTGTAATGATTTGTGTGGCAGTGATCTTGATCGCTTCTAGGAGGCGATAACGACAGTTACCAATTCTGAAAAAATATAATGAAATCAATCGTATATACGGTAAAAACTACTTAGTGCGAATGAAGATGGTGGTAAGTGAGTCAATCTTTAGAAAAGACGGTACAGCTCAGGGGGTAGCCAAGCAACGTTTGATAGAAACGTTAGCCACCCCTGAGGAACGCATCATTAACGACCCCTACGCGCATAGGTTCGTATTAGGTGCAAGCTTCATCAAATTTATGGGACATAGATTGAATGTCTGGCTGGGTCAAAAGCTTGTGCCCGGCTTTCATGAACATCTGATCGCGCGCACACGCTACATCGATGACCTGATTCAAGAAAGTACGGCGAGTGAGTATGGGCAATATGTCATTCTTGGGGCGGGATATGACTGCCGGGCTCATCGGCTAGAACTTCCATCTTGGCTGAGAATGTTCGAGGTGGACCAATCTGAAGTTCAGGCCAGAAAGCGGTCCAAACTTCCCGAAGAAGCCTCTAACTCTGAAAATATCACTTATGTTGCGGTTGATTTCACTGAACAGTCGTTGTCTCAACAACTTCTGGATGCGGGTTTTGATCAAGGCAGATCAACCATCTTTACCCTCGAGGGCGTATCGCAGTACATTACCAAAGAGGCTTTCAATTCAACGATCAAAGAAGTGGCCACGCTGTCTCGAAACGCCAATGCTATCTTATTTGTGTCTTATGTCAGTGAGCTTTTCAAAAACAATCCCGTAGCTTGCTTTGGGAGAGGGTATCCAAGCGCTGAAAAAAGAGCCAAGTTAATAACCTCTGGGTCAGAGAAAGCAGGCGAGCCCTGGATATCGTTCTACAGTGCTGTTGAATTTGAAAGCGTCCTGTCGCAGAACGGTTATTCAATAAAAGAAAATGTAACTTTGAAAGATCTCAACGCTCGATACTTTGCCTCTGTTGGAAGAGCTGTCGCTGAAAATCAATTAATTCAACTCGAACACTTCGTGATCGCCGAATACCAGAAATGATTTAGCTTTTCACCACACAATGTGTGGTTGGATGCGTAAAGTGATTGATGCTGAATAAGACCGGCGAATCAAGAGTAATCTGTGCGCAGGGCGGTCATAACAGCTCCGCTTCGGCTTCCCCGGATAAGTAGTAGCGTAAGGGCTTCGGAAAGCATCACTTGCGTTAGTTTCGCAAAATATTGGTAACTAAAGTAACAACATTATGAAAGCAATATTTCCAATCGAAGGTGCCTCTGTGATTGTGTCTGACGACATGTGCGATATGAATGGGCATATGAATGTCAGGCACTACCAAACCATCCCCATGGACTATGATAATAATTTCTATCACAGTCTTGGTTTTGGAGAGGAGTATATTGCCAGAGGGTATTCATCTTTTACGGCTGAGCAAAACATCAGGTATCTGAAGGAGTGTTTAAAAGGTGAAAAACTGACGCCCAGATTCAGAATGCTTAATGTGAATAAAAAGCTCTACCACTCTGTCTGTGCAATTTGTAAAGAATCAGATGAAGTGGCTGCGCTGATTGAAACCGTTGAAATCCACATCGATATGACTATCAGAAAATCCGCAGAGATATCAGCTGAAATCTTTGAGAATATGGTAAGAATGAAAAAGGAGCATGAAGCTTCTGGTAACTATCCTTTCGAGATGAAACTAAAAATCAAGTAAGTGCTTCTGGGGCATCAAGCGACATGAGCAAAATGCAATCCAATCATCTGTCTCTGGAATTAAACGGATATTCACCGCTGAATGAGGGAAATGCGATATTTCTAACTTGTTAAAGAGGAAAGCAGGCTCTTCTGTCCCTCCGGGTTTCTGGTTTCTGGCCGTCCCGGTTCCATTTCTGATTTATCTGGGTAATCCCGCCGTGTCGCTGATTGTTGGTGCAGCGATTTCTCTTCTTCTCAATCGCCAGGGATCGCCTGCGGCGCACCTGTTCGGTCAGCGCGCGCTGCAAATGGCTGTTGTCCTGATAGGGCTTAATCTGGATGCCAGGCAGCTAATTGAAACCAGTATTGAGTACAGTGCTCTTGTCTCAGCCTGCGTGATTATGACGCTCGTAATCGGCTTTGTAATAGGGAGCCTGATTCACGATAACCGTAAAACCAATCTCTTAGTGAGTTCAGGGACGGCGATTTGTGGTGGGACTGCGGTCGCCAGCCTGTCGCCTACGATCGGCGCGCGACCAGAGCAAACCGGCGTCGTGTTGACTCTCGTGTTTTGCCTGAACGCGATTGCGTTGTTCATCTTTCCGTTTATCGGTGGCTGGTTGGAAATGTCGCAGGAGCAGTTCGGGGTTTGGTGCGCGGTAGCCATCCATGACACCTCTTCGGTGATTGCGACTGCGGCACGCTTCGGTGACGACTCCGCGCAGATCGCAACCATACTAAAGTTGTTTCGAACGCTGTGGCTATTCCCCTTGCTGATTCTTGCTGGTTTGGTTGAGAATCGGCAGCATTCTCGGCCCGGTGTGCCATGGTTTGTTGTTCTATTTTTATTTGCTGCAACTCTTGGAACGGAGCTGAGTATTCCGCAGTCTCTGATAACTTCGTCCAGTTGGTTAAGTCAAACTTTATTAGTAATAGCACTCTACTTAATTGGTTCGGAGATCACTCGAACCAATGTTCTCAACTTTCGAGGTTCGGTAGTGCTCCACGGCACGTTGCTTTGGGCCCTTACCGCGACAAGCAGTTTGTTAATTATTATGGAAACTGTTTAGGTGATAGCTAAGTTGAAATTAATAAGCCTCTAACCTTAGATCTCGTGGGCTTAGAAACGCTAGAACTTGTCGTGTTGGATAGAGCGAGTCCTACGTAAATAGTGGCCAGTGTTATGGCGTCAGTATTAAATTACTAACTCAATCTGGTCTGTGAATATAATCAACCTGGATGCACAGAAAATTAAAAGATCGCTTCATAAATAATAGTGGTTCCAGATATGCTAAAAACTGTGCATGTGCCCCTTAAAATATTGATTACGAAGTCTATTATTAAGTCGTCACCAAAAGATCAGAATTATTGAATCATAATGGTTTCATAATGCCGGAAATTAATTATTTCTAATACTCGTGTCGACTATCGAACTGAGATGGTGATTGTGTATAGCATTAATCTTCGCCTAGATTAGAGCTAAGGGTGATTAAATATGGCAAGGAAAAAAGCAAGTCAGAAAAAGAGTGAAGAGCCTCGGAAGGAACCAGTTATCGATGAGGCAGATTCTGAAACGTTGGTGGAGTCGCCTTCTGAAAGCGTAATGCTTGATGAAGCACTGGGCTCGGCCGACGAGCACAAATCCGATGGTTCTGACTATTCGACCGAATTTATATCGTTCGCCGCCGCCATTACTTCTTCCTTAAGAAAACTAGATGAGCGCATTGCGCTGCTTGATGAGCATCATACGAATATCGAGCTGCTTATTGGAGCGGCAAGCAGAACTGTCGAAAAGCAGAAGCTATACACCTTTGGAAGTGCAGCTATAACCGTTGGGGGATTGATTATTTCAGCGATAATCGTGGTGATTGCTGCTACAACAATTGGAGGATTTAACCGGCAGTTCATGTCTTTAAGTGAGGCCATGATGGTGCAGATAACGGATTTGAATACCGGTGTTGAGTATCTAGAACTGACGCAAGATAGCATTGCTGCTCTCCAGAATAATGTATCTGAATTGGTAGTTGAGAGTAGAATGGGGCTTGAAACACTGAATCAAGCTTTTCAGGATAGTGCGAGTATGCAGTCTGAATCTTCAACACAGCTGGCTAATACCATTAATGAAGCTAATCAGTACGATTATCAGTCGCTTGTTGGCCTTTCTGATTCGATACAGGCTATTGTTGGGCGTTTAAGCGATCTAGAGAATCAGATGGTTGCTAATGATAGGCAAGTCCAACAGCTTACAGCCGCATCAGAGTCAATTGAGGAGCTTAATAATGTAGTTCAGGCGCTTCTAGTTTTAGAACAAGAGAAATATCTCGAAGTGTTAGAGAGTCTTGCTCCAAATGACAATTCGTCAAATGATTTCGAGGGTGTCCGATTTTTTCGTTCAGAAGCGGACCTATAGTAGTCTGTCTAGATGGTTAAAGACTGGGCGATAGTGGTCTTGGTGCCTTGAGGTGCCGTCGAGGCATTTATGCGCTGGAAAATAGCCTCCACAACTCTTTCTGATTCTGTTAATAATTCTCGCTCGTTCGACGACATCGCTAAGTTGGTTAAATTTCTAATTTGAGATACTAATTCCATCGGTAGCCAAATAATGATGGATCCCCGAAGTGTTCTGAGATAAACGCCCCAACCGTCGCTGTCTTCTGTTATTGTATTCGGGATTTGGTCTGGATGGGTATCCTTGATTATGGTCAGGGCTCTGGACAGTACTGCGATAAAACGACTCCGAACCTCTTCTATTTCCACCTGGTTATAATCTGGATCAGAGTTTGATTCAAGAACTCGCCATAACCTCTGTCCGGTTAGTCCGTAAAAGTAAGGATCTTGAACCGCGCTGTGTTGGCCTGATTGGGGGGATTGATTGTCACCACTCGATCGAAAATTTAAGCTGCTTAAGGATTTTAGAGAATTCTCCAGCACTCTCAGCTTATCGAGCAAGTAAACCGTCAGCGCAATGAGCACCACCATCATGACGGAAAGTAGTACGATTAGAAGGAATATTGAGGTGTTCATTCGGTCTAAGATACCTGCTCTAGGTGACAGTACCTGTCATTAGACTACTCCAACTTTTAGTTGTTTGCTAGGTCAATATCAGCTAACACCTCCATCTCAACTGAAATACCTAGGCGACCCGCTAAGTCGTCCATGATTATCTGCAGTTGTTCTTTTACATAAGTTCCATCTGCGCCGGAGGCTGAAAGGGATACGCCAAAGTCGAACACTTCAGACGATATCTCAGGAGGTAAAAAGGATGTCATTGGGCCAGCTTTTGTCACTATAAGCTGGTAGGGGTTATTTGAAGACGGTTTTTCCGGCTCATCAACATTGGAGTGCAATACTGCGAGGAGTTTCTTTTCCTTGAATTCTTGACCTGCCTGCACTCCATCGAACAGCACGTGTTCAATGTGTTTCCGCAATGCATGGGCAATTACTAGCCTTGTCGACTTATTGGTAAACGAGTGATTGTTTTTTTGAGTATATTTCTCGAAAAACATCTCAGCTTTAGCTTGAGCCTTAGATTCTTTCTTGTTTAAAAATCCAAACATATTTAATCAGTGAGCAGGTTGCTCCTCAGACTTTGCACTATTTCTTTAAGCAGTTGACTAATTCGAGACTCATTTACCCCAATAATCTCTGAGATCTCACGCATATTCATTTCTTCGACGTAGTATAAATTAATTATGAGTCTCTGCCGTTCGGGGAGGTTAGCGATTGCATTTCTGACACGATATACAGAATCTTCGTCATCCATATGATCGAATGGATTTTCTGATCGTTCTGAAACGAGCTCGTCTAGCTCTTCGGACCCTTGGAAATAATTATCTATCTGAAATCTTTCTGCGTGAATGCGTTGTTTTTCATATTCTGCAAGGCTAATGCCTAGCTCGTCCGCAACCTCAGAGTTTCTCGGCTCTCGCCCTAAAGATTGTTGCAAGTTATTTTCAGCTACTGAGTGAGCCTGCTTGTTTTTTATGGCGAGTCGACTAATGCTGCTTTGCTTTCTAACCTCATCCAGTATCGCGCCTCGAATTCTCTGCTTCGCAAAGTCGACAAATTTGACCCCTGCATCTTGATTAAAAGCGGTCTCCGCTTCCATGAGCCCGATCGTTCCGATTTGTATCATGTCCTCGAGACTCACATGATCAGGAACCCTGCCGCGAAGATAGTGAGCTATGCGGGTAACAATAGGAAATCCGAGCTCTAAAAGTTCAGATTTATTCAAGCTCTGGTGGTCGCTGTAGAGATTCATCTTATTAGTTTGATCGATTTATAGAACAAACCTAACGCCGCTGATTGGGCTGTCGGCTGGCTGTTCAAGACCTTTAGCTATTGACCGAAATTCAGTACTAGCCTTTGATGTCGTCTCTTCCAAACAGCAAGGTATCCCAGTTGCCCAACTGTGATTGTAGTCTTTAGTTGCTGTTATACCGCCCAAGAATCGTAAGGATAAATTAATGTACTTCTCCGAGAGTGAGTTAATTTTCTGAAAAAGAATTTTAGCTTCAGCAAGAGTTTCAACTTTGTTGGGAGTGAAGATAATATTCATCTTTTCCTGGTGCGACTTCAGCACCTTCAGAAGGGCGAAAGCATCCGCCACAGAGGACGGGTCATTATTACCAATTATAAAATTGTTATCACTTGCTTTCATGGTTTCCACCACTAATTCAGAAATTCCTGCTGGTAAATCAACTATTAGATGGTCGTAGATCCCCTCAAGTGCTGCGAACGCCCTAATTGTCAGATGTATCTTATCAATACCTAAATTGATGAAGTCAGTGTACCCAGACCCTCCACTAATTAAATCAATGTTGGGTGCGAGCTCCTGAACTGTTTCCTGAATCTCCGCTCCACCCTCGATGACATCGATTAGTGTTTTAGTGATTTTTTTTCTGAATGCAATATGGACATTAGCGGTGCCGACATCTGCGTCAAAAATTAGAATTTTCTTACCGGCTTTTGCGAGAGAGCAAGCTAAATTAATGGAAAATGTAGTCTTTCCACTCCCTCCCTTGCCGCTAGCTACGGCTGTCGTAATAGCTCTCATTGGGAGCCTCCATACTTCTCGAAAGCCTACTTAATGCCATTTTTAATTCACTGGCTGGATCCGCAGCTTTCACATTATTTGCTCTCTTTGCCAGTGAAACAATAACGTCTCTGTTCAAAGTTACAAATCGACCGCGTGGATCATCCGTTAAACCTAAAGAAGGTGAAATATTTGATTTGGAGAACAAGGCGCCGATGTTGAAGTAGTTGGCATCTTCATGGATACCAGTAATGAAGATTTCATCTATGCCTCTATACTCTTTATTCAAAGTGATAGCATTTATGGAAGATTCTGAAATAGCAATCGCGACCTTAAAATTTGTTGAATCGAACTTGTCTATCACAACACATAGCTGATCAACTAGTGCTGTTCCAATGACGATTGCATCCCGCGTCTGACTGGTGACGTGTTTAATCAATCCTTCCAGTGAGTCGATAGAATAATCTCTGACGGAGGCTGCGCTAAGTTTAATAGTTTCCGCGCTTTTCTCGCCTAATAGGTGGACAAAGTCGAATCCTGAGGCGCTTTGATGAAGGGCTTTGCTGAACTCAAATCGCTGCCTTTCATTTTCAAAGAAAATAATACGACTCTCTCTAAGGTCTATGTTTTTTTCTGCAGGTACGGTTTCTAGTAGATCCAATTTGTCTGGTATTTGATGTTGGGCAGTGTGTCGCTCTGAGGTTTGGATAAAGTCTTCTTGGCTTGGAACAAGTGGCAGGGAGCTTTTACGCTCCATTGAATTCTTAGCACGAGGGCGACCGACATTGTCAGCTTGCTCATCACAAGCCACCAATATTTTGGTTCTCCCTTTTTCTTGGATGCATTTAAGGACAAAAATATCTTCTCCATACTGATCTCTTGCTAACTTATGGACTGCGCTCAACGAATTTGACTCAAAAATCTCAATAAACATTATGTCTCAACCCCTGTATCGTTCGGCGTAGTTGAAATCTTTGAAACTACTGCGATATCTTGATCTTCAGGTATTTCTGTATAGGAGAGTACGGTAAAGTTTTGCATTCTCATGCTAACTACTCGGGAGAGCCACGGTCGAATCTTGGGCGCGGTAATCAGTATGGCTGGCTTGCCTTGGTTCTCTATTTCTTCCTTTGCTGAGGATATTGAACTGAGCATGTTTTCCAAGACGGTAGGATCGAGCATTATCTGACCTGGTTCCGAGGCCTTTGCTAGGGCAGAGCCGATCATTTGTTCCAACGATGGATCTAATGTTAGCACGTCTAGTCTTTCCGAGTGATTGACGAGGCTTTGAAGAATTTGTCTTGAAATTCTTGGTCTTATAGCTTCAGTCAGATCGTCCGCAGATTGAGTTCTAGCGCTTTCAGTTAGCAGCGCATCGAAAATGGTTCCCAGATCTCTGATTGGGATAGTTTCTGTAAGTAGATTCTTCAGAACTTGCATTATTACAGTTGCACTCAATTTGCTGGGCACTAACTCCTCTATAAGTTTTGGCGATTTCTCTGCTACCCGGTCAATGATTTCTTGGACTTCATCGTGCCCCAGTAGCTCATTGGCATTAGATTTGAGAATAGAGTTGACATGAGTTGCAATTACAGTGGAGGTGTCAACTACCGTATACCCAGCTGTACGAGCCATATCTGCCATCGATGGCTCGATCCAATAAGCCTCTAATCCAAACGCGGGTTCCTTAACGGATGGTTCACCCAAGTCAAGAGAGGCTTCCCCTGAGTTAATTGCCAGATCTTTCCCGATCTTTACAAGACCCGCACCCCTTACAGACCCCTTAACTGTTATTTGATAAGAGAAAGGATCCAACTCCAAGTTATCTCTGATCCTAATCGGCTGAACAAGAAAACCAAGCTCTGTAGAAATTTTCTTTCGGATCCCCTTTATTCTCGTCAGTAAGGTGCCTCCGTCTTCTCCATCGACGAGCGGAATAAGTCCATATCCTAACTCTAAGCCGATTGGGTCTATTGGCTCAATATCAGACCATTGTACTTCTTCTGCATCCTCCACCTCGATATTCTCATCTCGGTGCTGAATGTTTTGTTTAGAAGTACCGTGCTGGCTAGGATTCTGAATATAACCAACCAGTAGGAGGGCTAAGCCTGCCGTAAGAAAGACTATATGAGGCATACCTGGAATTAATCCTAAACCGGTAAGGATTGATCCAGACACCAACAATGGAATCTTCTGCGAAAGCTGCGACTTTGCCTGTTGGCCAACTGACTCTGCCGTTGTAACCCTCGTAACTACAATTGCGGTAGATAACGAAAGCAAAAGTGCAGGAATTTGGGCGACAAGACCGTCTCCTATGGTTAGGAGGACATAAATTTCCGTGGCTGCCTCTAGGCTCAATCCATTCTGAGCTGTTCCAACAACTAAGCCTCCGAAAATATTTATAAACAAGATAAGGATACCGGCTATAGCATCACCGCGAACGAATTTAGATGCCCCATCCATGGAACCAAAAAAGTCGGACTCTTGCGCCACTTCTGCCCGTCGATTCATTGCAGTTTCTTGGTCAATAACCCCAGCATTTAAGTCTGCATCAATGGCCATTTGCTTTCCGGGTAACGCGTCTAGGGTGAATCGTGCGATTACTTCTGAAGTCCTGCCTGCGCCTTTGGTTACGACGACAAAATTTATGATCATAAGGATTATGAAAATGATAAATCCCACGACATAATTCCCGCCTATAACGAACTCTCCGAATGCCTCTATCACTGCACCTGCTGCGTCAGGACCTTCATGGCCTCTTACCAATACGACTCTGGTGGACGCAACATTAAGGCTGAGCCGCAGCATTGTAGTGAGTAGTAGCACTATCGGGAACGCTGAGAAATCGAGCGGTCGGGTGATATTTATGCAAATCATCACCACAACGAGTCCTGCCATAATGTTAAAGGTAAATAGGATGTCCAAAGCGAATGAAGGAAGTGGGACAACCAGCATAGCCAAGATAGCGACCAAAGCTATGGGTAAGCCTGCATTGCTCAACGCTGCTTTTACCGGGAACTGACGTAATTGTGACACTAGTGCAGTCATAAAAAGTACAATAAAAACATTAAGTTATAGATAAACCAGGGTGCTCGCGCGCGAATTAATTAAGATGAGCAAAGATCATGCCATCGCGAAGGTGAATTAATTAATATTTATTTATGAATCTGTCGATTTAAATCTTTAGAGCCACTGCTCATTCGATTCCTAATACGATTATTCAGAGACGAAAATGCGAAATAATACTAATGCTTGGTTGATCATACTGGCCTGTCTTACTCTTACTCTTGCGTCTTGTGCGGTCGAACTAGATCTCCCTTTGGGTGCCGGCGCATATGCTATTGATGAAATGGTCGACGAACTGGAGTTCACCGGTTATGCCACGATCGCAGCCCAAACAGGCGATGCTGCGCTTAAAAGGCTCATGGCTGTGCGGGCTTCAAAGTTGGATGCTTATAGGTTGGCAGCGGAATATGTCTATGGGATTTATCTCGACTCTAACTCTACGGTTGGAAGTCTTATTGTCAGTGAAGATGAGTTTAGCTCTCGAGTGGAGGGCGTCATCATGGGTGCTGAGTTAGTCAGGGTGGAGCCAGTCTCCGAGGATACATACGCAACAACCGTGGCTTTGTCGCGCGAGCAAATTGAAAATATTCGCAGAGAATACATCAGAAGTTTCTAATTTCGCTATGTGTCAATTAATTCGAAATGTTTTAGTTTCATGCGTGATTTTGGGGGTGAGCTTCTCATTAGTGCACGCGGCAGAGCTTGTTGATCTTGAAGAGATTAAGAGCCGGTTAATTACTGAATCGCTTGATTCTGAGACTCGAGTATCAACGGTCTCTATGATCGACAGAAGCGGTGAGTTGAAACAATATTCGAGGTTCTATTCGACACGTCAATTCTCTCCTAATAGGTACACAGCCGCAGCTATAGATAAAGAAGAACCTGACGCTGAGGCTCTCAGCGATTCATGCCGCTTAACTAGTTATTTTCCAAGACTGCCTAGGAGCTTTAAAACGTCTGTAGACCTAGATCTTAATGGGCTCAGTAGCAATGACGCGCAGCAATATGGCGTGATTAATACGGAAAGCTTCTTCGCCGCTTTGGAAGAACGTGCTAATGAGGCGCAAGATGAATCGGGCCTCTACACTTTTTCTGATTTTGGCAATGGATTAATCCCGCTGTCCGACTTGTATACTCGGCCAGCTGGTACGGCAGTATTTACAGACACTTGGTCGGGACCGGCTATACATATTTCAGTAACTCCGCGTATTTCTGATGACGGAAATCTACTAATCAATTATGTCGAGAATTCTGTAAATTCTCTTACTAGATACGTAGGGTACGATGTTTCACTTGATGTTTTTGAAAGTTTACCGGATAGGGTATCAGGTTTATGGGATAGTGGCAGGCTGTCCGCAGATATTACAGTCACATTTATGCCGGATTTTGATTCAACTTTAGAATCGCGAGAGTCACGGCGTTTTTCCGGAAATGCCCTCGAGCTTGCAGAATTTTTGGGTGGGATGGTAAGTCGAAAATTCCTTGACTATGCTGAACTCGATAAATGTGCTTTGGAATATTATAAGCCAAAAATGGTGACGACAAACCAGCTGATTGTCCCATCCGGCCTTAACGCGGGCGTGACGCAAGAAACTCAGTTTTTACTCCTCCCAGGACTACCCAGTGAGGCTAATGCACTAAATTCTGATATTTTAGATAATATAAAAGTTGCTTCGGTTTTCAGTCTGCAGGAGCATGAGACAGTAATTAGAGTGATTGATGAAGAGAATATTAATTTAACGGGATTTTCGGTGATACCATTATGAAAAGAGTAACATTCGGGTATGTGATTTTAATATCTCTCACAGCATCTAAAGTGTTTGCACAAAGTCTCCCGATTGAGGAAGCGCTGCAATTACTATTTGAGGACACAAATTTTGAAGAAAGGATCTCCATCATCACAGATAAGGCTTCTTATTCTATTGAAGGCGATACCTATATAGTGCAATCGGGCGATACGCTTGGTGGGATCGTGAATATGCTTTACGGGGATACTTCTATACTCAACAGAGACGCAATAATCCAAGCCCTGGTGAATAAAAATCCTCGAGCTTTCGTGCGGGGGAACCCCAATCGCTTACTAGCAGGTTCCACGATAGAAAGTTTAGAACCTGACGATCTCCTAAATCTGATCTTTAACAATTACGGAAAAGATGTCAGCAATTTCGACACTGCCACAGCCGGATGGGTCAGATATTCTCGTTGAATCATCGGGCAACGTGATAGGCTGTCTCGCTAATGTTGGTCGGCGTTGAAAATTCCTTGAATACGTCTGCGATTCGATTATCCATCGCAGATTCGCCTATTACTCAATCTATTTCCCTTAACCTTACGGAAGCGAATGACCTTAACTTACAGAATGGTCAGGTAATACGCGGCTTTCTGAAAGACGGCGAGATATTGCTTAAGGCAAATGGTGCATTTACCCAGCAACAATTTGCTCAGCTTTCGGCCAATTTACCTTTTGTAGATTATACCGCTGTTAAGAGGCCTGGTGGTTTCCAGCTAAATCGTGTGGATAGAGCCTCAAAAACCTCTACGCAAATCGCTTCAAAATTAGACTCAAAACAGGCTTCGAAGCTCGCAAGCAGTAAATTTTTGTGGGCGAATCTTTCAGCTAAGCTGTCAGCATACTTGGATTCGACTACTGGATATTCTCATGCCGAAGGGAAAAGTCTAGCAAGCTTTTTATCCGCTAATGGTCTGGATGCCCAATCGATTACTGGGGAGCGGGTCGTGGACCAATTTAAGAGCTTTGCAAACATGGGGAAAGGATCAAATAGCAGTGGATTAAATGCATTCCATGACTCGCTAGCGTCATTAAGCGGGAATGGAAAAAACGCCGAAAATAATATAGCGGGCCTATTAAAGAACTTTGTATCAACAGGCTTAAGCGTCCTGTCACAAAGTTTCGAGGGGGGGTTGAATCAAATTAATTTTCCCGTGTTCTTGCTAGATGGAGCGCCTGCTACTGTCTCTATAGATTTAGGTGATGGGTTTGATTTATCGCAATTTATGAACTTGCAAAGCTATAGTCAGTCTCTCAAAACGGGCCCAGATTACGTCGACCCTTCAAATTCATTTAGCAATGACGCGTCTGATTTTGATGATTCAAGCAGTAGCGATTCGGAAACCGAGTCTGGCCGAGATAGTGCTGAAGGAAACGATGAGCAAACCAAGCGGTGGAGGAGTAGCCGAAATATTGAAGATTTCCTTGCTGGCTCTGTGAATAACTTTAAAGTTCAGGTGAGTGTTGGCCGTGAGAGAAGCTTGCTGGTCGATTGTGCTGTTAACACTAATTCGAAGTTGATATTTGCCAATGTCTGGGTAACTGGAAATCCCGGTTTCTTTCAACTTGTTGCAAATAACGTCGAGTCTCTCGCTGTAAGGTTTAAATCCCAGGAACTTAGTTTGTTTGGTTATAACGTCTATAACAAAAAGCCGCCTGTTTATGCACAACAATCTGGTCTAAACAGGTCCGGCAATATAAATCTAGAAGCGTAGGTATAGCGTGTACGATATTGAAATTAAGCTTAATAAAGCTGCGAGCATTAAATATGATAGCCCGAATTCACCAAAGCTGATTAAGTCTGTTTCTGGTGAGTATGCCGAGATTATGGTCGAAAGCGCTAAGGAAATAGGAATTCCCGTCGTTCGGAGTCCGGGCTTGGTCGAAGCGCTGAGCGTTTTGCCTGAGGACACTGAAGTGCCAGAAGCATTGTTTGAGATGGTTGCTGTTGTATTGAGCTGGGCTTATTGGATTAAATCCAAAACCCCAGAGGGTAAGACTTACGATTGAAATTGTTCGCGAGCCACTAACTATCGTAAGTTCTCATATGTATGAGTAGTAGCTTGACGGCCGTGATGAATCAGATGGTCCAGTACACCTTGAACAGCTTGCAGCTGCTTGTCGACTAATATCTGATTCTTCAATTGCAGAGAGCGACATTTTTCGACAAGTTCTTTGTGCTCTGAAAGTTCTTTCGAGCATGATTCGTCGGTTTCGCTAGCTTTTTGAAGTAAGAGTAGTAATTCTGTCTTGGTCTTTTGAATTTCAGGTAGCTGCTCGAATGATCTCGCTGACAACATCGAAAATTCCTGCTCTAGTAAACCTTCTAGTAGCTTAAGTCGCTCAAGATAGCTGTTCGGACTTTGGATAACCACTTCTTGCACCGTTAACTTTCAAATTAATTATTAATAAGCTTCTCAAGAGGCACAAAGCTCTCAGCCATCTTCTGATTATCCAATGGATACGAGTTATTGCGGATTGCTTCTTTAATTTGCTCAACTTTTTCACGGTTAAAAACCGCTTCTTCCGCGTTTTTTCTCGCTTCAGCAGAAATACTAACAGTCGACTGAGGACCAGGTCTTTTTTCAGTACGATCGATGTCGGATTGGCCCGCTTTTGGTGCTTCAGTTAAATTCTCCGCGGAGCTAACTGTCTTGCTGTACTTAGGTAGTTGATTTTTATCAAAATTACCTGAAATTGGGTCTGCCATAATAATTCTCAATGCAACCAATAAGGGGCTGCTTCTGGTTCCTTCACTAAGGATAATCGACACATCAGCGGTCAATATTAATGAAATTTACTTAATTGCGCGATTTTTGCCTGAAACAGTTGCCGTGATAGTCGCTCCGGATTCAGGGTTAGTTAGTTTTATCGTATCTCCGATAAAAGCAGATTCTAGGGCAATAACGTCCATCTCCAACTGAAACGACTCCCTCGCCACAGTTAGTCTAATTGCCTCACCTTTTTGCACGTCTTCTTCACGCCTAGCGTCTATATATCTTAAGATGCTACCGGGTTGTATTTGAGAAGTTGCCACACTTCTCCCCAATGCGCTGAGGTCAGAGACGGCGCCATCCGGAGCGCCGGTTAATATTTCTTGGTGTTCTGTGTTTAGATCAGTGAAGGTTTCTCCCGGCCTGATGAGCGTTTCCGCAACCAGAACTCGAATGGGCCGTCCAATGGCTTTTCTGCTCACTATCGCCCCTTTTGCGATATTTGCAGAAGCTTTTGTATTTTCTCCGAAGGTGTAGTCTGTCGGTAGTGCATTCGCCGACTCAACGGAAGATGCTGTAGTGCGTTCAAAATCAGCCGCTGAAACCAACTGTCCAATTGGAATATATTCGCGCGCTATCAAAACATGCTGGCCGCGCTCCAGCATTGATGCGGTGATTACTGCTCCGGCAGCTGCTGGAACCTTCATAAAAACGCCTGTCTCTATCAATGTTCTTATTGCTTCCGGCAAAGTGCTGTTTACGCCTAACGCAAAGTCTTCGATCTGTAACTTATGCCCAGCGCCTAAGTCATCAGACAACAAGGCGTTAGCATTACCGAGACTCATTTCACTTAAGTCCCTTTGACCAGCAGCAGATCCATCAATCTCGTATCTAAAGGCTAGTTTCCATTCTGATTCTTGACACTCGACAGTAAGTAGATTCTGAGAAGGTTTGTCTTTCTCAAATAACCATTCGCTGGGGCAGGCTGGAATCCTGAGCCTCGAATCGCTCATTTTAATTGTAATTCCACTTGCTGATTCGCCGATCTCTGCTGCAAGAAATTGGATCGCGGAGCGTTCTAAATAAGTCTCGTGATCTAGGCTCGTTTCGAGAGTCTCAGCATGTGTCACAGATAGATGTACTGTGAGAAGCACTAATGCGTGGCGTATTAGCTTATTCATGCGCGAAGGATAAGGTATGAACAGCACGTCGCAAAGAAAAATAAGCGGTTAGTCGTTGCCGCTTTGCTGCCACATCATGGAAAAATTGTCCGAATTTGAATTAGGGGTCAAATTATGAACGGCCGTATTTTAAGACTCGAGCCTGGGATTCCGCGTAATGATTGAGGATTTCTAGTCATTTTTGTCTTTTTTGGAAGATTGGCACGGCACATGCAAAGTAATCGACACAATACATCGCAGGCATTAATAGGTTGTTAGCCTGAATGCAATTTTCATAGAAGCAGCAGATCAATGAGCATACTCGGTAAATATGAGTCGTATTTGGGATTTAGTCAGGCAGCATTGGATATCAAGGCGCGCAGGGTGCAGGTGATATCAGAAAACATCATAAATGCCTCCACCCCAAACTATCGAGCTAAAGATATCAATTTTGAAAAGATTCTCGGAGACAGAATGAAGCAGGCTGAACTAAACAACGATGCTTCTATTAGCGCCAAGATTTCTTCCAGCGAATTACAAGCCTCGACGTTTTATCGGGTTCCGTTAAGCCCGAGTGTTGACAACAATACGGTAGAGATCGGAGTGGAGCAGGCCAAGTTCGGCCAAGCAACTAGCGATTATCAGGCCTCCCTACAATTTTTTGAGGGCAAGGTTTCGTCTCTTTTTAAGGCGATACGTGGGGAATAACAAATGGCCTTATCTGACATATTAAATATTGCTGGCTCGGGAATGAATGCCCAGGTCGTGCGCATGAACACCACTGCTTCAAATCTGGCCAATGCTGGAGTTGTTTCAACTACAGAGGATGGCGCTTTCCGGGCTCGTAGACCTGTCTTTGAAGCAATCTTATCTTCGATCTCCGGGGACGCTTCACAGGGTGGAGTGCGTGTGACTGAAATTATAGCCGATGGCTCGTCGCCGAAAAGGGTCTTTGAGCCCACTAATCCGGCAGCAGATGAGGAGGGCTATGTTTACGCCTCCAATGTGAATGAGGTTGCCGAGTTAATTGAGATGTTAGACGCGAGTCGCGCTTACCAAAACAACGTTGAAGTGGTTACCGCAACCCGCAATTTGCTTAGCAGCACGCTCGAAGTATTGAAGACGAGGTAAAGAAATGTCCATACAAGATTTATCACTTCCGTCTAATTTGCTTACGACCGCGCAGTACGAAGAGCAGCAGGCAAAGGCTCTATTTGAGAAGCAAGAAAATTTGGATCGGGATGACTTCCTCATCTTATTTACGACTCAGCTTAAGAATCAAAATCCACTTGACCCACTGGAGAACGAGGCATTTGTTGCGCAATTGGCTCAATTTTCAAGTTTAGAATCAATGAAAGGCATGCAGCAGACTATGGATGATATGGCGAATGAGTCCAAGTCAGATAAATTCCTTCTGGGTGCCAACCTTCTCGGTAAGACAGTTAGTCTGGAAGGCGGAAGAGTTCTGGCTGGGGGTGGTGATGCGGTTACCCTGAGTGGAATTGTTGATTCTTCACTAACTGATGCTGTTTTCAGAGTTTATGACTCCGAAACAGGCGGTCTCATTCATGAGAGGGAGATCTCAAGACTGAATGCAGGCGAAGTGAAGTTGGAGTGGGACGGTCAAGACAGCGATGGACAACCATTTCCAGAAGCGACGTATCAGTTTTCGTTGATCGCAAATAAGGGTGATGAAAAAGTTGTCGTTCCATTGGTTTCTCAGCAGGTCATCAGCTCGGTGAACTGGGATGCTGACTCCAAAAAATTAAAAATTAAGCTTGATGGAGGGGATGAAATGCCACTCGATCAGCTCAGCACTATTGAAATATAAGTTCGGAGAAAATACATGTCTTTCTATACCTCACTAACTGGATTGAATGCAGCAACAACTGAGCTTGCTGTAACTTCTAACAATATTGCGAACGCCGGAACATCCGGATTTAAGCGCTCGAATGCTGACTTTGGCGATATTTTCGCGACATCGCCATTGCAGAAAGCATCGAGTGTTGTGGGAGCCGGTGTCGCATTGAAGGAGGTAGTTCAGGAGTTTAGTCAGGGCAATATTGAATTCTCCGCTAACTCTCTGGATCTCGCGATTACAGGGGACGGATTCTTCGCACTAAAAACTACCGATGGCGCGAATGTTTATACGCGTAACGGTGGATTTATGCTCAATGAGCAGAATCAGATGGTGAATGCGGCAGGACAAGCACTAATGGCGCTGCCAGTCGACTCGACCAATAAGGCTGATTTTAGTGAGCCGCTCAAGGCTATGGCTATTCCTCGCACAACAGTGGCAGAGTTTTCTCCAACATCTGAAGTCGAACTAGGACTAAATCTTCCATCAACCGCCGAGCCTATAACCGCAGCGTTTAATCCGAATAAGCCTGAAACCTATCACAAGACGACTTCATTCACAGTCTATGGTGCTTCAGGATCGTCTCACCTCACTACCATCTATTACGTTAAGACCGCGTCAGCTACTGCTGATAAACCAACCAATAAGTGGCAGACCTATGTCTATATTGATGATCAGCCTGTCGCTCCTGCATTGGTCCAGGCATCTGACACTGGTGGAGACCAATTCTTCGTAAACAAATATGGTGAGATTAAGACAGCCAGTGAATTACGGGAGCTTCAGCGAACAAGCGAAAATAGCGCCCAGTACTTGATCACAACGGGAACAATTTACAAGAAATATTCATATGACCAGCTTACTTCACCAGCAGCTTCGAAGCGTGCAACGGTAGCGACTGAGATAGCGTCTGACTCAAAGTATATTGACAATTTAAACCTTACAAATAATCAAGACGGTGTTGATTTCAGTGCAACGGATGAGAATGACGCGCTCATATTTTCTCGATCTGATTTGACGAATATGTTTTCAGTTAAAGTTGATGGGTCTGATGCGGTAAATATTGGTCTTGAGCATCTTGCCGGAAAAGATCTTCAGCTTTCAGGTACCCAGATCGCCTTTGAATTACAAAATCAGCTTAATGCACGCTTTGGCGATAATGCCAATTTTAATTTCACGGGTGATGGCAATCCTGGAGCTTTGAAGCTTACAAGGACAGACGATACTGGAACGATTATAGCTAATACAACTACGCTCGATTTGGATGTAGTTGCCTTGCTTACAGCAGACGGGTTACTAGACGGAAATAATGAAGCCACGCCAGAGGCAGTTGCATACGTGGTAAATAAAGAGCTGCAAAAGGATAACTCCGCTTGGAAGGATGTCACTGTTGAGTATGACTCAGTTAGGCAAGGTCTGCGATTTGCGCAAAACGACCCTGCAAAACAATACAATCTTTACATCGGAAGTGCTGATGCAGATGCGCAAGCTATTTTTAATGTCGCAAACTTTGTAGGCGTCGGCGAATACGGTACTAATGTGGCACCTGCTGACCAAGAC
>Ga0255784_10001448_pt1 | contig 19184 bp, 23 predicted proteins | sample 101ome_14_FD_179982 | JGI IMG/M metagenome (GOLD analysis project Ga0255784, IMG submission 179982) | Coastal salt marsh microbial communities from the Groves Creek Marsh, Skidaway Island, Georgia - 101403AT metaG (version 2) | ecosystem: Environmental > Aquatic > Marine > Intertidal zone >...
TTCTTGGACCGACCGTCCAGGATCGCCACCTCCAGCCCTCTGGCATCACGATCTTCTTCATCCGGATGGATCGGCGTATAGCGACAGCGAGATTAAAGTGATCAAACGCCTGACAACCAACTGATACGCTGGTAGGGCCATCATTAACGATCCAAGCGCTCGCTCTGTAAAACGAGCCTTGGCGGACCATAGGCGTGATTGCTGCAGCGCAAGACCCACGTTTTGTGGCTCATCGATTTTCCTAGCTGGTTCGAGTACCTAAGTTAACCCGTCCACAAAAAAACCACCGCGAGGGGTGGTTTTTAGTGTTTGGTGGAGCTAGGCGGGATCGAACCGCCGACCTCAACACTGCCAGACATACGCTCTTGTATGCCATACAGATGGTTAGAAGCGGCGCAATCCCTTGTTCTAAGCCACTGTTTAAGTATATCTCATCTAATCGAGATTTGAAGAATTGAGTTTTGTGCCCATCTTGTGCCCATCGTGTGCCCAAAATTTAGAGTATGAATTGAGAAAAAAAGAGTGTGGCTTAGAGGGTTAAACCGTTGCCAGCGCAGCTGAGGGAACGAATACCTCTGTACGAGGATGCGTATGTATGGTGAGGCGTTGGGAAGAGAGGGTGTTGGGGCCATAACTCAGCTGAGAGAGCGCTACCGTGGAAAGGTAGCGCTCAAATCGCAGCACTGCCTAGCTGTGGAAGTGCCGGGAAAGCCGCCTTACCCGAGAAAACGTATCGCTCAAAAAAGAGAAGTTTCAAAACGAAGCTCAATTGGCATGCGGCACACAGCTACGGGGACCCGCTAAGCTCAACGAGAATCTACGCTAGGCTCAGTTAACTCTGACCAAGGCGGACGGTCCTCTTCACCACCAAAAAAGTCCATATCCCAAAGGGACTGAAGCAACGGCGCATGAATACTTTCACCGCGCTCAACAGCTTTGAACTCATTCATCATGATCGCAAGTTGCTCTGGCAGCTGATCGGACAGGTCTTGTTGCTCTATGGGGTCTTGAGCAATGTTATAAAGCTCCGTACCGCCGCCCTTTAGCGCAATCAATTTCCAGGGGAACTGATAAAACGCCTCGCCATCCATGCCGGTGATGAAATAGCCCTTGGGCGCTATTTCGCTCGTGCCAGTAAAGGCGGCCCAATGATTTACCCCAGCCAATGCAACCGCTTTAGTCGTAGCAGGCTCGCCTTCGCTCGCGTCAGCAACCGCCAACAGTGTCGGTAGTACATCGAGCACAGTTACCATCTGCGGATATTCTCGCCCTTGCAACCGACTCGGCCAATGAATAATGGCGGGCACCCTCGCGCCCCCTTCATAGACAGACTGCTTACCTTTTCTAAAAGGCGTATTGTCGCTAGCTCCGTCGAGCGAGTTGGTGCGAATAAACTCGAGCGTGCCGGGCGCAAAAGGCGTCTCAAACCAGCGCTCCAAAAACTGCGAGAAGCTAAGCAAGGCTGGCGGAACCGCACTGGCGTTGAGTCCGCCGTTATCACTCATAAACCAAATCAGCGTATTGTCGAGAATTCCCTCGCGCTCCAGGCGCGCAGTCAGCCGTCCAATGGCGGCGTCAAGCTCCGATACCATTGCCGCGTGCCGCCGCCGATTAATATCCTCAAGGTGCGTGTACCGAGCAACCGCGTCAGCGGGTGCCTCATTCGGTAAATGAGGGGCATTGAATGCCGCATACAAAAAGAGCGGTTTGGCTGGGTCGCGATCGGAGATCAATCGCTCAATTTCATCAATAGAGAGACGCGTTGCATAACCCGCTTCTCTTACCGTGACACCATTGCGCTGCCAATCCAAACCTCCGCCGTGAACATGGTCCCAATAGCCAATGCCTCCCGTTAGGTTCCCGTAAAAATGCTCGAACCCGCGCGCCAGCGGATGATAGTCGGGCTGCCGAAATCCAAGGTGCCACTTACCCACCATGGCGGTTTGATAACCCAAGTCCTGTAAGTACTCCGGCAGCAACTTTTCACTCAATGGTAGGCCTGTGGCGATGTGCTTAGAGAAGGGGGAGTAAATGCCGAGCGCCTGCGGTGACTTGCCCGTTAATAGCGCCGCTCGCGTGGGAGTGCAGCTGGTCTGCGCATAAAAGCGCTCCAGTACCAGTCCCTCGGCCGCAAGCTGGTCGATGTGAGGCGTAAGAATCTCACTACCGTGATAGCCCACATCATTCCAGCCCAAATCGTCGGCCAAAATAATGACGATATTGGGCCGCGTATCACTCGCATTGACCCCACTGGCAAAGCCAATAAGCACTGCAATGTGCAGCGCTTTTTGGAGTTGTCTTTTCATGCTCGACAGGCTCACGACTCTATTCAATTTTGTTGGTGAGATGCCCGAGGTAGGTTGCCTGGGTTCTCACAACATCGCCGGCTTGTAAATAAAACTGTTGGCCCCAAATATTGAGCGGCTTGAAAAGCACACCGGCTCCGGTGCCGGTCAAAATTAAAGTGCCTTTGGGTATGTGATCACTCGGTAGTAATGGGATGGTGTTATCGCCTTGTTGGTAGCGCATGTCGGCGTCGTTTAATGCTTTATCAATAATCTCATCGAGCGAAAGAATCATTTCAGAGAGGCTAAAGGCTTGTAAGCGACGCTCATTGACGAACAGCTCAGCAGAGATTGATCGATAAAAATCGGGATCTTTCGGTATAACGACCAGATACCCGGTAGGTAGGCACCCATTGCAACCTTTTCCTGTCGCAAAGCCTGTTCGCCCGAGGGGCTCGTCGAGATCGATTTCGCGAACTAACGACCAGCGATCCGTAAAATCATTACACAGCACAAAGCCGAAGCGTGGTCTGGGCTCATTCGGCCTAATAGAGCCTAATGGGAAGGCACAAATCTCAGCTTCAAAATCGAGCCTGGAAACAAACGGCACGGTTTGATTCCACGAGCCGGCTTCAACAAGTTTGGGAAATAAGAATGGTGGATCGTCCGAGTAAACCTCTTCCGCATGCTCTCGGAAATTCGTTCCCGCAGCCACGCTAGGATATGAGTAGTTCGCGGGTTGTATTAGCTCGTCAATCGAAAAAGACTCAAGCGCAGCGTCCGTCTCCCAAAGGGATGAGGCGCCGACTAACTCAAGGAACCTAAATAAATCTTCGGTAGCGTCGTCACCATGAATTGCGGTTAGATTAATGCCGCGAAGGCTATCGCCCTCATGAGCTGTTACCAGTATCAGAGCCCTGTCAGTCCGTGCAAAGGTCAGTGCCTCTGATGGAACTGCAATAACAACTGATTGGTCCTCATGCACTCCGTCGACTACAGGCATCGAAACGTAATAGCTGACTCCAATAAAACACCCCGCTATCAGAACCAGTCCGGCGATCAGTTTTTTAAGCATGCTGTCTCCTAGATCAAGCCCGCGTAGGAGCCACCATCGAGCTGTAAATTTTGACCCGAAATAAATCCGGCCTGCGTGCTGCATAAAAAGGCGCACGCATCGCCAAATTCGGAGGGAATGCCCATGCGCTTTGCAGCAATAGACTCATTTATCTCGGCGATGGCCTCCTCTTTGGTGAGACCCTTAAACTCCATTGCCATCTTCACCATAAATTTTTGTCGGTCAGTATCAAACCGCTCGGGCAACATGTTATTGATAGTAACGTTGAAAGGAGCGACCTCAGCCGAGAGGCCTTTGCACAAAGCGGTCAACCCAGTACGCGCAGAAGTAGACAGGCCCATAGGGGCTCGGGGTGACTTCACCATAGCCGATGTGATGTTAACGATGCGGCCAAAACGGCGCTCTTTCATGCCCTCTAACAAAGCCTGAATCAGCAAAACCGGCGCCATAAAGTTGGCATCAATCGCCGCCTGAAAATCGTCGCGAGCCCAGTTGTTAAATATACCGGGCGGCGGTCCGTCATTGTTGTTCACAAGAATATCGGCGTCGGGACAGGCCGCGATCAAATCCGATCGGCCTGACTCGGAATTGAGGTCAGCGACTACTGCAGTGACGCCTCCAGCACCGATCGCCACTATCTCAGCCTCAGCGGTCGTCAGAGTCTCCTCATTGCGACCATTGATAACAACATGGACGCCTTCTCTCGCGAGGGAGATGGCGCAGGCTTTCCCCAGGCCCCGCGACGAAGCGCAGACGATCGCTTTCTTACCCTCAAGTCCCAGATCCATCGTCAATCATCCTCTCGCTAAAATTTGCTTAACCGCCGTCATGAAACGATCCTCATCCACCTGATCAAAGCGGGCCGCAATGTGGCCGTCGGGTCTTATGAGTACCGCACCGTTATCCGTAAGTCCTGTCTGATTTTGCCAGCTATCTTCGTCTTTAAAATCAGCACCAAAAGTCAGCTGATTTATCTGGGGGTGCCCTGCTAAGACGCCTGAATCGGGGCCATGGAGTAGCGTAAAAGTACTGGGCGATATCAGCGATTGCAGTGGCTGGACTACTCCGTCATGTGTCACCCAGCGGTGCGGAAAATGAGCGCCGGCATCCCAAGAGGGCTGATAATCAGAGACGTCCAACACATCAGGAATGGGAGCCGGATCAACAATTGCCTCGCTGTTGTAGCGGTAGCCAATTTGCAGATCAAAACTATCAAAGTGAGGCTTTTGTGCCGCAACAGCCTCAGCCAGCTCCGGGAACGCCTCCGGACTCTCGGCGACTGAAGCATAGCGCTCAGCGGTTTTCTCTGGGTCTAAGCCGTGGATAGCGACAATCAGATCAAACAGTTTCATCGCGTTATTGAGGCTTTGCTCATTGTTGACCCGGGCTATCGGTTGGCGCTCGATCTCATAGCTATCGAGTAGCGCTTCGCCAGCGACGCCCTTCATCACAGCAGCCAACTTCCATGTCAGGTTTTGTACGTCACCAACACCGGTATTCAGACCAAGACCACCGGCGGGCGGTATTCGGTGTGCCGAGTCGCCGGCGAGGAAGACCCGGCCTTTGCGATATGCTTTAGCTACCTGTGCAGTCATGACCCAAGGACTGATATGTTCGATAGTTGTCTCCGGGAGCGGCTGTCCAACAGCCTGTTCAATCAGTCCGAGGCATTTTTCGTCGGTGTAGTCTTCTCTGTTTTCAAGCTCGGGATTCCAGTCATGCATTAGCACCCAGGTTTTTGCCTGATCGTAGGCGATCAGCGCACCACTGACGCCGGGCTCGAGCAAGAAGTAGAGCAAGCCCCGCTTACCCGCTGTGACGGCGCGAAGATCTGACTGAAAATGAATCATCAGATAGTTAGCCAGCACATCGGGACCCTCCATTTCAATCCCAAGGAGCCCCCGCAGTTTTGAATTCGCACCGTCCGATGCAATGACGTAGCTAAACGATGCAGTTTGAATTTCGCCAGACTCAACTATCTCTAGCGTCGCATCCACCGCGTTACCCTGGTCAACGAGTGAGGTGCACTCGACACCGCGCCTAAACTCGATAAGTTCGCTATTTCGCACGTGCGTCTGCAGTTCGCTTTCAAAGATAGGTTGGGAGACATTGCTGAGTGGGAAAGGCGTAAACGCGAAGGCGCCTTCGTCTTGACGTTCGTAGGGCAAGGAACCGAACTCGGTTCCTGTCATCGTTCCCACAAAACGCACATGGCCTGCCTCATCGGCACTCGCGCCCAGCTCACGTAAATGCTGGGCACTAATGCCTATGCTGTCGCATATTTCGAGTGTCCTCGCGTTTATCGCGTGAGCTCTAGGCGCCGTTGAGGTCTCACTACGTTTATCAATAAGACAGGAATGAATGCCATGATGAGCGAGTAGCAATGCTGCCATTTGGCCAACCGGGCCTGCCCCAACGATTAAAACTTTCTGACTATGTTGCTCCGCCGACACTATGGTATTTCTCCAACAAATCTTCAAATTCTGAAATTATTCTCATTTTTGACATATTCCTCATTTTTCTTGCCTGCTGTCAAATGGTTCGATAAGTTAGCTGGAAACCAAAGGCGATTTTTTGCAATGAATTCATCGGTACACCAACTCTTTCGTCAGCAGACCATCGGTAAAAAAAAGCGCGAGCGCACGCGCGGAGCACTATTGGACAGCGCTATCAGCGTCTTTGCCAAAAAGGGCTATGAAGGAACTCGAATCAGCGATATTACGACTCACGCAGATGTCGCCAACGGAACGTTTTACAACTACTACCAAGACAAAGATCAGCTTCTCCACGATGTTGCATTGGGCTTGGCGGTTGAGATTACCGGCCGTATTAATGAAGAAATGAGCGACGTTACCCACGCGCCAACCCGGGTGGCTCTGGCTACCGCCAAATTGCTGCGAACCTCGCGGAAAGAACCGGAGTGGCTTGATGTCTTGCTCCAAGGCGCATTTATTGTGCCGGAGGTTCAATCAGCCACCATTCAATACTTGAGACAGGATCTTGAGATGGGTGTCGATCAGGGTGAATTTAACGTCGACATCGATTTATTACTCGTTAACCAGTTTATCTCGTTGATTCGCGTAGCGGCTCTGGTCGATCCAACAATGTCCGATGAGACCATTAAGAGCACCTGCGAGGCGGTGCTTCGCCTCGTTGGCATGACCACAGCGAACGCAAAAACCCAAGTCATCGCGGCTTGCGAGTCGCTTCTGGAGGCCTGAGATGGAAACACCATTCATTCGCGTCAAGCAACTCGCTTATGTGAGAGTAAATGCCACGGATAAAGTATCTGCGGAAAAATTTTTGCAGGAGTTCGGCTTGCAGGTGGTCGAGCGCACCAACGGCCAAACGTATTTTCGCGGGACCGATGCAGCGACACCTTGTTATATCTTGTCCGAGGGTCCGGGGACCGTAACAACAATTGCCTTTGAAGCAGAAAGTCTGGAGGACCTCCAAACCTTATCCAAACTTCCCGAAGCATCCGAGATCTATAGCCCAAACGAGCGCTATGGTGGAAAAATAGTTCGACTGACTGACCCCGTGGGCATGTCAGTGGAAGTTGTCTACGGTCGCGAAGCGCTGGAATCCATCGAAGCCGCACCCTCACATACCTTCAATATGAATGGCGAGCGACTCCGGGTAGGCGAACTACCAGCAGTCGCCCACGGACCGTCAAAAGTGAAGCGCTTAGGTCACCTTGTGCTAGAGAGTGCCGACCCCGAAAAGCTCTATGACTGGTATAGCCGCCATTTCGGCCTCACTAAATCCGATGCCGTCGTGCTACCCGATGGTTCGTCACAAATGATTTTTTCACGACTTGATCGAGGTGAAGAATACGTAGACCACCATGTCATTGGGTTTCAGTTTGCCTTGGATGAAGGTGCACGGGTTCAACACCTTGCCTTTGAGGTCGGGAACATGGACGACCTAATGTCTGGCCATGAATTCCTAAAACGCCGAAAGTACAAAAACGTATGGGGAGTAGGCAGGCACCTCTTAGGTGGGCAGATATTCGATTACTGGAAGAGCCCATCGGGCCTCATCCATGAGCATTGGACGGATACGGATTTGCTCAATAACGCGCATGAGCCAGGTGACTGCAAAATCAGTGAAATGCGAGACTACTGGGGACCCGAACCAACTCCCGCTTTCTTAGTGTCTCGCTGGAATTTTAAAGTCATCAAAAATCTGATGCGAATTGTAAAAGCCAGATCCAGCACGGCTAGTTAAGGAGCGCGCAATGGGCATTTGTGTTATTCGGTTTAAGGAGTCAGAAGAGGTCGTTCGATGGGGTATTGTCGAAAATAATCGGGTCATGCCACTGTCGACCCATTACGCGTCTCACCGCGATCTGATGGATGCCTTCTCGGATAACCCAACATCGCTGCAATTCAGTACAGAGGTCGCTGTTCCCCTGGAAACGCTCCAACTTCTGTCTCCAGTGACATCCGATGTGCAGATTTTTTGTCAGGGCCTCAACTACGCTTCGCATCAGGAGGAAGGTGGCGTCAAAACTGGTAAGGGACAAAACCTTATTTTCACCAAGCCCCCCTCCTCTATCTGCGGCCCCCGTGATGACATCATCAGACCTGCAAACTGCCAGCTACTCGACTACGAAGTTGAGCTGGCTCTGGTGTTAAAACGCGATGTACCCGCTGACACCGAAATCACCAATGAGAACCTGCTCGATTATGTGGGTGGCTTTACCCTCGCAAATGACGTTTCAGCGCGGGATCTGTGCTTTGGCGCGCCCATGCTGCAGTGGTTCAAAGGCAAGGGGCATCGGACCTTTTGTCCTACCGGTCCAATCCTTTATCTGATGGAGTCGGAGGAAGTCGATCTCCTGTCAAATCTTAGGCTCACACTCAGCCTGAATGGAGAGTCCCGACAAGACGCAACCACGGATCAGCTTATTTTCAAACCCGACGAAACACTGACTGAACTCGCAAGCTTTACCAACCTAATGAAGGGCGACATGCTTCTCACGGGAACACCTGGGGGCGTCATTTTGAACGCCAGTCCAAAGGTCGGATTGGCGATAGTCATGAACTTTACCAATGATAAAAAGCGACGCGAGAAACTGATAAAGAGCCAAAAAGGCGTTAGGTACTTGCAACCGGGCGATCAACTCAAACTGAGCCTCGAAACAAAAGACGGTAGTCGTCACTTCGGTAGCCAGGTGAGCACGATACGCGATGCGACTTGAAGACAAAGACATAAAAACGCGCGAAGTCACCCAGTGGCAGGGTCTGCATTTGTTTCACTTCGACATGTCGTCCTGCTCCCAGAAAGTACGGATTGTGTTCCGAGAACTGGGTCTGCCGTTCACACCACATCCAATTAACTTACTGAAGGACGAACAACAGACCGACTGGTATTTGGGTATTAACCCTCGTGGCGAGGTTCCCGTGCTCGTTCATGACGGTGCTGTACATACCGAAAGCAACGACATCATTCAGTACATCGATGAGAACTTTGCTAGCCCAGAGAAATCTCTGCTACCCCAATCCGGAAGTGAGCGACAGGCGATGCAAGCGCTGCTAGACCTGGAAAACGATCTGCATGGGGACCTTCGCACCGTCACATTCAGCTATCTGGCGCCGGACCTAAAAAATCGTGCTGGCGACAAAGACTCACTCGACTTCATTGGTCGATTTCACAGCGCTTTTCAGGCCCTTAATAAACAGCTCTCTAGCAGCACTTACCTCTTAGGCGACCGGCTGACATTGCTCGATATTTCCTGGTTTATAACGCTCTTCCGATTGGAGCGGGCTGGCTATCCGTTAGCCGAGCACCCCAAGCTAGCCGCTTACTTCTCGCGCATCTCCCAAAGACCGTCTTTTCAGTATGAAATCAACGTAGGGCCGCTCCCGATACGCTTCGTTGGTGGCGCATATCGCATAATTAATGGATTATTGCGGCGGTCACTAGCCCAAGATTTTAAGCGCTGGAAACAGCAGGTGGCGCACGCAAGATAGAAGCGACTGTCAACACGAGTTTTGCAATTTAGGACCGGACCATCCGAGCCGCTTCGGTGTTAAACTTTAGGGTGTCCTAACGTGTTGTGGCGAGTTCTTTGAGCCTTGACATGGTAGAGGTTGCCAGTTCGAAAAACGCGTCCTTAGGCTCGTTTAGTCCGCCGCAGCAAAGTAAAGGCGCCCAAAGGGTTCAATCGCCAGAGGCAATGGCGATTGAAGACAATCTGGCTGGTCCTATCAGACATGGAAGAGCTCAGCATAAAAGGTTTTTTTTTTGCGTTTGAAGATCAAAGACACTTCCAAGATGGCGAGGCCAGTCGAAAATTGTTTTGACAACCTCTGTCCATTCCATAGCAATCGCTGTAAAAGACCGTCTTAAGCGTTAAACAGTTTTCAGTAAGCGCCAACGCTTGTGCCCACCTTGTGCCCACGGTTCTCAATCTGCTGGCGGATATCTGCAAGGAAGTCTTCCTCTCTCAAGTGAGAGTAGTTTCCCGCCATACGGGATTTAGGAGACCAGCTCATAAGCGTGTTCATGGTCTGCTCTTGAATTCCCATCTTTGCGTAGTTGGTAGCGCATGTGTGCCTGAGCCAATGCCACGTGAAGAAAATTCCTGAATCTTTCCTAGCTCTCATGATGACCTTTTTAAAGTCTCCGAGGTGATTGGTTTTTGCTCCATTTAGCCTTTCATCTCTTCGGAATATGTATTGGTGCTCTATCGAAAGGTTTCGGTTGATGATATCCGTCTCCTCTTGTGTGCAAACGTGCTCGAAAGGCTTATTCCTCTTCATCTCGTCAGCAGTGAAATTCACCTTGTAACGCCCGTCTGGTCTCTTTGTGAGATGTCGTCTCTTGAGTCCAACGAGATTTGCTTTTCTCCAGCCCGAGGAAATGGCGAACCGAAAAGGGTCTTTCATGTATCGGGGTAGGACGCTGTGTATCGTGTCCTGTTCCTCTTGGGTGAGTGCCCTAACCTCCCTTTCTTTCTCGCTTTGTAAGCTCAATACAGGGGGAAAGTCTTTGATGATTCTCTGCTTCACCGCCAGATTTAGAATCGCGCGGATGTCAGCGAGGTAACGATTGATAGATTGGTTCTTCAGACCTCTCTCATCTTTGAGAAATTTCTTCAGCGCCTCGTAGTGTTTGAAAGTGATTTCATCAAGTCGTTCGTCACCCATAAACATATAGATAACGTCTAGGCGATATTGTTTGCCACCGTCTTTGAAAACCTTGTCTCTCAGGTAGGCCTCTGTCATCTCCCTGAATGTAGTTTTACATTCGTTGAAGATTTCGCCTCTGTATTCCTTGATGTAGAGCTCTTTGGCGAATGCTTTCGCCTCTGCTCCTTGGGACGCTTCAGTGAAGGGGAGTCTTCGCCTCACCCTCTTTCCATTGATGCGATATTCGGTTTGCCAGTATTTGGCTTCTTTTCTGTATCTAACGAGTTTCATCTTATCCAGCTCCTTAAGCTTTTTAAGATGTCGCTCTGTCCTCGGGTCTAATTGTAACACGGGTAGATACAGTCAAAGGGAGGGGGAGCGCTCAAGCGCTCCCAGTTAGAGAAGATTGAGCGCTTATGTCCCCAGTATTGGGAAGCTGAAGACAAACCTTTTGGTACAGACCAAACAGGCTCTCTTTTTCGCTCTCTAGTCCTTGAAGACAAGCTTCAACCTGAGCCCTTCTATCGCCTCTGTCATCCCAAGGCATGTAAGTGAGCTCACGGTTAGCAATCTTGATAGCCAGAAAGCGCTTTAGTTCAGTCGAACCCTTTTGCTTTCGAGTGACCAGAAGATTTGCTGGTCGAGTAGGCTTGTTATTGAGCGTTACCGTTTTGTAGTTAGCCCTATCAAGCTTTCCGAAATCCGAGGCGTATGCCCAAGCGGATATTCGGTCTCTAACCATCTTCAGAATGTCGTCTGAGGTTTTCTCCTTCGCCATGGTTTGGCTAGGGATTTCAAAGTCATCTTTTTTTACGAATAAAGACATATTTTTCTCCTTAGTTTGTCGTCCCATCCACCCAGACCCTCTGGATTGATGTCGACGGAGAAATTGTCTCTATAGATTCCTAAAAAAACTTCGCTGTGGATTTAGCCGAGAAACATACACCCCACGAACCCTCATAAAACCTTGTCGCTGTGGCTATTGCTAAGAAACATACACACCAGAATATCGCTATTTTTTCATGTTGACCGAAGTGCGTAGCTGGCTAACGAAGTTGTCTATACTCGCTTTTGCTATTATACCTGCGCCCTCCTTGTGTCCCATGCTGTCCAATGCCCGAATCATTGTATTAAGCGCTTCTGCCATTTGGTCGATGTCTTTATTTAGCTTGTTAAAACCTATGACCTTAGCCTTTCCAATCTTCCCGATTGAAGACCCTGGGCGAGACTCGGCTCGTTGTTTCATGACCTTTCTTCGGAGTTCTGGAGGCCTTGCTAATGAGATAGGGAGGTTAAGGTTAGTCCCTAGTCCATTCGTCAGAAAATTGGTGATTCTGTCTTTTCCTCTCTTGCGGGAGTATCTCTGAATTACCTTTTGTTTTCGTTGCTTTCGAGTCTCAAGCAAACCAGAGAATCTCTCCAGCTTGTCGATGACCTCATTCATTGTTTTGTAATCAGCCTCCGACATTGAGCGCCCTCTCGCATACCCGAAAATTATCCGCCTGAGGAAGTTGACCTCGTAAAGATTCAGCCCTGAATTCATAAGTCTGATTATTTGGTAATTAAGTTCTCTCTCTTTGTTGTACATCTCTATAAGTTAAATTCGAAAATTCTTTCCTTGGCCAAAATTGACCCTATAGCTCTATCAACTTTTCTAGTTGATGAGCTCGGTAATCGTGTCTTTGAGTTCTCTCAGCTTGCTCTCTTGCCAATCTTTGAAATCGGCTTGATTCCTGAAGTTTTCTCTAATGCAGCGACAAGCATTCCCATGCTTTTGTCTGCTCCTACAGTTATCTGGTTCTTCGCAAATTATTGTTATTGGGGGATTGGTCTTAGCGTATTCAACAGGGTCAAATTCTTCTGCAATCTCTCTATCTAGCCACGCTTTAACCTCTTCTGTTTCATCCTCTTCAATACCGTCTCTCTCATCATCAAGAGCTTTCAATAGCCATTGCGGATGTAGGCACATTCCGAAGTAGTTCACCCCGTGAAGCGCCTGAAACATCTCCCTCATGAGCTCAATTTCCTCTTCCGTTGCTGAGCCCCTAGCCAGAATGTTTTTGAGCTGAAATTCCGTTAAACATTTCTTTCTTTTAGTAGTCATCTCTCAATCGTTTTCAAAATCGTTTTTCTTGTCTCTTTGCCTTCTGGCTGGGCTGGAGAAACGGATTTAAGCTCGAGCTGAGTCGAATCTTGATTGAACAGAAGCGAACAAAGGGAGCGAGCGTTAGCGAGCGATTCCGTTTGGAGTGTTCTGCTCCTCAAAGATGAGTCGTTAGTTGCTCTGAGAGAGTTGAAATCGGTTTCTCCAGACCAAGCCAAGCTCTTAAACCCATTACCCATGTGCGCTGTACCTCTCTGGATATTCCTCAATCTTCAGGTGGGGAAACGTCTGGATATATCTCTTTGTCTTGGGCTTGAAACGAGTCTCTGCTGTTTCGTTTTTGTCATTGAGAACAAACCAAAGCCAATCGTCATATCTGACTTGCGAACCTTGTTTCTTGTTTCCCTTTGCCCATTTGTTGAATTCTCGAAGGTGCTCTTTTTTCGCCTGTTGATACAGGTTTGCCCTCTCCCTATTTGGGTTCGTTTCTTTCTCTGTTTTGACCTCGGTGTAATAGCTGTATTTCTTAAGCAGTTCGCCCGCCCACCTCAATGCGTCGAGCTCAGTCTCTAATTTCTTTGGGTTGTAAAGCCCAAGCTGGTCTTGAGCCAATCGCTGAAATCGGGCGAAATTTTCTTCCAATTCCATAAAGGCTGACGATTCTTTGAATTGTTTGTCTGTAAGTATTTTCATCTTTCCGAAGTCCTTCCCAAGTTGGAGAAGTTTGAGGACAAGTTCCCCAAGTTCATTACCCGAAGCACCTGAATGGAGTTGTCTCTTTCTCTCTTCGTTGTCGAGATAGTTTTTGTTGTCCCATTGAGCGATTTGTTTTTCTGTAAGGCGCTGGGATTTGATGTCGAGCCTCAAGTCCTGAGCAATCTCATTCAATCGCGCCAAGCTGTCAGGGCTTGCTTCAAGCTCTCCCAGAAGCCTCTTATGAAGCTCCTCTCTAATGTAATTAGGAGGGGCTATTTTTAGTTCCTTGAGCTTCTGTGGGCAGACCAGCTCTTTGGTCTCCTGAAGGTCGAACCATCTTTCAAGACCCAAGCTGAGAGCTAAAGCCTTTGTATTTTCTAATCTGTTTTCTCGGTCTCGTATGCTCCAGTTATGGTGCTTAATAGTTCGTTTAATCAGCGAAGCTCGGCGAGGTTGGTAGGAGTTGCTGATTGGGTCTCTCTCAAAGAAATCTGTCTTAGACCCATAAATTTTTTCTATATTTTTAGACAAAGCGTCCCAATCTTTCTCAGTCATCTCCTCCCAGTCTGGTTCAGGTATAAGCCAGTTTTTAGGTGAATCTGTGAGGCCGTTGTTCTGAAGCTTCTCTTGCCAGATAAGCCGAGGGCAGTCCGCGTCTCTTGTCATCATCTGCATAATTTCTAAAGACGTGTGGGGACGCTCTGGGCTGACGCTTTCTATTACCGTGATATCGAACAAACCATTTAGACGAATGCCTATGTTCAGGCTTGGAGATGCCAGTAAGACATCGCAGTCGAGAGCACCTTGAGCGTAACCCGCTATAGCCTCTCTCTCCGCCTCTACATTGTCGCTACAGATAATCTTGATGTGCTTATCAGAGAATTGAGGAATCTCCAGTAGCTGTCGTCTGAGGGTCTCTAGTGACTCTCTCTGTCTGTCCGTTAGGAAAAAGACCTTGAGTTCCTCTTGCTCAGAGAGTCTCTGTCTTAGAAGTTCGAAAGAAAGCTTTAGCGAGTTGCTATGCAGAATCTCTTTACCCGCTAGGATTGGGTATTGGTGTCTATGGAGTTTGTATCTCCTTTTCACCAACCTTCCCTCCATCCGAGCTGTTCGTTGAGAGTCTCTAAATCTGGGTCGTAGCTGTCATTCTCCTCAATGATGTAGAAATCATCTTCATCTTCTACAGGGTCATCACCCCTCAGCTTTCCAAGCTCATCAATCTCCTCAAGCAAGTGTTCAGGGAAGTCAGCACCCAGATAAATAACAACAGGTGTATGAATAATCCTAGCCAGATATTCGCTTTCGTTTCTCCAATCTGGCTTGTATTGGGTCGAGTGAGACCAAAGCAAAATAGGCTCATCTATAACCAAGTAGTCAAAGTCCCTATGGGAGTCTCGGGTATTTGAAAGTTTGTATAGCGACGAGTAGTTAATGCCCAAGCCTTGAGTCTCACCCTTCCCCAATTCTTGTTTGCTCTTGTAGCGTTTCTGTTTGTCTATGGTGGTTTCGTAGTGGAGTGTCTGTATCGTCTTGGGCAGTCTGCTCTTTATCTGAGCAAGGAGAGAGTTCCTTGCACATATCAAAAGAACCCTCTCGCCTTCTAGGGATTTGAGCGAGCCTGTCTTGTTACAAGATTGAGGCGCTTGGAATATATGCTGACCTCTGCCTAGCTCCTTGAAGTCTATGTCTAAGTGCCTATCCATGAAGCACGATATGAGCGTCTATAAGCGCTCGTTTCTTTGCCTCCAGCTCTCTTATCGAAGCCTCCAGAACAGCTATCTCTAGGTGGTCTGAGTCCTTCTCTGTTGGGAGCTGGTATTTGCGTCTGAAGTGATAAACCGAAGCTCTAGCGAGCCCTGTAATCGCTGCAATCTCGGTTGCCGAATAAGCTGGCGACAGAGATTGGACGAGTTTGTATTTCTGAATGTTTGTCATCTTTCTCCTTGTGCTTAATGAGTGCCTCTAACTTGGCTCTCTGTTGGTCTAAAAGTTTGGGAATCTCATGTGTCATAAGTCCTCCTTTGTGTCTCCTCCCTAACCACGAGAACGAGTCCGAAGACCCTTAAAGTTGTCTCTCGGGTGTAGAGGTGAATGTTTATTTTCTTAATCTCTTCCATGTTTAAGGTGAGGTGGTCTGGTGGGACACCATTTAGTCAGAAATCATGATGCTAGGGTGGCTTGACTCCTAACGTGCACCCCGCGCCCACCAGACCCCTCTATTACAGTTTGCCGTTCTTGCGGAGATGAACCTGTCTTGCTGGACTTATCTTGGAGAGTCTTCTTAGCTCTGCTCTCCCTTGTGCTTTCTTCCTTTGAAGCGCTCTAGCGAGGTGTACCCTCTGCGCCCAAAGGTTATTTTCTTCGGCCTCCTCTTGAACCTTTTGTCTCTTCAGCTCGTTGAGTGCCTCTAGTTGTTTCTCCATAGCTTCGATTTCGTCTTCTATGGTCTGAGTAACTTCCTCTATTTGTTCGTTATCGTTCATAAATTTTCCCGTTACGGATGCAGTACCTGTTAGCAATCTGCCTCCTTCGAGCATCCCAATGGAGCTCCTTTTTCTCTTGTTCTAGCTCTGCCTCTTTTCGTCTATGCAAGTCGTCAAACAAGTGAGCATCCCTATCAGCAAGCCTCTGAGAAAGCTCCTCATCAAAGGGAATAATCTTTCTCATGTAGACATAGCCGTCAGACCCAATCCATGTGTTCTTTAGGTTGGTGCGGTCTTTATGGGATAGCTTTTTGTAGCCGTGTGCCTTGAGCTTTATCTCTAAGCGTTGTCTCTCTTTACAGACAGCTTTGAGCATCTCTATTTGGCTTTCGGTAAGTTCTCTCTTAAACAGGAGACCCCATGAATAAGAGAGCCAAGAGTTTAGGTTTCTATCCTTCCTAAACTTCCAGCCGTGGTAGACGGTTTTGTCATAGATTTCTAAAGCCAGAGAGGTGTAATCGTCTCTGTTCATTGCGTATTTTCTTTAGAAATTGGCTTGGAGAGTTGAGCGTCTCCGTGTGTGATTGAGAGATTTTTCTAAATTTTTTTCACTAGATTATTATAGCATCTTGACCAACCTAAAGTCAAGAATAATTTTTTGTAAGCCCTTGTTTTTAAGGGGTTTTCTCGATAGTCGTCACTATCAAAAAGCAGTCTCAGACCCTGGGTCTACATCCTCTCTCGTTGACGAAAAACCTATATTTTTTCGGGGGCGCGAGCGCGAAACTTCACTAAAGGTCATCAAACTCACTATCTAGTAGTTCGTCGAACCCATCTGGACTTGGAGTCCTCTGTCTTTGCCTTACCTGAAGCTCTGTTTGAATTTCATATAGGGTCGACCGCATATCAAAGAGGATGTCTTTAGAGTCTTCTAAAAAGCTCCCTGAGCCTCCGTATCCATGCCCGAGTTGCTCTCGAATTTGCTCTAGTTGTCTGGTAGCTGAAAGAACGGCCTGACCAACTGCGTGTAACTGCCACAAAATCAAGAGAGTGATAATTCCTAAGAACCAGTACATGTCTACCCCTCTAGTTTCTCAAGTTGCTTCATAAGTGTTTGCACATTGCCTACAGACCAGACATCACGCCCCAAGGGTGTCTTGATACCTTTATCAGTGAGGCATGCGGCGAGCTTCCTAAAAGAGCTCGCGCCTTCACTTTGGCATTCTCTGACTATGGGCTGGAGCAATCGAGCTCGTTCTAGTGCTTGATTAGAGCGAACCTTGCTAGGTATCTCGGCCTTTCGGTTTCGTACCTTCTCAATAAACTGAGCCTCTTCATCTCGCAGCTTTTGAATCTCCTCGATGACGGCCTTTGAGGTTCTTCCTCGCTTGTTCTCAGTGAGAAGTTCACGAAGTCGTTCTCGTACCTTTGGGATTCTTCCTTCAGTATCTATCTCAGCCTCGAGCTGTTTCCAATACACGTTGAGATTGTCTGTCCCAAAGGTTTTTCCCTTCTCTTTAGCTTTCTTCATGCCCTCTTTGATACGAGTGCTCCTGAGCTTGTTCTCCATCTGAGCAAAGCTAATCATCACCTGAAGCATGGTCTCGTTAGCATGGGGGTTATCGACAGCGACGAACCTCACTCCTTCTTTTTGTAGCTTAGTGAGGAAGTGAAGGTCTCTGGTAAGTCGGTCTATCTTGGCTACAACCAATACAGCGTCAGATAACTTGCAAAGCTCAAGAGCCTCTTGAAGCTTAGGTCTGTCGTCCTTTGTTCCCGACATCGCCTCGGAATAAAGGCCTTTCAGGTCGAGGTTATGTTGCTGGCAGTAAGCCTCTATCTGGTCTCTTTGCGCCTCTAGCGAATACCCCTCTGCTTCCTGTCTCTTAGTGGAGACACGACAGTATGCGTAAGCCTTGGTGGGTGTTTGAGCGTTTTCAACCATATTTATGTTTTCTTTAAGGTAGTCCTTAATAGAATCATACACCTTGTATGGTTCTTGACAATATATACACGAGAAACATACACCTATACTTACAAGGGGCTTCAAGTAACTCTCTATCAATTGAGCCAAGTGCCTATAGGCGTGGTCTAGGGAGCTTCCTGAGGTCGCAACGAGGATTGCCGATTAGGGGTTACCGAGGGGTGGGGGCGGTTTCGAGACCGCTTCTCCCGCAGAACAAAAGACCCCCTCGCGCGGAAAAATTTTGGGATTCTGGAAAACCGAAAAAAGACGCAAGCTCAGGCGTTTTCCGAGTTATGCCATTCGAGGAAAGTTTCAGCGCCCCAGTTCAGCCCCACCAAGTCCGTAAATTTATCTATGCCATCTACGAAGCGAAACCAATCGAATAAGTCTCTCTTTGGTTCCCCCCACCGTCTGGGGTCAGAGTAAAAACCATTATTAAATTCAACGGGCGCAGTAAAAGTCTTGTTGGCTTTTTTCCGAGCCGACCGTAACAGCCCCTCGAGCGCCTCTGGGCGCATCTTTGCCAAATTACCCGTATACCTAGAATCGAGTTCTTTCAGCTCCAGAGATGCCTTAACAACCCTGCGAAGTATGTTCAGCGTTTCAATGACAACAGAGGTTCCAGCCCGTTCCAAGGAATCCCAGCTTCGCCCCTCTGGGTCTATGGCTCTTATTTCGTCCATGAGAACCGAAATAGGCTTTTCTGCATCCGAGGAATAGATGAAATTTTCCTCGCCTACGACAAGATAGTATTTCTCGATTTGCTGAAGATTCTTCTTTTCTGACCTGTAGAAGTATTCGCTATCTATATCTCGAACGGTGTCCTCTCGGGTCGCCTGAATTTGCAGCGCTCCATAAGTCTCAATAGCAAAAGCGCCGACGTTGTAGAGGTCTTCTTTGAGTTTCTGGCGAGACAGTTCAAGCATGGGGACATTTTACCATGTGCCCAACTTGTGCCCATCGTGTGCCCAAAATTTAGAGTATGAATTGAGAAAAAAAGAGCGTGGCTTAGAGGGTCAGTTAAGTTGCGAGTTGAGGACAGAGCAACATCTACGACCCAGAGATTCGAACGAAGATGGGCCACAAACCCTTATAGAATAAAGGTTTGGTGGAGCTAGACGGGATCGAACCGTCGACCTCTACCGTGCCACGGTAGCGCTCTCCCAGCTGAGCTATAGCCCCATGTGTCCATTATACCTTCAATCGTGCCACCGCCCTGCCAGTGTTGCGCTCTCCCAGCTGAGCTATAGCCCCACATCAGGTCTCGACGAGCGTCGAGGGGCGCAACAGTACGGATCCCGCCGAATCGTGTCAAGCGAACCCAGCGCCGTGCTTTCCAGCCCGCTTCACTAGTCCGCTATCGGTAGTAAAATGGCTGCGTCCATTGCCAAAACTTCAAGAGGCCATCAACATGTTTGCCAGAGCCGTGCTCATCATCCCCGGTGCCCTGTTTATCGTTTACGGCGCCATGTGCTGGTACAACCCGGAGCTGCCTG
>Ga0255784_10001463_pt1 | contig 19090 bp, 10 predicted proteins | sample 101ome_14_FD_179982 | JGI IMG/M metagenome (GOLD analysis project Ga0255784, IMG submission 179982) | Coastal salt marsh microbial communities from the Groves Creek Marsh, Skidaway Island, Georgia - 101403AT metaG (version 2) | ecosystem: Environmental > Aquatic > Marine > Intertidal zone >...
TCAAAGCATGTAGGTACTCGTGACTGTTTGGCCGTACGTGAGTCGAACGAACGAACGAACGGTCCAGCGCGTGGCGAAGGGTCCGTCTCGTCCGGTCCTCAGTCGGGGGATGATGACGAGCCGAGCGATGATGCACGCGTCGGCGGGTTCGACGGGACGACGACGACGTCCGGTCTCGTCGTCGGGAACGTCGTCGTCGTCGGGCACGCGGCGTCCGAGATGGACGCTTCCGGCGGCGGCGATGCGAAGCGGACGCGAACGACGCGCGGAAAGGACGGGAGAGGAAGACGCGGACGCGGTCGTCGTCCCCGAACCGCCGGCGATGCGGATCGAACGGCGAGGACGGCCACGGAAGGAGGTGCACCGAGGAGACGCGGATGGGGTTCGGAAACATCTCGCGGCGCTGAGTGAGCGGTTTCCAGAGGTGCGGGTGAGAGGGGAGGAGGCGTCGAGGCCGAGGGGCGGACGAGGCGAGGCGGCGGTCGAGGAGGACGCGGGCGGGACGCGGGAAGAGGAGGAAGAGGGGGAGGAGGAGGAGGAAGAGGAGGAAGAGGAGGAGGAGGAGTCGATCGAGGAATCGGTGGGGAGGATGATAGAGAAGACTGCGATGAGTGTTCGGGCGTCGGCAGCCAAGGTGGGGACGCGGAGGAGCGTGGAGTCGAGGAAGAAGATCGCCAAGGCGCAGAGGGAGCGGTGGCGCGAGGCGAGGCTCGCGGCGGAAGCGGCGGCGCCTCCCGAGACGGCTGAGCCCTTCATCGCGGAGACGACGACGACTCCGTCGGCGCCGGTGAAGAGTGGAAAATCGTCGGTGTCGTCATCTGAACGCACGGCGAGGCTGACCAAGCTGATTGCGATGAAGAAGTCGACGTCGAGGTCAGAGAAGATGGCGTCTTCAAGCGTCAAGGTGAACCAGTTTTCAAGCGAGCTCTCGCAGTACACAAGGCTTCGTAACGAGCTGGCGAGCTGGAGCGAAGGGTTCGAGGAGTCCAAGGGACGTCGTCCGACGCTCAAGGATGTGCAGAACACGCGGATACCTTGGTTGATTGAGTCGTTTCAAGAATACGTCAGACTGCGAAACAAGCTCATCGCAGAGGCTCCAAACGTTAGAGGCGAGGTTGGAAAAATTGCAAAGCAGACGCTTCCCTCGCCGCGGTCTCTACCTTCTGGACAAATTACGCTGTCTATTGACGATGATGCCGACGATGACGATGTCAACGGAGAGAAGTTCTCCGTGTTTAACTTTAAATGAATTTATATTACTAGTATTAGACGACGCGTCGCGCGTAGGACGCTCACCGCAGCTTTGTATGTAAAGAGTATGTAAAATGTTCTTAATTAAAATAAACTTGCTCTCTATCTGACGTAGTACACTCGCGCGATTTTACACAACAGGCTGGGCCTCCAAGTCGAAAAGACTCGAGCCGATGATGGAGCACTTTCTCATCTGACCCGGCTCGATGGGAGCCAAGCCCTTTGCCTTGTCCTCCGTCACAAAGACGACTGGATCGATATCCGGCGCTTCGAGCGTGGTTCTCCCGATGAATGCTTGCATGTCCTCATCCCAGTTATCTATCAACACGTCCAATTCCTTTCCGACGCGACTCATGGCGAAATCTTCGCTGATTTCTTGCTGCTGCGACACGAGTTGATCGCGTCGAAGAGCTCTGACGTCCTCGGGAACTTGATCCGGGTACTCTGCCGCTGGAGTGCCGTCCTCTTCGCTGTACGCAAAGGCACCGAGACGTTCAAACTTGAAATCTCGGCAAAACTTCATCAGTTCTTCGTGCTCTTCCTCCGTCTCGCCCGGGAATCCGCTAATGAATGTCGTGCGAAGCGCGAGACCAGGAATGCGGTCGCGCAACTTGTACAACAAGTCTTCGGTGTGCTGTCTCGGCGGACGGTTCATGCGGAGCAAAGACAGGTTGGTGATGTGCTGCAATGGAATATCGATGTACTTGCACACTTGCGGAACGTCCGCGATGGCTTGAATGAGTTCATCCGAAAAGTAGGACGGGTATGCGTAGAGGATACGCATCCACTCAATGCCGTCCACCTCGGCGAGGGCGTACAAAAGCTCAGCCAAACCGCGACCATCGCTCGCGCGAAGGTCGATCCCCCACTGATTCGTGTCTTCCGCGATGAGATTGAGCTCCTTGACCCCGGAATCAGCCAAAGCTTTGGCCTCGTCGATGATGGAATCCCACTGCTTGGAGCGGAAGCGCCCTCGAAAGCTAGGAATGGCGCAAAAGGTGCACTTATGATCGCATCCCTCCGCCACGCGCAGGTACGCCGTGTGTCTCGGAGTTATTCTCAAACGTTGCGTTTCAGCTCTAAACGGCGGAGACGCTCCACCAACCTGCACTCGCGCCTGTTCAGGCATTAGCAATCCCGGTTTCGCTTCGACCCCTAACAAGCCGCCCACCGTCGACGGAAGGTTTCCGTAATTCTCAAACCCCACAATCACGTCCGCCTCCGGCAGCTCATTCGCCAAATCATTCGCATATCTCTGCGCCAAACATCCCGTCACGATGATCTTCTTCGATCCCCCCGACAACTGACTCGCCTCGAGGATGGCTTCCACGCTTTCATTCTTCGCATCCTCCACGAACCCGCACGAGTTGATGATGATGGCGTCCGCGTCCTCGTGATCATCCGTCACGTCGAACCCGTTGACGAACAGATCCCCGAGCATGACTTCTCCGTCCACCGTGTTCTTCGGGCACCCGAGGGACACCATGCTCACTTTTTTCTTTGCTTTTCCTTCCCCGGGCGACGCCGCCGCCGAGGACGATTCCCCTGGCGGTTCCACGACGGACCGCGCGCGCGTCGTCTCTCCGCGTCGGCATCGCGCCGCTGGCGCCCGCGGGCGGGTCGCGGACGTCGCACGGGCGTCTCTGGGCGTCGTCGCGCGGGCCAGCGGGGCGCGGGCGGGCGTGGACGTCGGCATGTTTCCTTCCGACGGGCGTGAAGTGACGTCGGCTCGAGCGCGTGCGCAAAGGGCCCTTTTCGCCTCGACGGGCGCTATATCGTGTATTATGGTTTTATTTTGCTTATGTATCCGAGTTTTGGTCAGTGTATGTTCACATGTGGGTTTTGATCAGCTTCGGTACTTTATTGCAGAGTATGAGTTGTGTGCGCATTTCAAGAGGACGAGGTTGTCGTCGAGGTAAACGGATGAACTCCGACGCCGAACGCGCGCCGAGCGCGCGCCGGATCCGCGTTTCATGGATCGACGCGCGCTCACGCGCGGGAGTAGCGGTACGTGCCGGACCAAGACTCGCCGTTTTCGAGGGAAATTTCGACTACGCGGACGAGGACACCAGAGGCATCGACGCGAAAGGTTTCCACTTGGGAACCTGCGAGCGGGGCGGACCAGGAGCTCTCGAGACGAACTGCGTCGGGATCAGCCGTGGTGACAGAGACGGAGCCGATTTGGTCCCCAGAGCGAAGGTCGCGGCGAGAGACGACGGCGGAAGAACCATCGATTGGGTACGACTCGGCGATTTGGATGATCCCGGCGTTCGAGGCGACGGACCACGTCGTGGACGTCGGTTGCTCAATGCGCAGATAGTTGAGAAGCACAGCGGCTTGACGGAAGACGATGTTCATGTCCATGATGTCCATCAGCGGCTCCTCGTCCGGGCACTCGGCGTTGATTTTGCGCCAATAGCCCACAGTCGCGGCGAAGGGCGCCGTGGACGAAGACTTCTCTGGAGAAGCCGGTTTCGTCTCGCGTGCATCCGAAGACGACTCAGTCGTCGTCGCCGAAGAGTCCACTTTGGGCGCATCGGCGCCGTACGGCATCCCCTCGGGCGCAGAGTACGACGCAGAGACGGTGCTGCTTGACATGACAGCGTCCGCCACCATGTTCTCCACACTCTCCTCAAAGCTATCCGGCGCTCTCGCGCTCGACGCACCATTCTTTGTCGTCGTCGTCGTCGTTGTGTTTGACGACGACGACGACGACTCACCGAGATTAATCCCAGACATCGCAGCCGCGACGGCATCTGCCGCCGCGTTGACCGCGTCGTCGTCAAACTCCTCGCCGTCGTGGTTCACCCCGCCGTTGGAAGAAACCCCTCGATCCGTCCCTTCTTCGTTCTCCGCGTACTCCACCGCCGGTTCCAAATACTTCCCATAAATCTCCTCCGGAACCACCCCACGCACCGCCTCTCGCACCGGTGCCGACGCTCGCACCCCGATCGATTCCAACCTGTCAATCTCCTCCTCCGTTCTCCTTAACACGTCTCCCAACGCGTCCGTCGACGACCCCAACCCGCGCACGAAATCCATCACATCCGCGAACCCTTCCTCCGGGCCTTTACTCAACCGATCCATCGCATCGCTCGCGATTCCAATCGCAAGTCTCGGCGCTATGAACGCCGCGTGCGTCGCGTCCTCCTTCGTTCTCTCAGTCGCCGAAACGCCTCTTCGTCGTCTTCCACCGTCACCGTTCGACGACGACGCGTCACCGGACGCATCACCAGACGCGCGATACTCCGACGCGTACTCCAACGGTTCATCGTCGTCGTCGTCGTCGCCGACGACGGACCCTTTATTCGCCGCAGACGAAGACTCCGAGTCTCTCGCGGACGGAATCGGAACGATCTTCCTTCGCGGTCCGCGTCGCGTCGACGGCGCCCTTCGTAACCCATCCGAAGACCCCGACGACGACGACCCAGACGCGACGGTGCGCGCTCTCGTCGTCGCTCGAGCGGCGATCATCCCTGCCCGACTGATCGATCGATCGATCCGCGCGTCGTCGTCTTCCGAGTCGAGTCACGCTGTGACGTCATTACCCAACGCAACGATGTTTGCGCAGACGCGAACACCGACACCGACGACGATTCACGCCGCCGCCGCGCGACGCGACGGCGGGAGACATCGTCGTCGACACCAAAACTCGTCGTCGTCGTCGTCTCGCGTCGTCGTCGCCTCTGCGCGCGATGCGACGGAAGAAACCACGACGAATGATGAACGGTCATCATCCAGACGCAGTTTCGCGCTCGCATCCGCCGCGGCAGCGCTCGCCGCGACGACGACGACGACGGCGCGGATCGCGCGCGCGGATGAACAAACCGACGCATCTTCGACGACGACGACGACGACGTGTGAAACCAAGGAGACGGCGCCGTTGCTCTGCGTGCTCAAGGTGACGGATAAGGTTTATTTCGACGTCGCAATCGGCGACGAAGCCGCCGGTCGCGTCGTCATAGGTCTCTTTGGCGAAGTCGCCCCGAAAACGGTGGAAAATTTCAAACAACTCGCCACCGGGGAGAAGGGATTCGGATACGCGAACTCCATCTTTCACCGGGTGATTCCAAACTTTATGATTCAGGGTGGGGATTTCCAACGAGGCGACGGACGAGGCGGGTACTCGATTTACGGCGGGAAATTCGCCGACGAAACCTTTGCGGTACCGCACGTCGGTCCGGGGGTTTTATCCATGGCAAACGCCGGGCCGAACACGAACGGGTCGCAATTTTTCATCACGACGGCGGCGACGCCGTGGCTCAACGGCCGTCACGTCGCTTTCGGGAACGTCGTCGAGGGTATGGATGTCGTCCGCGCCATCGAAGCCAATCCCACGGGGCCGGGCGACAAGCCGTTGAAACAAGTTCGCGTCGTTTCCTCGGGCGTTTTACCCGCGTAGACTGTCGTTGAAAATAGACAATACATGTAATCACAATCACACCATCGGTTTCCCACTAAACTCGCGCCATCGACGCGTCGTTCGCGGGTACGATGTCAAAGTCAACGCCTCGCGCGCTTCTTCGCCCCTCGGCTGTGAGAATTCTTTCTCTCCACTTCGGCACACCGCGACGCGCGACGCGCGACGCGATGACGCCTCACACCGCGTCGACGATGCGTAGACGTCGACGAGATATCGACCGACCCGGGACGGATGGTGAACAGACGACGACAGAGACGACGATACCGGGACATCATCATCAAAAGCGAAGGAAGAAGGTGCCCACGAGTGCGACGACGACGCTGACGAAACGACGCTTCGCGCGACGGGTATCGACGGAGGGTGCGCCGCCGACGTCAGAGCGGGCGAAGAGCGGGACGAACGCGACGGCGACGACGGCGGCGACGACGACGACGACGACAAAGGCGGGTGATGTCGACGACGACGACGCGCCGGCGTCCGAGTCGTCGAAGAGGAAGCGGAGGAAGAAGAAGAGTCGACGCGAACGCGCGACGTTGGGTACGACGAAGAAAACGAGTGATATGACGGCGATGACGACGACGACGCGCGTACCGGTGCCGACGGCGGGTGCTACCGGTGGCGGCGGCGACGACGGACGAGGAGGACGACGAGCGACGGCTGCGTCTGGCGGCGGCTCGAGCGGCGACGCGAGCACGAGCGGTAAAGGAGGCGCGAACGCGGGTGGGACCGGTGGGAGCGGAGGTGGGAGGCGACGGGAGAGTGCTCATCGGTCTGGTCGCGATGTTCGCGGTGGTGGTGGTGGTCGACGCCGGGGCACGGACGACGAAGACGAGGACGAGGACGAGGACGACTACGAAGACGGCGGGTTGTACGAGGATGAAGACATGACGGATGAAGACGAAGACGAAGACGACGAATCTATTGAAGACGATGATGATTTCGACGATGAGATGGATGAAGACGATGACTTGGAGGAGGATGACCATGACGACGGGATGGATGATTTACAAGACGCCATGGACCGCGACGATCCCGAGGCGGGTTTGCGCGCCCTGTTGAGACGTCTTGGCAACGTCGCCGGAGCCGCAGTCGGTGGCGGCGCATTTCGTCAAAATTCATCACGACTTCGCGAGATTTTAGCTGGTTTGCGACGAGCGGACGATCCTTCGGCACAAATGGCGGCGTTGAGTGAATTGAATGAGATTTTGGTGATTTCCGGCGAGGAACTCTTGATGCAAATGAGTTTGGATTCCTTTGTCCCGGCGCTCGTCGAGTGCATGACGTACGAATACATGCCGGATATCATGCTTCTCGCCGCTCGAGCGCTGACGACGATGGCGGACGTGATGCCCCCGTCTCGCGGGGCGATCGTTCGTCACGGTGCGCTCGCACAGTTTTGCTCTCGGTTGTTGACGATTGAGTACATCGACCTGGCGGAGCAGTCGCTGCAGGCGTTGGAAAAACTCAGTCAGGATTACGGCGCCGAGTGCGCGCGGCAAGGAGCGCTCACGGCGTGTCTGTCGTATTTGGATTTCTTCTCCATTGGGATGCAGCGGGTGAGCTTGCAAACGGCTACGAATATATGCCGGTCGCTTCCGAGCTCGGCGTTGGATGGAGCTGCGGATGCGGTGCCGATACTGGCGAATTTGCTGTCGCACGACGACTCGCGTCTGGCGGATTACGCTTGCGTGTGCTTGACAAACATTGCGGCGAAGATGGCGTCGAAAGAGCCGGAACGCGTGGTTAAGATTTGTCAAGGGGACTTGATTGATAAGGTTGTTGACATCATCTCGCCAAACTCTGCGCGTGTGGTGAGCCCGTCGACGTATTACTCTCTTATCAAGTTGTTAAACATTTGCGTGTCTGCGCAACCAGATGTAGCCGTAAAGCTCTTGCGCAAAGACTTGCCGCTCGTGTTGGGCATGGCGCTGTCGAGGTGCAAGTTACTGACGACGACGACGACTTCGAGTACCGGTCCACACTCTGCATCGCCGGCTAGCAGCGGTGTGGCGTCGCCCATTGTCGTGACGGAGCAACTGCTCGAGGTGGCGACGCTCGCGGACGCATTGCTGCCACGTGTGAGCGCCAAGACGCGATCATCTCCCCGATCTTCGAAGAAAGGGGATAAAAACAGCGAATCTACTCCGTGTTCGAGCAATATTCCGTTGCTCACTGAGCAAGAGCCGCAGCTTTTAGTGGATTACGCGCGACACTTGGCCAACGTGTTGATGCAAGCCGTCGACTCGAGCGTTCCCCAAGGCGTCAAGCTCAAGTGCTTATCTGCTCTCACCAAGTGGTCTCAGCTTTCGTCCGATGAAGCCTTCAAAGGTGTGCTCGAATCGTCGCCCGTCGCTGCGTTCATCGCAGGGCAGCTTGCGAGCAGAGATCCGCAGAGAATACAGGGGTGTTTGGATTTAGTTGAGTTTGGCATGGAGAAGAAGGCGGTGGACATGGCGAAACTTCTTCGCAAGGAGGGTGCCGTGCACGCCCTGCGCGCTCTGTCCGAGGAACACGCCCGAGGAGGAGCCGAGAGCGTGGATAACATGGCGATGGACGAGACGCGAGACTCGACGAAGACGCCGGGCGCTCTCGTGCCAGCTCTCGGCGGCGGCGCGAGAGGCATCGCCCTTCGCGCCGCGGCGTCAATGGACACTCCAGAGTTCAAAGAGGCGCTCGCGCACGCGAATCGGGTTTTTGAAAGATATTTCGCACCGTCGAAAGACGGGGCGTTGTCGGAAGATCCAACCGTCGAACGTCTGAGAAGTGCAAGCACGTCGCTTAGAATGAAGGGAGACTCTGCATCTGTTGTCGAGTTTTTGGAATCCATGTCTGGAGCGAGCACTTTTGAGCTCCTGGAGTGCGATGCCGTCGCATCGTTAAAGGATCATCTTCTTCCCAAAGACTGGAAAAATTCTGAGGCTCTTGTGCGCAGGTATGCGTCGTTCATCGAAGCTGCCGGGCGAACCAAGGATCCTACAGCTTTTGCCACTCTTGTGCAACGTCTGCTGGACGCCCTCGCGTCGAGCGAAGACTTGTCAATCACCGTGGCGTCGGTATCTCAAAGCTCTACGAGACACAGGAGTGAGACCGATGATGCCAATCTCGCTGGCTTGGTGCGGCCGTTCAAGGTGCAGTTCAAGAAGACTGGCAAAGATGCTGATTTGATTGACTACTCCTCAAACGTCGTCTTGGTGGAACCTTTCGCTACGTTGAGCTCGATTGAGGACTTCCTCTTCTCTAGAGTTCACAAGCCGGGAGGTGATCCGTCGACTCGGCGTCGATCTTCGCGATTATCGCCACCCGCCAACATGGAGCACGATGATGACGACGAAGACGAAGACGAGGACGAGGACGAAGAGATTGACGAAGAATACATGAGTGACGACGGCGAAGCGGTACTCGGAGACGAAGAGTTGGGAGAAGAGGTTGAGGATTTGGATTTGACAAACGAAGACATACAAGAAGAAGCCGAAGCCGAACCGGAAGGGCGCAGAAATGATTCCTTTGCGGCTCGCGCCGCGGCTGCGAACGCGAAGAACAGGCTTGTCTTTTCAATCAACGGCATCGAATTGCATCCGTCCACGACCATCTTGCAGATTATTGGGGTTGTATCGCGCGACCAAGATCCTTCGACGGTGCAACTCAACTGGGATAAGGCGACGATGATCTCTTATCGACTTTCTTCGCCTTCGGATGTGGCTCAGAAGCAGTTTCAGCTTGGTGGAGTCGTCGAGGAAAACGCAGAGGATCTCGCCAAGGAGAGCGAAATGGTCGCAGAACTCGGTGAAGCAGAAATGCGAGCCGCGCTCGGTAGCTTTGTTCCAGCGCTGACCGAGCGGGTCAAGGAAGCCGTATCAAATGAGACGACGTCTAGTAGGTTCAATGACTTATTAGTCGTATTGACCATCTTGCATGAGCTCAGCTCGTGTGCGTCGCGAATCCTTCTCCTCAGCAAGAGCGAGGAGCCCTCGGTGCGAGCGCGAAACGTTTCGCTCGATGAGGCAGCCTTTGTCCATGGCAAGTTGACTGCAAAGCTCACGCGACAGTTGCAAGACACCGTGACACTGTGCAGCGCGTCGACGCCGACGTGGTGCGCGACTCTGGCGAGAGCGTGCCCGTGGCTCTTCCCATTTGAGTCTAGGCAAAAGCTCTTCAAGTGCGTCTCATTTTCTCTCGCTCGTATGTTGCATCATCTTCACGGCGATGGCAGCGAGAGCGGGGCGGTGACCATTGAAGGTGGTCGAGAGATTCGTATCGGTCGCCTTCAGCGTCAAAAGGTTCGTGTGAGTCGAGGCAAAATCCTCGAAAGTGCAAAGAAAGTTTTTGCCATTCCAAACACGTTGAAGATGGTTCTCGAAGTAGAGTTCTTTGAAGAAGTCGGCACCGGTACCGGCCCGACGCTTGAATTTTTTACTCTTCTTTCGAAAGACTTTAGATCGCGCAAGTTGAACCTTTGGAGAGACGAAGGAGTGGCTAACGAAGACGATCTCGTCGTCGCTTCTCACGGCTTGTTTCCGGCGCCCATCACCGTTCCTCGAATGGCAAGCAAAACCCACGCCACTCGCCTCAAGTATTTTAAACTTCTGGGGCAGGCGATCGGCAAGGTGCTTCAGGATGGGCGTATGTTAGATTTACCACTCGCACCAGCCTTTTACCGCATGTTCTTAGGAAGAAATTTGGGGCTCTTTGATCTCATTCAACTCGATCCGGGTCTCGGTAACACGCTGCTTCGACTTCGAGTCGCTGCCGACGAGATTGAGCGCATGAAGCGCGAAGGTGAACCAGAGAAAGTATGGCGACAAGTAAAGATTGATGGAGTATCGATCGAAGATCTTTGCTTGACGTTCGTGCTTCCGGGGTCTTCCTTGGACCTCATCAAGGGTGGTTCAGACATTGCTGTGTCCGCGGTCAACTTGCGCGAATACGTCGACGCCGTCATCGACGCTTGCGTGGGATCTGGTGTTGCAACCTACTTTGAGTCTGTGAAATCTGGATTAGAAGAGGTTTTACCGCTCGCGAGACTCAAAATGTTCACCGAGGGCGAGCTGGACGCCTTGATTTGCGGTCAAGGAGAGCAGTGGAGCCCAGAGATGCTCATCGAGTCTATCCACTTTGATCACGGATACAGCGCCCAGTCGCCACCTATTCGAAACTTTTGCGAGATTCTCAGCTCTTTCTCGTCGGACCAACAGCGCGCATTCATGCGTTTCGTCACTGGCGCCCCGAGACTTCCGCCCGGCGGATTGGCTGCATTGCAGCCGCGCCTGACTGTCGTTTGCAAGCAGCCGGCGAGCACCGGCGGATTGTCTTCTGATTCCGCGGCCTTCTCGGTCGGAACGCCGTTAGCCGACGGTGACTTGCCCTCTGCGATGACTTGTGCAAGTTATCTCAAGTTACCTCCGTACTCTTCAAAGGAAATCATGGCTCAACGATTGCACTACGCGATGAACGAGGGCCAAGGGAGCTTTGATTTGTCTTAAGACACAACAAACAATGTATTAGAAGAAAAACTTGCGTAGAACTGTGTGAAAATGTAGTGAAACATGCTTTTTAAAACTCAAATCAATATGGAGGCGCGCTAGGGGGCGGAGGCGGAGGAGGAGCGCCGCCATATTGCGACCCGTACTGCGGAGACGGAGTGCCATACTGCGGAGGCGGCGCGTACGCATATTGCGGAGACGGATACGGATGCTGTTGGAACCGCATCTGGTTCATTTGGCTCGCCAGTTGCGCGGCGTGTGCGTCCGCTCTATCTTTTGCTACTCTAAGTTCTTCAGCCAACGCTTCTTTCTCCATTCGACGCGCGCTGGCATACTCCTGCACATCCCTCAAGGTGTGACGCGCGGCGTCGAGGAAGCCTGAGTAGAACCTCACCCCTTGCTCCATGCCGCTTCTCAAGTCCCCGACCACGGCGAGAGCGTGACGAACGCTTTGTTCGTGCGAATGAATGTCACGTCTGAGAGTTTCGACGTCGTAAACCTGCACGAAGCGTTCGTGAAGAGCTCGTAGCATCGATAGCGCGTCCGCTTGCTTTGAAATGTTCACCATGACGCGATCCTTGGCCTGATCGTACTTTTTCATCTCCTTGGTAAACAGTGCGTCCAGGCTTTCACCAGACTGAGCCATGAGTTCGTGAAGAATGTCATCTTCGCCTTTGATTCGTCTCATCATGTCCTCAATCTCAGCACGCTCGTCACCGATGGTTTCCAAATCTTGCAAAACGGCTTGAATGTCTGTCGCCACGTGCGAATCCTCCTCTAGTAATGCCAGCGGTTGCGTGAGTCTCGGCGCACTAGTCTCAAGATTTTCCTCGTCAATTGATTCCAAAACGCCTCCAGCGCCTTCGATGCGTTGTCTCAGCTGCTCATCGCTCTTCGTCGCGACTTCCAAGTCAACCTCAAAACGTTTCAAAGCTTGCATCATGTTTCTATTCTTTGAGGAAGACGGTTCTCTCCTCCATACACCCTCGCCGTGCATCGAGCGCGCCGCCGAGTCTTCAGACGACTCCGTATCCAGTGTCTCTCGTATCGTTTTCACCACTCCCGCGCACTGACGGTTCAACTCGTCGACTCGCTGCAAGCTGGCGGCCAACGAACTCGCGCCTCCCGACGAGCGGAACGCCGCGAGCTGTTCCTCCAAGTCTATGCTGAGAGCGACGGGCGCCGAGAGTGCGAGAAGGGTTTCTGGGAGTTCCATCTCGCGCAGCGCGAGTCGTGCTTCATCGCTCGCCATCGCCAAAGTATCAGTCTCGTTTCGAATCAGTTCATCGACCATTTCAGTGTATCTACTCAGCGCCTTTGCTCCACTGTCTGGGATGATGCTCTTGAAGAGGTCGACGCCGACGGGTGAAAATTGCTCTGGCGCCGGCTCTATCGCCTTGACAAGACCAGTCGACGGTACCGGCGGGATGTCGTCCACTTTGGGGACGCGACACATGTACACGCACTCGTTATCTCGCAAAGTGGCGTTGTGATCCGGCAAGAGATCCTCCTCGAGGTACTTTTTCGCCCAAACCAACGTCGCATCGCTTGAGACGACGTTGGCATCATCGATAGCCTTTTTCATGGCGTCTTTCGCCACTTGCAAGCGCGCCACTGCAATACCAGCATTTTCATCATTCGCCATCATCTCTCCTTTAGCGGTCAATCGCATCGCCTCGGCGCCAAAGTACCCAATCTTAAGTCTAAGGTACCCGAGCAAACCGTCATCCACGTAACCAACGAGACGCGGAGATGTCGTCGCCGTGGCGTACGCCTCTTCGTAGTAAATCTTCGCCTGCTGCGCGAGTTTCGCCAACATCGTCGGACTCTTCCCTTTCGCCTTTTCGTAGAAACACTCCTGCGCCTGCGCCAAGTGCAGCTTAACCATGACCTCACAGTACTCCCTCGTGACGTCGGCGCTCGGCGTCTCCGATCCAAGCTTGCGTTCGCTCAACGAACCGAGCATCTCAAACGCCCCAGCCGCCGCCTGAAACGCCGCGCACGCTCGTTTCACCCCATCCTCACCGTGTCCAAAGGCGCCGACTCCACTCCTAGATAGCACACCAGCGTAATTGAACAACACAGCACACTTTTCGTACTGCACATCTCTCGCCCGCACCCCTCCCCGCGGCGACGCTCTTCCACCTTCCAACCAGGCAAACTCCACCCCAGCGTGTCCTTCAGACCCCGAAATCGGAAACCTCGATTCAATCACGCACAACGCGCGGTAATACGCCGTCAATGTATCCTTCGTCTCGTCCAAGTTCACCGCGTCTTCGTCCAAAGCTCGCTCAACCGAGTCCCTCAACCGCTGCGTCTCCCCGAAATCTTCCGCGCACGACGCCGAATCCCCCTCTGAAAACGCCCGCGACACGAAATCGTGCAATGGCGTCGCGATGTCCGTCGAGATTGCCTGCGTCAGCGTGCGAAAACGCGCGCGAAACCGGGTTAGTTTCCCACTGCAATTGGATCTGATTTCACGAACTGGGCACTCCGTTCGCGTTCACACTCGCGTCGCGTCGCGTCGCGTGTACACTCGAAGAAAGCGAGAAAATATGTATCGCGTCGACGCACTCTCTTCGCCGGGACGCCGTACAGCGGCATGTTCGAAACCGGTTCCGCGCGTAGGACTGAAACGTGTCGTCTAGAGAGTCAACCGTTTTGCTTGGTTTTGTTGATTGATTTTTATTTTGTTTCACTCTGAATAGATAGCGTTACATGCTCGCGGTGCGCTGCTGCTGCTCTACAAATCGTCGTACACTTTTTAACGGACGTAAGAAATTATCTCGTCGTCCGTTTCGTTCTATTCGCTTCATTCGCGTTCGTTTGTTGATTCTCCGTTCGGCCAACCTGGCGTCATCAACCAAACTAATCGAACGCCTTACACTCGACCGCGGACGGATCATCGGCGCAGAGCGCATCCATGGGATCCGTCTTGGACTTGATCTTGGATTGCTCCGCCTTGGCGGACATGGCGGCGTCGTAGATGGCTTTGGCGCCGGGGACGTCGGCTTCGATGGCGGCCCACTCTTCCGAGGTTTTGGCGTTGGCCATGCGATTCTTTTGGTAGCCCGAGAGGGTGTCGTACGTCGAAGAACCGGCGCGCGTCGTCACGGAGGTTCTCGCGGCGGCACGGGGTCTGGTGACCCGGACGGTGGCGATGGGCGTCGTGAGGGCAAACATTGTGCGCGTGTGATTGTGGCGAATGACTGCAGCTTTTTTCAACTACTGGTAGAAGCGTAAAGAAGATATTTAACGTCGCAGTCGCAGTCGCAGTCGTGTCAAGCGGTGAACCCGGCGTCTTCGTAGCCGTCCCAGCGATCGGACGAGGACATGTCGAGAGCGGCGAAGACGGTCTCGGCCCAACCCTCCATTCCGGGGTTCTCTGGGTAAAAAACGTCTGGGAGCTCGCAGTTGGCGCAGGCTTCGGCGGAGGTTTCTCCGATGCACACGTACGCGGGTTGCAAGGCGTCGTCAGAGGATGAAATGCGCTCGTAGAGGACGTCTCCGCAGAGATCGACCCAGGCGCGAACGGCACTGGGACTACCGAAAGTGACAACGTCGGCGCAAACGGCTCGTTGAACGTCCGATGCGTCGAGTTTGGTAACAGCTTCGGTGGAGTACGTGTTGAGACGCACCACAGTTGCTCCTCGTTCTTCCAAACCATCCTGAAGCGTTGTCGCCGCTTTTTTACTCGCTGGATAGAGCACCAACGATCCCTGGTCGCATGGTAACTCTTGAACGAGCACTGCCGCCGTCGCTTTGCTCGGTATAAACTGATTTTCCAACGCAAACTCTACCGGTTCTGCCTTGGCGAGCACCTTTCCCGTCGCCGCACCGACGACGGCGAGCTTCAAACCCTTTGGTTTCCCAGCCTTTTCGTACCCTTCCAAGAACACTTTCGCCGCCTCTGGACTCGTTATGCACACCCAATCCCACTTTTCCCGCGTCAACACGCTCGGCAACGACGCCACGTCCTCGCCTTCCACCGCTTCCACCAGCGGCAGCTCCACGCAAGTCACCCCTTTCGCCTTGAGCAGGTTCATCAGCGCCCCGTTCTTCCCGCTCTCTCGCGTCACCACCACCGTTTTATCCGTGTACGACGACGTCGATGGCGGCGCCGTCGACGCCGCCGGGGCGATCGTCCGTCCGCGTCTCGCTCCGGCGCACGACGGATCGAAGCGAACCCCGCTCTTGAGGCGACGCGTTTTGGAATTTGATTTCGACGCGACTGCAGCGGACGCGAACGCGCCGATGTGCGCGGTGAGCGTCATGGAAAAGGTCGGATACGGAGTGATTGCGCGCGGGGAGGGCGACTCGGTCGGCGGTGCGCACAATACCCGTCGCGGTGTGGAGGGATTTGTTTTCACTGCACTTGGCTTTTGCGTTAGTTGGATTTGGTTTTACGCGCAGACGACATTTTACGCTCGCTAGATTGTCTATCAATTATGTAAAAATGTGTGCGCTACGTCTAATGATGGTGTTTGTGACTCCTTTTGTCGTTATCTGCGTCGTTTGCTTGGCGTTTCGGCGGTGAGTGCCGAGGCGCTCTTGTACAATCGACCGCACTTGAGAAGCTCGCCGGCGATGTTGAGTCCTTCGATAAACCCATCGACGTCGGCTATTCCAAGGTTGAGATCCTCCGCCAAGGCGTGGAGATCACCGATGCTAAAATAGGGTGAATCGCTAGATGAAGTGCGCTTGTTCAGCGTCTCGATGAAGAGTTTCGTCTTGCTTCGCTTGGTTGATTTACCGCCGGCGCGATTGAAACGCAACCTGCCGTGTTGATCGCTCAACGCGTCTATGAGAGATGCTTTGATAATCTCGACGGCATCCTTGGCGTCGTTCGCCGTGACTTGTGATCTAAGTTCCATTCTAGCTCGCGCTTCGGCGAGTCTTACGAGAGATTCGAGCTGGCGAGCGGTGACGGGAGTGCCCTCAGCCGGTGCTCGGGAACGCAATTCCAGGTAAAAGGTTTGCAAAATCTCCGCCGCCTCCGCCGTGAGTCTGGGATGACAGTACGCGTGCGCGTAAGAGATGTACTTTCGCATGACTTCGTGCGACAGAGTTTCAATCTCTTGCGTCGCTCGCAATCTCGTTTTCAGCGGAACGTACATGTTGACGTCATCCAAGTCTTGAGTGAACGCGGCGACAGAGGCGTCGTGAAGCGCCATGCCATCCGCGTCGAGCTCGTTGTAGTACGCGTGTAAGTTTTGTCGAGCCTGCTTACGCCGTGCCTGACCGTGTTTGCTGTGCTGCGCGATGACGTGCTCGCTGAGGTGTTCATCCAAGACTTCGTCCACGGTGTCCAACAAGATGAAAATCAAGTCGAAACGACTGAGAAGCGGCGCCGACATTTTCAAGTTTTCATTCACCGTCTTGCCTCTGTTGTAATGTCCTTGAATCGGATTCGCGGCGGCGATGATGGACGTTCGAGCCGGAAGCGTTGCGTTGAGCCCGGCTTTACAGACGGACACGCTCTGCTGCTCCATCGCCTCGAGCAAGGCTTGGTGTTCGCTCGGCATTTTATCAAACTCATCCACGCAACAGACGCCTCGATCTGCCAAGACGATTGCACCCGCCTCAAATGTTTGCGCCCCGGTCCCTGGGTCTCTCACCACGGCTGCGGTGAGACCGGCAGCGGAGACAGTGCGGCCGCAAACATAAATAGAACGCGGAGCGAGGTTGGAGACGGCTTTTAGCATCTGACTCTTACCCAGTCCGGGATCGCCGACGACGAGGCAGTGCAGAGATCCGCGCGTGGGCACCTTACCGCACCCCGCCACAGATTTCCTCACCCCACCGAAGAGACAGAGCAACAAGCCGAGTTTGACGAGATCGTGACCGAATATTTGTGGACACAGCGAGTGCACGAGCGTTCGCACGAGATCATCGCCGTTCTGTTGGCTAAAATCGGCGATAAACTCCAACTCTTTTTTAGAGAGAATGGGCGCGAGCGTCGTCTCCACGTCGTCGTCATCCGTCTTTGTCTTTGCCCGAGCGTCGCTCACTCTGAACCTCTTCGTCCCCGGGATGTACGTCGATTGCGGCGATTCTAACGTCTCGAGTTTGTTTTCCTTGTCCTCTTCGTTCTTATCCTCCCCACCGGCGCTCTCTCCTTTCCCTCTCGATACGACGCAAGACCACGCGTTGAGATAGAGCTCGCTGAGTGCCTGGTTTCGTCCGCGCGCGAGCGCACCTCCCCCGCCACCCTCGACCGTGTCGCTCTCAACCAACCCGAGCATGGTGACGATATCACCGGGAGTGCACGAGTCCGTGAGCGCCCCTCGAAGTTCGCAGTCCATGAATCGCGGTACTCGTCCTTCTTCGCTCATCACTCCATCGTCTGCAATCTCCTGAATCCTCACCCGCTGCGAGTCGACGCAATCCACCGTCGCGAGCTCGTGCACAAACTTCTTCGCTCGGCACCGCTCCGTCGCGCATCGCTCTGGAGGTCTGTACTTGCCGTCTTTAAACGTGCACCGCATCTTTTCCTGGCACGACTGACAGCTAAATATCATGCGCGTCACCGCCGGTTTCACCGGCGCCACGCGTGTCACTGTTCCCCGCAGACTCACCACTCGACCGACGACGTTGCTCCGCATCGCCGCGAACCTCACCTTGCTCTCCTCGTAATTTATCAATTTCACCGTCATCTGCATGTTTGTCGCCACCCGTGTGTCCCCAGCCGGCACGCCTTTCGCGTCTTGCAACGCCGCTCTTCCTCCCTCGCTACACAGCGTCGCCTCGTGCGCCGCGCACCGCAGGCACGCCATGCACTCCAAGGGCGCGCACGCCAACGCCGCGTGTAAATCCGGTATATCTTTTGTCATCTCCTTTAATTTTTCGTAATCCATCGTCACCGACGCCGTCGCCTCGTCGTGTACCTCCACCTGTCGCGCGCGCGCGTCCGAAAAATTTTCAAACCGTCTCGTCAGTCCAACCGCCCTCCCCGTCTTTTCCCTCCGCCCCCGCGTCGTCACCGCGTTTCCATCCCTCCGCACCTCTTTCACGAACTCTCGTCCTCGCGTCGAGGCGAAGAAATTCGTCATCGTCCGCGCCAACTCGGCGCGTCTATCCGAGAAGTCGTGCGTGACGTCTGGAAAGTACAACTGCCACGATTTCGGGCACGCGAGCAGAGACCTCCCGGCGTTCGCGTTCGCGGCGTCGTCGTCGGTTCGCGCGACGACGCCGGCACCACCACCACCGCCTCCGTTCGGGTCGCCGGACATTTCGTTCGTTCGCGACGACGACGGCCGCCGTCGCCGTCGCGGGATGGCGCGCGAATGCGAACGCGAAACGCGAATGCGTGCAATTGGATCATTTTCCGTGTACTGTTTACTCATATAGGTTGAAGCACTTCAATGAAAAATAACAAAGTCGCACTCTATGCTAAAAGAAGTCCACCCCTCGGAACCGACTTGCTGTCGTCGCCGATCGATCGAACGTCGAGTGAAACCCACGCGTGATGCGCTTGATTGATACATCGCACGCGCGTGAATGAATGACTGACGACTCGACGATCAAAACGACGACGCGCATCGAATCCGAGAGACGACATTCGTCCCTTGTCCAACCGACCGACCGAGCCCCGGCGCCGAGACGCGGTCGAAACCTACTAAACACAATCGAGTCGTTTTTTGTTTATTCGACGTTTTGCATCTCCTCCTCGGTGAACTTACCGGCGCCGCCCTTACGCGCCAAAAGCGCCTTGCGATCCTTGTCCATGTGGAGCTTGGTGATGAGCACCTTGGACGGGTCGATGCCGGCGTTGATGGTTTGGCCTGTCGAAGAGACGCGCGAAGAGAGAGAGACGCGAGCGGTTAGTTTTTGTGTGCGTGACGCGTAAAACGAGACGCGGAGACGCGCGATGGGGATAACCGGGGCAAAGAACGATGCGTCATCGTCGTCCTCGTCGTCCGATGTCGTCCCCGAC
>Ga0255784_10001486_pt1 | contig 18976 bp, 10 predicted proteins | sample 101ome_14_FD_179982 | JGI IMG/M metagenome (GOLD analysis project Ga0255784, IMG submission 179982) | Coastal salt marsh microbial communities from the Groves Creek Marsh, Skidaway Island, Georgia - 101403AT metaG (version 2) | ecosystem: Environmental > Aquatic > Marine > Intertidal zone >...
TCAACTCTCTGAGTTAACAACAGAAAAATCAATAGACCTTAATTTTAAATCTTATTACAAGTTAAATTCAGGTAGAATTTGGGCTGGGCTTTCATTTCGAAATAGTTTTGAGGGAGCTGAATATATCAATACAACTAATGGAAACGTTGAAGAACAAAGATTGCAACTGATTACTCCGTTATTTGGAATAGACTATAAAGATTTTGTTTTCTCATATAATTACTCTCACCAATTTGGTGATATAAACTTTGGATCCGGAGGGTTCCACCAAATTACAATTGGTTTTAATTTCTTGAGAGGATCTATTGACTGTGATTGTTTTTAATCTAATCAAATCCACGAACTAAACTAAAGTGTCCTTTAAATTCTCTACCATCTTCTAGGAATACTCTAAACCAGTAATCTGATTGAGGCATTGGTCTTCCGATAAATGTTCCATCCCAACCTTCACCTACAGGATCAAGTTCTTTTAGTAGTTTTCCATATCTATCAAAGATGTAGACTTTACTATTTGGTTGGAAGTCTTCTCTTATTCCAAGGATTCTCCAAGTATCATGTATTCCATCATTATTTGGAGTAAAGAATTTTTTGTAGCCAATCACTGACACATCTATTTGTGCAATCCCACAGTTGTTTTTATCTCTTACATAGATTGTATGGATTCCTGGTCTAACTTGCTCAAAGAAGGGTTCATCTTGATATGGGCCTGATGGATCATCAATAGCATATTCATAATCTCCAATTCCTAGGTTTGTTGGATCAATTGTAATGGTATTGTTATTATCATTAGTAAGATCCTTAACTGTAATATCGTCAAGAGTGATTGTAGCAATGATAGATTCTTCAACATTGATGCTTAATGTTCTTGAACAATTTGTTCCATCTGTTGTTGTAGCAGTGACATAATATGTTCCACCTACACCAACAAAGATTGTATCTTCAGTTGAGGGGAATGGAGAGCTATTACCATTGAGATCTTCATGAACCCAACTGTAAGTATATTCAGCTTCAGATGAAGTAACACCAATTGGAATTGCAGGAAGATTAAGACATACAATCGTATCATCATCTACTGTAAACTCAGGCAATGGATTGACAACAAAATCGATTTCTCCTACAGCAGGACACGACTCATTTAACTTATTTGTTATAGTTACAATTACAGTCTGTGTAGCTGTATTGAAAGGATTTCTTAATTTATCAGCAGAAAGCAGATTGCCATCTTCATCAGTATAATCAAATCTTATAAAGTAGTCATCTAGGCTTTGATTGGGTCCTAGTAAATCATCTATTAAGGTAGTAGTATCAAACTCAGAAAAGCCATCAGAGTCATTTTCTCCATCATCACATTGAGCTTGAATTGTTACTGGGAAAAACTCTGGTGTATCATCTACAATGAATTCAAGAGTTGTTTCGTGAGTACAATTTTCACTTAGTTTAATAATTCCATCATCGTTATATCTTGTTTCTTTTTCAACTATAATGGTGATTGTTTGAGATTCTGTTAAAAAGAGTGATTGTCCGAAATTTTGAATTTCTGTTCCATCTTCATTAAAATAAGAAACACTAACATCAGTTTGATCTAATATTACTTGAGATTCAATTAAAGAAACATCAAATGGGTATTTACCATCTTGAGAATCTAAATCATCAGGACTATCACCATCACATTGTCTGTCAATCGTAACAGCATTGGCAATTGGCCTAGGTTCAACATATAACGTAGCTACTTGTTTTAGCCCTAAACATGATACAGTATCTAAATCATTATTTTCAACCAATGCCCATATTTCTTGGACATTAGCAGTCTTATTTGAATAAGAAAAAGAAGTATTTTCGAAATCAATTTTGTTACTTTTTGTTAAAGCATCTTCCTCTGAAGAATAATATGAAATTGTAATATTTTGATCACTAAATTTAGTGTCAGATGCAATTAGCTTAGTGTTTATTTGAGAAAATATTTCAGAACTCCATAGCTCTATTCCATCTTGAGATTCAACTGAAGACGTTTCGCATATTGAATATTTTTCCATGAAATTTTCATCTATTAAACTAGCACCAATTTTTAAATCAATTCTAGATTCTCTGTAGCAATCTTGATCTGTTATTATTTTTACAAAAACACTTTGGTTAAATGGACTTTGTGTGTTTTCATAGTCTTCAGGATTTTCAATTAATACTGTTCTTTCTTCATCAATATAAAATTCAAAACTTTCGTTAGTGTGATTCGTTGATATTAGAGATTGATATTCAGTCAAATTAAATTTTGTTATTCCATTATTATCATCATCACTATCGCATTGTTCTACTGTAACAACTGGATTAATAATTTCAGGAAGTTTTGATACGACTATGTAAAATGAAGTACTTGCATTATAACACAAAGTGTTAGAATTTGTAACTCTCACAAAAATTTCTTGTCCACCAGAAACCGTATTTGTAAAGGGAGAACTTAAACCATTGCTATTTATATCATTAGCATCTTCTTCGTTAAGATGAAAGGTTACACTGTAATTATCTAGAGTCTGATTTTCACCCAGTATAAGATTGATTTGTGAATCAAAATCAAAATAATTAATGAATCCATCAGAATCATCTCCAACACTATCATCATCACAAATTACTATGTCATTAATGGCATTTGCTTCAGGTAATTTTTCCTCTACCTGTAGAGTAACATCTTCATTTGAATCAATTAAACATGCATATTCATCCGTACTTACTTGAACTCTGAATTTATTTCCATTCATAGAAAGATCTACGTTATTAACTGATAGAGTAGTAGTTTTTACTCCTTCATACGTTTCATTTTCAGTAAGATCTACCCAAGCAGAGTTATTAAATATTTGCCATTGATAATTTGGGTTATCATTAGTTTCAACTACCACAGAAAATTGAACTTGAGATCCTTCCTGACATGCTATGGTTGATACCGGTTCTGAGCTAATTACTGGAGCTATTGCTACTTTTTGAAAATAATATAATCCAGCATTATCTTTAGATGGTTCACTACTAGGATCATAGCCATCATCAATAATTCTACCTCTTTCATCAATATTACCCTCATCATAATTGTAATCACCTTGATCATATCTTCCATCATTATCCCCATCAAAATAACCAGCCTCAATAACATCATTACATCCATCACCATCACTGTCTAAATCAAAGTAATCTGCAGTTCCATCATCATCCGTGTCTAATTTGTATGAAGAAATTTTAACCTGTGGAGAATAAAAACTTGATTGAGTGGTCGAAATATTATTGAAAAAATGTGATAGAGTTAATCCATCAATCTGAGAAGCATGAAATTCAAAAGTATTTCCAGTTCTTGATTTGTATTTATATCTAATTTCATTAGATGTAAATTGAGTTACATTATCCTCGTAAACCCCATCAAAATTAGTGTCAACAAGAAGATTATTATCTGGATCTAAAAGAGTGATATTTGTTGATGTGGGTAAACTTTTTATAGAAAAAACTTCACCATCAACAGATGAAATCTGAGTGTCGGAATCAACAATTAGGATATTTATTTTTTCGGAAAATGTGAAATTAAAATCAACTTGTCCATCAGCTCCTGGTTTAACTTCTGAAGTGAATCTATCCGTTGACTCTGTTCTATCATGAGAATCTGCTCTATCTTCAATAATTGTAAGATTTGCAATATCCATGATAGGACTACTTTCATTTTCAAGATTTATAATTGGGTTATAAAGGTCAGTAAAATTGAAAACACCGTTCCCTCTGGATTCAAATGAATTGATAATTCCATCATTATCTAAATCTAAATCAATATTATCAATAATTCCATCATTATCAAAGTCTGCTGGACAAATACTTACAGGAATTTCAGTTGACACAAACTCTTGTGATGTACAATCTAAAATTCCTTTTAGTCTGTAAGTTCCAGATTGTTGTGGTGTAAAACTTTCTCCTTCGAATCCAGTAGATATAAAATTTCCAAGATTATTTTTTATTTCCCATACAATTCTATCGAAATTAGAAGTGTCAGATGCTTTTAAAGTTATGTTTGATGAACCATCCTCATTGACACAACTACCAAGGGTTTGTAAATCAACATCCAAATCAAATTTTGGTGGTTTTGCAAATCCAGAATAAAAGCCACCCGTTGTTGCAGCACCATTATAATTAAAATATGCAACATAAAGTTCATCATTACCAGTTACTGAAATATTTCCATTTAAATTATCAACCCTATAAGTTACATAATCATCACGACCAGTTACATTGTTTGGTCCATTTGAATTTGATATAGTTGAAATTTCTTGACCATTTATAAAAATTTCTGCACCTTTTTTTGTAATAAAAGTCACTGCTCCTGTGTATTCTTCGCCAGCAACTTCATTAATTCTAGCAATATTATCAACATTTCCTCTTGTTGAGCAACTTAAAGCCGGAACAAAAAACATTCCTTGATTTGCAGCTGCAGACTGTGGATTGGTGGAATAAACCCTACCAATACTTTGATAAGCAAATAATTTATGAGTTGGATCTTGGGTTTTAATATACATGTTGTTTTCACTTGTGTACTGACTAATAAAAGCATAGTCACCCTCTTGTAAAGTCATAAAGTTTTCTTGGTCATTTACTTGAATTACAGTGTTATCTTGGTTTGCTATGATTAGTGCATTTTCCCAATCAGATTCCCCATCACCTTTAATAAATACATATTCAGACCCTACTAATTCTGCACCAACAATTTGATCCATACCATAGTCCTGTCCTCCATTAGAGTCTGCATTAGAACCTGTTCCAGAACCAGTATTTACAACAATGGGTTTATCGGACTCTATAATTGTACCGTTTAATCCATATCTATATCCTCTGTTTGCTATCATGTATGATTCGCCGCTGTTTATGGTAATTTCAAATTCACCTTGCTGACCTCCAATTGTTGTGACATTATTTCTTAACTTAATGGTTACTTTAGTAAAATCTTCTGTTGCCATAAATGATGCAAATGAAGTTCCCAAACTAGCACTTTTTAATGTGCCAACCATAAATCTTTTTCCAAGAGAGGATTCTCCTTTTGAAACAATAGCGCCGCCATGAAAAAAAGCGCCCGAAGCTTGTACAGCCGCATTAAATCTTAATGAAACATATATTTCAGACTCTGCTTCAACGATAAATCCCTTTCTAATAATTTGTTCATATTCATTATCACGAATGAAAAGATTTTGGTAATAATTTCCAGAATTTGCAGCGGGTGTAATAACAGGATTTGAATTAGATATAGTTCCTTCATTCCAAGTTGTTCCAACACCTGTCAATATTTTGTATTTAACGGGATTATTGTTAGGAGTTGAGATATAAAAATATTGAGCTCCAACTGATGAAGAACTTTGATCAGTTGCTGTTAGAGGGGGAATATAATGAACCTTGCTAAGTTGAGCTGATAAACTAAAGTTAAATATTAATAAAATAAATATAAATATGTATTTAATTACTCTCACTGTGGCCAGTAAATATAATTTAAAATGTATTATTGATTTGAGATATTTTGAATTGACTATTTTTGAAACTTATGCTTAGACTATATGTAATTGGGGTTTTTATTTTAGTAATAGCGATCATATGTAATGTTTTGGTTTCAAAATTAGGAATTGCTTCATGGTATGATTTCCTTAACAGTTTTACAAAAAATGAACCAAATAATTATAATTTCTTTGATTACATATGGTTGTTCATAATTTATCCAATGTGTTTAGGGTTAGGATATTACATTGGAGACTTAGTATTTAATTATTTTGTAAAGTAGATGAGTCAAAAAAGAGAGCGACATAAAGCATTAGTATACCATTCAAAGCCCATACCTGGGAAGATTAAAGTTGTACCAACAAAAAGTCATCAATCTCAAAGAGATCTATCTTTAGCTTACTCACCTGGTGTAGCATATCCATGTTTAGAAATAAATGAAAACCCTGATGATGTTTATAAATACACATCCAAGTCAAATTTGGTTGCTGTAATTTCTAATGGAACTGCTGTACTTGGTTTAGGAGATATTGGACCTCTTGCTTCAAAGCCAGTAATGGAAGGGAAAGGGCTTTTGTTTAAAATTTTTGCTGATATTGATGTCTTTGATATTGAAGTTGATACAAATAATATTGAGGAATTTATTCAAACAGTTAAAAATATTTCACCAACATTTGGAGGAATAAATTTAGAGGATATTAAGGCTCCTGACGCTTTTGAAATTGAAAGAAGGTTGGTTGATGAGTTGGATATTCCAGTAATGCATGATGATCAGCACGGAACTGCAATTATCTCTGGGGCAGCATTAATAAATGCATTAGAAATTGCTGATAAAAAAATTGATGAAGTTAAAATGGTTATTTGCGGAGCAGGAGCTGCAGCAATTTCATGTGGAAAAATATATAAAGCACTAGGGATTAGAGCTGAAAACATAATTATGTTTGATAGCAAGGGACCGTTAAATGAAAATAGAGATAATCTAACATTAGAAAAAAAAGATTTTATTTCGAAAAGAAATGATGTTGAAATATTAAGTGATGCTGTAAAAAATTCAGATATTTTTATTGGTTTATCAAAATCAAATATGCTTACTGCTGAAATGCTAAAGACAATGGCTTTAAATCCAATTGTTTTTGCTATGGCTAATCCTGACCCAGAAATAAGTTATCAGCTTGCAATAAGCACCAGAGATGACATTATCATGGCAACTGGAAGAAGTGATCATCCAAATCAAGTTAATAATGTACTTGGATTTCCATTTATTTTTAGAGGAGCTCTTGATGTCAAGGCATCCAAAATAAATGAAGAAATGAAAATGGCTGCAGTACACGCTTTGGCAAAGCTTGCAAAAGAACCTGTACCAGAATATGTGAATATTGCGTATGGTGAAAAAAAACTTGCTTTTGGTAGAGACTATATTATTCCAAAACCATTTGATCAAAGATTAATTACGACAGTGCCGTTGGCAGTTGCAAGAGCTGCAATTAGTTCTGGTGTTGCAAGAGAAAAAATTGAAGATTGGGATAAGTATGAGAACGAACTTGCTTCAAGATTAGGAAATAACAATAAGATTACAAGATTACTTATTTCAAAAGCAAAAAATAATCCAAAGAGAATTGTATACCCTGAGGCTGATAAATTAGATGTAATAAAAGCAGCTCAAATTGTCCATGAGGAAGGTATTGGGATTCCAATATTGCTTGGAAACAGAGAAAGAATAGAGAAGATGAGAAGTGAAATTGAATATGAAAATGAAGTTGAAATTATTGATTTAAGTGAATCTAAACACGATAAAATTAAAGATAAATATGCTAAAACATTTGTAGAATTAAGGAAACACAAAGGTCTTTCATTTAAAAAAGCAAGACAATTAATGAATTATAGGAATTACTTTGGATGTATGATGGTAAAACAAGGGTCAGCAGATGCTTTTATCTCTGGATATTCAAGAAGTTACCCTGAGGTTATTAAACCTGTTTTAAAAATTATTGGTAAAGAAGATGGTGTTAGAAAAGTTGCAGCAACAAATTTAATGATAACAAGTAAAGGTCCTATCTTTTTGTCTGACACTTCTATTAATATCGATCCTAAATTCAATGAACTTGCTCACATTGCTAAAATGACAGCTTACACTGCTGAGGTTTTTGGTTTTTCACCAGTCATCGCAATGCTTTCTTTCTCAAATTTTGGATCTGCTGTTCATGATTCAGTTGAAAAAGTTTCCAATGCTGTAAAACTTCTTAATAGATGTTTCCCTGATCTTACTGTTGATGGTCCTTTGCAATCTGATTTTGCACTTAATAAATTAATGCTCAAAAATAAATTTGAATTTTCTAAATTATCAGGTCAGAAGGTTAATGTCCTTGTTTTTCCAAACTTAGATTCTGCAAATATTACATATAAAGTAATCAAAGAATTGGATGGAGCTCAGTCCATCGGTCCAATTCTTATGGGAGTTGAAAAACCTGCACATATTTTGCAGTTAAAGGCTAGTGTTGAAGAAATTGTCAACATGTCTGCAATAGCTGTTGTTGATGCTCAGAACAGAAAATTGTAAATTGTATATATGATTACACAGATAAGAGGAAGATTAGTTGAAAAATCGCCTACAGAATTAGTTGTTGATTGTAATGGCATTGGATATAGTATTAATATTTCTCTTAATACTTTTTCAAAATTATCTGATGAAGAAAATATAAAATTATTTACTCATTTGATTATAAAAGAAGATTCTCACTCTTTATTTGGATTTCTTACAAAGTCAGAAAGAGAATTATTCAGATTATTAATCTCTGTCTCTGGAGTTGGTGCTAGCACAGCTAGAGTAATGCTTTCTTCATTGAGTCCAACTGAAATTGTTTCTGCTATTGCAAATGAAAAGGTTTCAATAGTTCAATCAATAAAAGGGATTGGATCTAAGACAGCTCAGAGAATAATCTTGGAATTGAAAGACAAAATTCTTGGAATTGATAATAATGATAATGATTTTGAACTGATCCCTAAAGAAAGTGAAGAAGCGATTTCTGCATTAGAAGTGCTTGGATATTCTAGAAAACAAACAACCAAAATAGTTTCAAAAATAAAATCAGATGAGCCTGAAATATCAACTGAACTTCTAATTAAAAGAGCACTAAATAATTTATAGTTTGATTCTTATTTATGCTGACCTTTAGATTTAAATTTTCAGTATTATTTTTTTTAATATTACTTTCTTCTAAAGTCAATGCTCAAAATCGAATAAGTTTAGATACAATTAATAATGCAGTTTATATTGGTGAATTTAAGCTACAAAGCACTGAAAGTTTTATATCAAAGTACAAATACGATTCAAAACTAAACTTATACTTACTAGAAAATAAATTAGGAAATATTGCCTCAGGATTACCATTAAAGCTAACACCCAAGGAATACCGGGAAATCTTTAGGAAGAGTTTAATTAATAATTATTTTAAAGAACAAATCTCAATTTTAGAGGATGAAAATGATGATGTTAATAAGCGTAGCTTACTTCCAGATTTATATGTTAATTCAAGTTTTTTTGAAAGTATTTTTGGAAGTAATGAAATTGATTTAGACATACAAGGTTCAGTAGGATTAGACATTGGTGGAAGATATAGTAAGCGTGAGAATCCTTCTATTCCAATAAGAAATCAAAGTAATATTGCTTTGGATTTTAACCAAGCTATTTCTTTAAGTCTAAATGGGACAATTGGTGAAAAGCTAAATATTAAATCCAACTATGATTCACAATCTACTTTTGATTTTCAAAATTTGATAAAGCTTGATTACACACCTAATGAAGATGATATAATTCAAAAAATAGAAATTGGAAATGTAAGTATGCCAATTAGTAGTTCGCTTATAAGTGGTGCTCAAAATCTTTTTGGGCTAAAAACTCAATTAAAATTCGGAAATACAACTATAGATGCGGTATTGTCTGAGCAAAGATCTCAATCTAAAACCCTAAGCTCAAAATCTGGTGGAGGTCAATCTGAATTTAATCTGAGTCCATTAGATTATGAAAGTAATAAGCATTACTTTTTATCACACTATTTCAGAAAAAACTATGATAATTCATTAAAATCCTATCCCTACATAGATTCGCAGGTCAGAATCACTAGGATAGAGGTTTGGATAACTAATAGGTCTAATGATACTGAAAATGTAAGAAATCTCGTTGCTTTTCAAGATTTAGCTGAAATTGATCCAAAATTTACAAGTGCAGATAAATTAGTAAATAACTTCTTTCTTAGTAACAATTCAGATTTAAACCCATCCAATGGGCTTAATAATTTTGATCCCGACAGAATTGGTCAGAATTTTCTGAATGAAAACATTAGAGATATTTCAAATGTGAGTAATGGTTTTTCTGTTGGTGGAAATTTATTTAAAGAAGGCTCAGATTACTCAATTTTAGAAAACGCTAGATTATTAGATCAGAGTGAATACACTTTAGATGATCAATTAGGTTTTATTTCTCTCAATCAGTCACTAAATAATGATGAGGTATTAGCAGTTTCTTTTCAATATTCCTATAATGGTGAAATATTCCAAGTTGGTGAATTTTCTGATGATGGAATTGTTTCAGTTGATCAATCTCAAAACAGTGTAACAAGGAAAAGTTTAGTCGTCAAGTTGCTAAAAAGTAATATTAATAATGTAAGGCAACCTGTATGGAAGCTAATGATGAAAAATATTTACAATCTGGGGGCTTACCAATTATCAATGGATGATTTTAGATTAAATATATATTATAATGATCCTTCACCACTCAATTATATTAAAGCTGTTGATAATAATACATGGCCAAGTGGATTGGATAAAAAAAGATTATTGAATGTTTTTGAATTAGATAGATTGAATAGTAATGGCAATTTACAAGAAGATGGAGATGGTTTTTTTGATGCAATTGAAGGAATAACAATTATTAAAAACCAAGGATTATTAATTTTTCCTGTAATTGAACCATTTGGGCAATTTTTATTTGAAAAACTTAGATCAAGTAGTAATGAAAACTATAGCGATAATTCAACCTTTAATAAAAATCAAAATGAATATGTTTTTAATGAACTGTATAGCTATGGTAAAACAACTGCAGAAAAATATTTTCAAAAAAATAAATTTAAAATAGTTGGTAAGTATAAATCATCATCTTCCGGAGATGGTATTGATACAGGTGAATTTAATATCCCGCAAGGTTCTGTCACTGTTACTGCCGGTGGAAGAGTATTGCAGGAAGGTGTTGATTATATAGTAAATTATCAAACAGGAAATGTTGATATTATTAATCAAGCACTTGCAAACTCAAATATTCCAATAGAAATTTCGACAGAAAGTAACTCATTTTACAATCAACAAAAGAGAAGATTTTCAGGTTTTAATATTGAGCATATTGTAAGTGATAAATTTAAATTTGGAGCAACTTTATTGAACCTAAGCGAAAGATCAGTTTCCAGAAAAGCTAGTTACGGTTTTGAACCTGTGAACAATACTTCATTTGGTCTTAATGCTACATATTACAATGAAGTTCCTTTTTTAACAAGGATGGCTAATAAACTTCCAAATGTAGATACAGATATTCAATCTAATATTTCAATAAAAACTGAACTTGCTTTTTTAAGATCTAGTAGTCCACGAAAATCTGGTTATGATGATATAGCAAGTGTATATATTGATGATTTTGAGGGAAGTCAAAATAGAATTGATTTAAGAGATGTTCAATCTTGGAAATTGTCAAGTATTCCTGTAGATGCCACTGGATATGACTTTGGTAATAATGATTTGAGATCAGGTCATTACAGAGCAAAATTATCGTGGTATACAATTGATCCAATATTTTATTCCTCTAGACGGCCACAGAATATTAGTTTAGATGAAATTTCATTAAGCTCGGTAAGAAGGATTTTCGTAGATGAAATTTTTCCAGAAATTGATCTTTATCAAGGTGAATCAAGAACACAAAATACATTTGATATAACAATTTACCCTAACGAAAAAGGTCCTTATAACAATAATTTAAGTTCAGATTTTTTAAATAATGTTAGAAATAATTGGTCCGGTATTACTAGAAAAATAAATAGTACCAATTTTAAAAAAACCAATGTAGAGTACATTCAATTTTGGGTATTGGACAATTTTTCTGATGATAATAGTCAATCAATTGAGATTGGAGATTTAGTATTTCATCTTGGAAATATTTCAGAAGATATTTTACCTGATGGAAAAAAACAATTTGAAAATGGTTTACCGACAGAGAATAATAATAACTCTCAATTATCAAATTGGGGTATAACGCCTTCCAGCCAATCCCTTACTTATGCATTCAGTTCTTTAGAAGATGAGAGAAAAATGCAAGATGTTGGATATGATGGTCTTTCTGATTCAGAGGAAATTAATTTTTATACAAATGGAAATCTCTCTGATCCTGCAAACGATAATTTTATTAATTATTTAGATGCAGAAGGAGGAATTTTAGACAGATATAAAAATTATAACGGCAGTGAAGGAAACTCACCCATACAAAATGATTCTAATAATAGAGGGTCTACTAATTTTCCTGACACTGAAGATGTAAATAATGATAATACGATGAATCGTATTAATAGTTACTTTGAATATAGAATTCCATTAACTAAAAATATGAATTCTGATAATAGTCCATTTATTGTTGATACAAGAACAACCGAGGTTAAACTCCCAAACGGAAATACTTCAAAATCTAAATGGTTATTGTTTAAGGTGCCAATATTCAAAGAATACTATGAATCAAAAAATTTAGATCAATATTTTAAAGCTATTAACGGAATCAATGATTTAAAATCAATAAGTTTTATGCGGATGGTTTTAGAAAATTTTGAAAATCCAACAACATTGAGATTTGCAACTTTAGACTTGGTTAAGACGGATTGGAAAAGATATAATCTACCACTGAATAATTCAAATTCTATTAATTCAGAAACAAGCTTTGAAATTGGCGCTGTAAATATTTTTGAAAATGAAACTAGACAACCTGTAAATTATATTTTACCGCCTAATGTTCAACGTGAAGAAATATATAATAATAACTCAATCATTAGACAGAACGAACAATCTTTAAGTCTTAAAGTCAAAGATTTGAAATCTAAAGATTCAAGAGCTGTTTATAAAAATACAAATCTTGATCTCAGACATTATGAAAAGATTAAAATGTACATGCATGCTGAATCTGTTGCTAACAAACCTAAATTACCCAGTGAAAGCTCAAATGAAAACCTAGATGAAAGTATAGTAGCATTCATAAGATTGGGTAGTGATGTAGATGAGAACTTTTACCAGATTGAAATTCCTTTAAAACCAACACTAACAACACTTAATAGTTCAGTATTAACAGCTGATGAGGTTTGGAATCCAGATTTTAATTCAATAGACCTCGATCTAAAAAAACTGATTGACATGAAATTAAAATTGATTTCTAATAAAATATTAAATAATGAAGCGGTTTATTTTGATTATGACTTAAATGAAATAGATGAGTTTTCTCTTTTTAGTCAACTGCCTGGAGAAAAAAAATATAAATTTTCTATTAAAGGTAATCCATCCCTAGGCAGGGTTAACATAATAGTCCTTGGTTTAAAAAACCCATCAACTCAAGTTGGAAAAGATTTGTCAGCTGAAGTTTGGTTTAATGAATTACGATTATCAAATATAAAATCATCTGGTGGATGGTCATCTGTTGCTAGTGTTGATGCTAATATTGCTGATTTTGCAAATATCTCTTTTAGTAATAAGTTTTCATCAGATGGTTATGGTTCAATTGACAGATCTCCTAATGAGAGGTCAAATGAAAATTATAATCAATATAATTTTGTAACAAATGTAAATGCAGGTCAATTACTGCCAAAAAAATGGGGTGTTAATGTACCTTTGAGTTACACTTTTTCTGAGGAAGTTTCCAAGCCTAAATACGATAGTTTTCACAATGATTTGGAGTTAAATAATCTGATTGATATATCTGAAAATAAAGATTCAATAATGAATCAATCATCTTTAGTTTCAACGTCAAAAAGCTTTAGTTTAATTGGCTTGTCAAAGGATAAAAAAAGTGATAAAGAATCTAGATTCTATGATATAGAAAATTTAAACTTTTCTCACACATATAGTGAAAACAATTATAGAGATTATGAGTTTGAATATTCTGAAAGAAAATCGACACAGAGTTCAGCAAACTATTCTTACAATTTTAATGATGCAACATTTTATCTGTTTAAGGAACTAATTAATAATGATTCAAAAAAATTAGATTGGTTAAAAGAATTTAATTTTAATCCGTTACCATCAAATATTTCTTTTTCAGCAAATTATAATCGAAGAATGTATACCCAAAAGTTTAGGGAGATAAATTACAATGGTGTTAATTCTGACAATCAAATACCTCTACCTGTACTCAAACAAACAAATTTTTTATTTGATTGGCGAATGTCATTATCTCAAAATATTACACGATCATTGAGATTAAATTATAGTGCGACTAACTCTAATATAATATCTGAGGATACAAATTTTCAGAACTCCAGTTTGGGGATTTTTGATAATTTTTTCAATACTGGTTCACCAAATAATTTTGGTCAGAGCTTAAGTCTGAATTATATCTTGCCTTTTGAGTATTTCCCTTTTTTAAATTTTATTGATGGATCATATACATATACAGGTAATTTTAATTGGGAGAGAGGTTCTGATGTTTTTTCAAGTATAAAATCTGAAAGTGGTGAAATTTTAGGAAGAGTAAATACTATACAGAATGCCAATACTCAAAATTTTGTAATCAATTTTAATTTTAACCAAATTTATAGAGAAATACCTTGGCTTAACTCTGACTATAACATATTAAAATCTTTAATTAAATCAACTAGAAGATTGAGGTTTAATTATTCTGAAAATTCAGGAAAAGTCCTTCCTGGATTTTTGCCAAGCATTGGATTTTTAGGAACGTCAAAACCATCATTAGGTTTTGTGTTTGGAAGTCAATCAGATATTAGATATGAAGCAGCTAAAAACGGATGGTTAACTGATTTTCCAACTTTTAATGAGTCTTTCAAACAAATCTACAACTCAAAATTTGATCTTTTAGGTGAGTTAGAGTTTTTTAAAATAATTAAACTGGACTTAATTGCTAATAGATCTTACTCAAATAATTTTTCTGAAAATTATAGAGTTGATAATAGTGTTTACAGTTCTTTAAACCCAAATTATTACGGTAATTTTTCTATATCGACTAATATGCTTAGAACAAGTTTTAAGAAAAAAAATAAAGACTTTTCTGAAGTATTTGATATTATGAAAAATAATAGATTGATTATAGCTGATAGATTGATTTCAGAAAAGAATTTAAATATTATTGAATATGATAATGAGGGCTTCCCAATTGGTTATTCAAAAAACAGTCAACAGGTTTTAATTCCAGCTTTCATGTCTGCTTTTCTTGGATTTGATCCGCAAAAAATAGCTTTCAACCCAATTTCTGATAATCCAAAATTGAACTGGGCATTGAAAATTGAAGTTCCCTCAGATTTATTAAATGACAACATTAAAAGAATATCTTTTGGACATTCATACAGATCTAATTTTACGATTAATAATTTTAGATCTAACCTTACTTTTGATCCTGATTTGTTTGATAAGTCTGGTAACTATCTGAGTGAAATGTCATACTCTAATTTAAATATAGTTGAACAATTTAATCCTTTAGTCATGATTGATATTCAATTTAATAATGCATTAAGATTAAATTTCGATTTTGTTAAAGACAGAGCTGTTTCTTTGAGCCTTGCAAATAATTTTATTACTGAATCATGGGGAAATGAATATGTATTTGGTTTAGGATACAGGGCCAGAAATTTGAGAATTAATTCAAGTTTAGCACCAAACTCAAATAATTTTATCGGGGATTTAAATGTTAAAATCGATATGAGCCTCAGAAAAAATATGACCGTAATAAGGAATTTAAATATTGAAGACAATAAAGTTTCAGCTGGCCAGTCATTAGTTTCAGCAAAACTTTCTGCAGATTATGCTCTAACTAAAAGCTTTTCTGCTATTTTCTTTTATGATCACATGTTTTCTAAATATGAAGTTTCTTCTGCATTTCCACAAACAAATATTAGATCTGGATTTACACTGAGATATAATTTTGGCAATTAATTATTGTATTTTCATAAAGGATAGTATAAATTAGAATCATGGAAATAAGAGAAAATTTAAAGTATACTAAAGACCATGAGTGGATTAGTATTGATGGAGATATTGCTACTGTTGGAATCACAGATTTTGCTCAAAGTGAACTTGGGGATATTGTTTATGTTGAAGTGGATACAATAGACGAAAATTTAAATAAAGATGATGTTTTTGGAACTGTAGAAGCTGTTAAAACCGTTTCTGACCTTTTTATACCTGTCTCTGGCGAAATCTTAGAATTTAATGAATCTCTTAATGACAATCCTGAATTAATAAATGAATCACCTTATGATGAAGGTTGGATTATCAAAATGAAAGTAGAAGACAGTGATCAGCTAAGTGAACTTTTAGACTCCAAATCCTATTCTGAAATTACTGGTTAGACATATTAAAAAATATATAGCCTACGTCTATACATTATTTTTGATATACTTATCATTGATACCTGTCCAAATGCAATTGAGATCTTTTAATCTGCTGGAATGGGACAAAGCTGTGCATTGTTTACTTTACTTTTTTTTTATAATCTTTTGGGGAACAAAGCTTGAACCCAATAAAATTCATTTGAGAGCCCTATTAATGGTGACCATTTTTTTTGGTTTATTGTTAGAAGTCTTTCAAGAGATACTCCCATTTGGACGAGTCTTTGAATGGGGTGATTTTATTGCTAATACAGCTGGAGCTTTAATTGGTTTTTTTATTTTGCATTTAAATAAAAAAAAATTACATTAGCTGACCTATGAGACTAAAAAAGAATCCAGAGGCTGATTTAAATAACAAGAGTTCATTTTATTTTTCTATTGGGCTATTCTTAGTCTTACTAGTTTCATGGCAGGCGATTGAGTATAAGAATTATGATGATGACGGGTATGGATATATTGCACTTGACGTTGATGATGATGATGATGAAGAAATTCCAATTACAGAGCAAATTAAAACCCCGCCACCGCCACCGCCACCACCAGCACCTGAAATAATTGAGGTTGTTGAAGATGAAGAAGAGATTGAAGAAACAATAATTGAATCAACTGAAACCGATCAAGAAGAGATTGTAGAGGAAGTTGAAGTTGTTGAAGAAGAAATTGATATGGATGTCCCTTTTGCAATTATTGAGGATGTTCCATTATTCCCTGGATGTGAAAGAGTGCCAAAGTCTGAAAGAAGAAGTTGCTTTCAAACACAAATTCAGAAGCATATAGCAAAGAACTTTAGATACCCAGAAATTGCTCAAGAAATGGGTATTCAAGGCCGAGTTTTTGTTCAATTTACAATTGGTAAAGATGGCTCTATTTCTGGTATTAGAACCAGAGGACCAGATAAAAATTTGGAAAAAGAAGCTAACAGAATCATAAGTAGACTTCCAAGAATGACCCCTGGAAAACAAAGAGGTCGTCCTGTAAGAGTTCCTTTTAGTATCCCTATTACTTTTAAGCTTCAATAAAATTATATTCTAATTTTTTTACTTATTGAATTGTAACTAAGTTTGCACTCCTATTAGTTCAAATTGATTAGTGCTAAAATTTTTATTTCTTTAACTAAGGCCAAGTTAGCTCTTAGTGTTGTTTTTTCCTCCATAGCTGGATACTTTCTAGCTGTTGATGAAGTTGATTTTAATGAACTAATTTTATTGGTTATAGGTGGATATTCCATTGTAGGGGCATCAAATTCTTTTAATCAGATAATTGAAAAAGATAAAGATGTATTGATGGATAGAACTAAAAACAGACCTTTGCCAGCTAAAGAAATTACGACTCAAAATGCATTTTGGATCTCTGTTTTTTTAACTCTTATTGGTCTATTGTGTTTGTACTTTATTAACTATAAAACTGCATTTTTTGCCGCAATTTCAGTTTTTTTATATACATGCGTTTATACTCCTTTAAAACCAATAACTCCTCTTTCAGTTTTCGTTGGTGCTATACCTGGGGCTATTCCATTTATGCTTGGATGGGTAGCTGCAACAGGAAGTTTTGGTATTGAACCTGGGACTTTATTTATGATTCAATTCTTTTGGCAATTTCCTCATTTTTGGGCTTTAGGCTGGATGTTAGATGATGACTATAAAAAAGCTGGATTTATTATGTTACCCACTGGAAATAGAGATAAAAGCACTGCACTTCAAATTATACTATACATAATATGGATGATGATAATATCTGTATTTCCTTATACTGGTCTAACTGGTGATTTGACTTTAAGTTTTGGCTCAACAATTGCAATCTTAATGCTAGGAGTCATAATGTTAGTTTTGGCTATAAATTTGTATAATAAAATGGATATTTCATCTGCTAGGAAATTATTTTATTCCAGCATATTATATTTAACCTTGATTCAAATAATATATTTAATTGATAAGTTTTTATGAGCGAAAATGATTTAAGACTCAAGAAAGAGAAAGCAAAAAAAATGATGTTATTGTTTGCGTTGTTAAGTATCACAATGACTTTTGGTGGATTAACAAGTGCTTACGTTGTTAGTAAGGGACGGCCAGACTGGTTAGTTGACTTTACTCTTCCACAATCATTCATATATAGCACCTTTGTAATTGTTCTAAGTAGTGTGACAATTCAACTGTCAAAATTTTTCCTAAACAATGGAAAATCTAAAAATAGGTCACTTATCTTTTTAGCCACAACTTTTATTTTGGGAATAATATTTCTTATTCTTCAGTTTAATGGATTTAATAATCTTATTGATTTGGGGTATTATTTTGCAGGAGCACAAAGCAACGTAACTACTTCTTTTATATACGTTTTAGCTTTTGTTCATCTTTTGCACCTTCTTGCTGGATTGATTGTTATTTCTGTGTTGTTTTACAAAACATACTATGATAAGTACATAGACTCAATATTGGGGTTTTCACTGGGAGTAACATTTTGGCATTTCCTTGATTTACTTTGGGTTTATTTGTTTGTTTTTTTGTATTTCATTGGATAAAAATTCATTAACTTTGTTGAAAATTTTTTGATTTAATGAGTTCGACAATTTCCTCTGCTGAAATTCAAAATGACTGGGATGGAGGAGGCAAGCCCCTAAAAGCTAGCTACGGTAAATTAATGATGTGGTTTTTCATCGTTTCAGATGCGCTCACATTTTCCGGATTTCTTGTTGCATATGGTTTTTCTAGATTTAAGAATATTGATTCATGGCCAATAGCTGACGAAGTATTTACACACTTCCCGTTCTTGCATGGTGTTGATGCGCCAATGTACTATGTTGCTTTGATGACTTTTATTCTAATTTTTTCATCTGTAACAATGGTGTTGGC
>Ga0255784_10001490_pt1 | contig 18953 bp, 18 predicted proteins | sample 101ome_14_FD_179982 | JGI IMG/M metagenome (GOLD analysis project Ga0255784, IMG submission 179982) | Coastal salt marsh microbial communities from the Groves Creek Marsh, Skidaway Island, Georgia - 101403AT metaG (version 2) | ecosystem: Environmental > Aquatic > Marine > Intertidal zone >...
GGCTGCTGTGCCAGCGCCTCTGAAATATGGCGAAATTGCCAGAATTCAGCGACATTTCCTGACACAAATTCATGTGCAAGTTGGACCTTTAGTGGTATTCTGACGACTCGGTTAGTGCGCCTGTGTAATAGGCCAGCCGGTTGGGCCCGGTCAGGCAGCCAGAATTGCCAAAATTAACAGCTGGCCAATGACCGCGGAACTTACGGAAGTCTTGCAGAATGCCTGCCTCGCTGATTGCCGAGAGTAAATAAGGGTTGCAAAGCAGTGAGTGCGGCGCAGCTCTGAGCCGGGATTGGATTGGACGCCCCCGAAAGCGCATTAAAATAACAACGGCGGAACTGAATCGAACGCACCATGAATTCTTGCTTGAAAAACATCCGGACACGAATACTCTGCCTCGCCCTGTGCGCGGGCTGGTTTGTGTCGGCGGCCGCGCAGGACGTCAACGAGGTCCAGTTAAGCAGTTTTCGCGTGGACCCGGCCTCGGTGTTGAGTACGGCCGTGCCGGTTATCGAGTTGTCCCGCAATGTCGAGGCTCAGGATTTTGAAGGCGCTCTGGTCGAAGAGGCGCTGAATTTTAATCTCGGGGTCAAAATCACGCCCGTTGCCGGGCTGAATCTGCAGGCGGATGCGTGGCGTCAGGAGATTTCAGATGCGCCGGCCGTGACGCTCAACACGGGCGCGCAAAAGGCAATGCCAAATCTGTACCTAAAAGAGTCTGCGATAAATGAATTCAACATTCAGTCACCGCTGTTAGGGTCTCAGCTTGAGCGCAATGGGTTCGATCTCGGCGCTTCCTACATGTGGGACACGAACCGGTTCGGGCAGTTTACTCTCAGCACCAAAGCGACTTATGTGCAGGACGCCGAGAACCGCGGTTCTCTGCTTGATTTGCTGAACAGTGAGAGTGCGGCTCTGGAAGATCGCGTAGTCAGCCCGGAGCTCCAGAGCAGTCTCATGCTGACTTGGCAACTGGGTAATCATACGGCGAGCGCGATCACTAACTACTTCGACTCCTTTAAGGATCTCAGCGAACTTGACCTTGATGAAATCAACGCGTTGGTGGACGACATCACCACGATCGATCTTCAGTACGGGTACAGTGTTGAGACCGGCTCCAACAACAGGGCAATTATCTCGTTCGGGATTCGCAATATCTTCGACGAAAAAACTGCCCAGATACTCAATTCCTCCACGCGTGTGCTTGACCAGAACGGCCGCGTTGCCTACGGCTCCATCAAGTACCAATTCTGAGACATCCCTGCAGCGGCAGCGCACGAGGCTTCCCCCGCGGTGAAGGCTCGTTGAAGCCGGCATTGCGTGCGTCCAAGTGCTGATCGGTTCCGTTACAGGCCTGCTCTGGCCAGACACCACACATCGACTTGTGCCACGCCGTGCGCTTTAAGACTCTGAGCCAGAGCGTCAACTGTCGCACCGGTGGTCATGACGTCGTCGACGACCGCCACCCGTCTGATGGTGCCTAACTTCGCGCAGGCTTGCACGGTAAAGGCTGAACGCAGGTTTCGTCTTCTTGAGGCGGCATCTGTCATCTCGGTTTGCGAGGGGGTGTGCCTGACCCGTCGGACCAGGCTCCTGCAAGAGGGGATGCCAGCCAGGCTGGACAATCCTCTGACCAGCTCCTCAGACTGATTAAATCCCCGCATGTTCATCCGCCGCGGATGCAGCGGCACCGGCAACAGGAGCTGAGGTCGCGCTGAGGTCGGCAGACGCCGGACGGTGTGCTGAAAACGCTGAGCGAGCAGATACGCGAAGCTGGCGCCAATCTCCAGCCGACCGTGGAATTTGAAGAGGCTGATGAGCTGCCGGACCGGTTTCGCGTAATGAAACAGCGCTTGCGTGCTGTCAAATGCAGGGGGGGCGCGCAGGCAGCGTCCACAGCGCTGACCGGCCCGAACGTCTTGCGTCAGCGGTTCGCCGCAGATCGGGCAGCTGACTGAAATCCAGGGTAAATGCTCACAGCAGGCGGCACAAAGCCCTGAATCACTGCAGGTTTCCAGCCCGCATACCGGACACTCCGCCGGAATCAGTCTGCCCAGGCGGGTCAGCGAGTCTTTCGGTGTTTCTGTTCGCAGCCACTTCACGTCTTTGAGCGTAGAAGGTTGACACAGTGTTGCCAAAAAATGCTGAAAAACCGGTGAGTCTGCACTGTCGGTGCAAGCAGCTTCGCCTATAATCGCATCGAAACAATGCGGTTCGGTCTGTCAAAATCGGCAGCCCAGCGGACTCGACGAACCATCCGGCCTGAGCAGGAGCAATAATATGAACGCCTATCGCGCGCCACTCGGCGACATGCAGTTTCTGATGTCGGAGGTTTTCCGGGCCGACGAGGTGTTTGCTGCCATGCCGGGTACGGCGGAAGTGACTCCTGATCTGATCAGCGCGATTCTTGAGGAGGCGGCTAAAATTGCGGAAAACTTGCTGTCGCCGATCAACCGGAACGGCGACCATGAGGGGTGCCAATGGACTGACGGAGTGGTCACAACGCCGGCGGGTTTCAAAGAAGCCTATGAAGAGTATGTTGCCGGTGGCTGGGCCGGTCTGACCGGCGAGATAGATTTTGGCGGGCAGGGTATGCCGAAATTGCTGTCTTCACAAATTGAGGAGATGTTCTTCGGCGCCAATTCCTCATTTGCGCTATACACCATCCTCACCACCGGTGCGACTCTCACGCTCAGTGAGCACGCATCGGCAGAGCTGAAGCAGCGCTATCTTCCCAAGATGTATGAAGGTCGCTGGACTGGCACCATGTGTCTGACCGAGCCGCATGCAGGGACTGATCTCGGCATGATCAGAACCAAGGCGGTCCCCCAGGCCGATGGCAGCTATCGCATCACCGGCACGAAGATTTTCATCACCGCCGGTGAGCACGACCTGACCGAAAATATCATTCACCTGGTGCTGGCCAAACTCCCGGATGCGCCTGCCGGGCCGAAGGGTATTTCCCTGTTTGTGGTTCCGAGGAACGCGGTGGACAATGAAGGTGACCTTACCGGAGAGCTGAACGGTGTTTCCTGTGGGGCCGTCGAACACAAGATGGGCATCAAGGGATCCGCGACCTGTGTGATGAATTTTGATAGCGCTCAGGGCTGGCTGGTTGGCGAGCTGAACCACGGGTTGTCCAACATGTTCACCATGATGAATTATGAACGGCTGTCGATGGGTTTGCAGAGTAACGGACTGGCAGACAGTTCATACCAGACTGCTGCCGACTATGCCCGGGAACGCATTCAGGGTCGGTCGCCGACCGGGCCTCAGCAGCCTGAAAGTGCGGCTGATCCGATTCTGGTTCACCCTGATGTGAGACGGATGTTGCTGACGATGCGGGCGAACATCATGGCCGGTCGCGCGCTGTCTATGTATGCGGCGATGCAGCTCGACATTTCCCGTTTTCATCCGGACCCGGAGCAGCGGCAGCAAGCAGACAGGCTGGTGGCGCTGCTGATTCCGGTTGCCAAAGCGTATTGCTCCGACCGCGGCTTCGAAATGTGTGTCATGGGACAACAGGTGCTCGGCGGTCATGGCTACGTCGCGGAATGGGGGCTGGAGCAGAATGTGCGTGATGCCCGCATCGCCCAGATTTACGAGGGAGCCAATGGGATTCAGGCGCTGGATCTGATGGGGCGCAAAACGGTGCGTGCCGGGGGTGAACTGTTGGCAGTGCTGCTGACTGAAATGGATAAGTTTGTTGCAGATGCCCAGGATATTCCGGGCATGGACCGATATCTGCCACATTTGCTCAACAACCAGCAGATGATCCGCAGCGTCACCCGGAGTGTGATTGATCGCGCCAGCGACAATCCGGAGGAGATCGGAGCGGCTTCTTACGCCTACATGGAACTGCTTGGCCTGACGCTCTACAACTTTATGTGGCTGCGCATTCTGGCAGCGGTTCTGCCAAAGCTTCAGGCCGGGTCAGGCGACACGCCCCACCTCTCCGGACTGGTCAAGACAGCGGAATTCTTCTTTGCCCGGCTGCTGCCCAGAACCCGGGCGCTGATAGACGAAATCGAAGCCGGTGCGCAGACGCTTATGGCGATGAGTGCTGAGGAATTCTGAAACACCCTGCAAAGTCATGGCGCGCAGCGGTCCCCAGCGGTATCAGCAGTTCGCTAGCATTCATTCACTCTGTATAATCGTCAGCCTCACCAACAGGACACGCGAATGATCAGAGTCGCCATTGCCGGAGTTGCCGGCCGTATGGGTCAAGCCCTCGTACAAGCCGTAGACGCCCAGAAGCCTGAACTGCAGATAACAGCGGCATCGGTCCTTGCGGGTGATTCAGTGCTGGCCCAGGACATCGGTATCAGCGCGCTGGGTCAGCCCGCAGGCGTCATGGCCGTGGCTGATCTTGAGACGGTTATCGACGATTTTGACGTGCTGATTGATTTTACATCGCCAGCGTCCAGTCTGGTTCACCTCGAACTGTGCCAGCACCATGGCAAGTCAATGGTGCTTGGAACGACCGGCTTCAGCGCCTCGGAAAAAGACAGGATCGCTCAGACGCAGTTGCCACTGGTTTTCGCGCCGAATATGAGTGTCGGGGTTACCCTATGCCTGGATTTGCTGGCCCGTGCTGCCCGCGTATTAGGTGACGAGGTCGATATAGAAATTACCGAAGCGCACCACCGGTTCAAGAAGGATGCGCCGTCAGGGACTGCACTGCAGATGGGCGAGGTTGTTGCCGGGGCTCTGGGGCGCAAGCTGGACGAGGTGGCGGAGTATGGTCGTGAGGGCTTCAGTGATACCCGTGACCCGAAAACCATCGGCTTCAATACCATTCGGGCAGGGGACATTGTCGGCGATCACACGGTGCTCTTTGCCGCTGACGGTGAGCGCGTTGAAATTACCCATAAAGCCACGAGCCGGATGACGTTTGCACGCGGTGCCGTTCGGGCAGCCCGGTGGCTGGCGGGCAAACCCAATGGCGTGTATTCAATGCTGGACGTGCTGGAGCTGGGTGCAGACTAGGGTTATCTACAGCGGTATGTGGATAAGCTGTTGAGAACGGGCACAACAGCGTCTCAAGCTGTCGTTTCGCGAATAAATCTGCGCTCAGCTGAAAAATCTGGCTTCAGCAGATAGACACAACTGGCCAAGCTTTTATACAATTTCGGCTCAGTATGACAAATGCTGAGATCTTACAGAACGGACGAATTTACTGAAAAGCGGAGCGAGGTTTTCCTCTCTCCGCTTTTTTTCGCCTGCAGAAAATACCAGCACAGATAAAGGCAAGACGAACTGAAGAGGGTATGAAGTGACTCGAGAAGCGGTTCTGGCGTTAGCAGACGGCAGTATTTTCAAAGGCATTGCGATCGGCGCGCAGGGCAAGTCCAGCGGCGAGGTGGTATTTAATACCTCGATGACGGGTTATCAGGAGATTCTGACCGACCCTTCCTATGCTCAGCAGATTGTCACGCTGACATATCCCCATATCGGTAACACCGGTACCAACGATGAGGACAATGAGTCAGATTCGGTGTGGGCTTCCGGTCTGGTGATTCGCGATCTGCCGATGTTGGCCAGCAACTGGCGCAAGCAGCAGTCCCTGGAGGACTTTCTGTCCGAGCGGGGCGTGGTGGCGATCGCGGAGATTGATACCCGTCGCCTCACCAGAGTGCTGCGCGATCAGGGTCCGTTGAATGGCGCCATTGTGTCCGGTGAGGAACTGGCGGCGATCGGTGAGGACGGTGCGGTCAGTCTGGCCAAAGCATTTCCGGGGCTTAAAGGCATGGACCTGGCCCGGGTCGTGAGCGCGAAGCATCCCTACCGCTGGGATGAGAGCGTGTGGTCACTCGGTTCAGGCTATGGTGCCAGCTCTGACACTCGCTTTCGCGTGGTGGCTTACGATTTTGGCGTCAAGCGCAACATCCTGAGGATGCTGGCAGCACGCGGCTGCGAGATCACTGTCGTTCCGGCACAGACGCCTGCCAGTGAGGTACTGGCCATGCAGCCAGACGGGGTGTTTTTATCGAATGGTCCGGGAGACCCTGAACCCTGTGACTACGCCATTGCTGCCATCAGTGAATTCCTCGAGGCTGACGTGCCTCTGTTCGGTATTTGCCTCGGTTGCCAGCTGCTCGCGCTGGCCTGTGGTGCTGCAACCGTCAAGATGCGTCTCGGTCACCATGGCGCAAATCACCCGGTGCAGAATCTGGCAGATGGCACGGTGATGATTACCAGCCAGAATCACGGTTTTGCCGTCGATGCTGCGAGTCTGCCCGACAATGTAAGAGCCACTCACAAATCACTGTTCGATGACTCACTGCAGGGAATTGAGCGCAGTGACAAACCCGCATTCGGCTTTCAGGGTCACCCCGAAGCCAGTCCCGGACCTCATGATGTCGCGCCGCTGTTTGATCACTTCATCGAGCTGATGGCGAACTCCACAAGCAACCGTCCACTGGACCGGAAGGAAGCAAGCTAAAGATGCCCCGCAGAACTGATATCGACAGCATTCTTATCCTGGGGGCAGGCCCTATTGTCATCGGGCAAGCCTGCGAATTTGACTACTCCGGCGCACAGGCCTGTCAGGCGCTGCGTGAAGAAGGGTTTCGTGTGATCCTGGTGAACTCCAATCCCGCGACCATCATGACGGACCCGGCGATGGCTGACGCCACCTACATTGAGCCGGTCAAGTGGCAGATTGTGGAAAAAATCATCGCTAAGGAGCGGCCGGACGCGATTCTCCCGACCATGGGCGGGCAGACTGCGCTCAACTGCGCTCTGGATCTGAATCGTCACGGCATCCTTGAAAAGTATGGCGTGGAGCTGATCGGTGCGAAGTGTGAGGCCATCGATAAAGCAGAAGATCGGGAGCTGTTCGACAACGCGATGGTCGCGATTGGGTTGGAAACCCCGCGTCACTTCATGGCGCGCAGTATGGAAGACGCCTTCGCGGGTCTCGAATCAATTGGCTTTCCCTGCATCATCAGGCCGTCTTTTACCCTGGGCGGCAGTGGCGGCGGCATCGCCTACAATCGTGAGGAATTTGAGGAGATCTGTGCTCGCGGCCTTGAGCTTTCTCCCACCAATGAACTGCTCATCGATGAGTCACTCATTGGCTGGAAGGAATATGAAATGGAGGTGGTCAGAGACAAGAACGACAATTGCATCATTGTCTGCGCCATTGAGAATTTTGATGCGATGGGTGTGCACACCGGTGATTCAATTACCGTTGCGCCCGCACAGACTCTGACTGACAAGGAATATCAGATCATGCGCAACGCCTCTATTGCGGTGTTGCGGGAGATTGGCGTAGAGACCGGCGGCTCTAACGTGCAGTTTGCGGTGAATCCTGATAATGGTCGCCTGGTTGTTATTGAAATGAACCCGCGTGTGTCGCGTTCGTCTGCTCTGGCATCCAAAGCCACAGGTTTTCCGATCGCCAGAGTGGCCGCAAAACTGGCGATTGGCTTCACGCTAGATGAACTGCGAAATGAAATTACCGGTGGAGTCACACCGGCATCGTTTGAACCGGCGATCGACTACGTGGTGACCAAGATTCCACGGTTCACTTTTGAGAAATTCCCGGAGGCTGATGATCGCATTACGACGCAGATGAAATCCGTCGGTGAGGTTATGGCGATCGGGCGCACGTTTCAGGAGTCAATGCAGAAGGCGCTGCGCGGCCTTGAAGTGGGCATGTGTGGTTTTGATCCGATTCTCCAAGCTGACCTGAGTAATGCCAAGGCGGTCCTTACCCGGGAGCTCACTGAACCCGGCGCTCAGCGTATCTGGTTCGTTGCTGATGCCTTTCGCTTGGGCTGGTCAGTGGCGACGGTATTCGATCTCAGTGGTATCGACCCGTGGTTCCTGATTCAGATTGAAGACCTCATCAAGTCCGAAGAATTGCTGCAGACGCAGCAGCTTTCCGAGCTGGATCAGCGCGCCATGCGCTCACTGAAACGTAAGGGGTTTTCTGACAAGCGCATGGCTCAGCTGCTGGGAGTCTCGGAAGGAGAAGTGTTGCAGGCGCGCCATGCCCTGGGAGTCCGCCCTGTGTACAAGCGCGTCGACACCTGCGCGGCTGAGTTCGTGTCGACCACGGCCTACATGTATTCCACCTATGAAGAAGAGTGTGAGGCCCTGCCAAGCGATCGCGACAAAATCATGGTGCTGGGAGGCGGCCCCAACCGGGTCGGGCAGGGTATCGAGTTCGATTATTGCTGTGTGCAGGCGGCTTTGGCTATGCGCGAAGATGGCTTCGAAACCATCATGGTGAACTGTAATCCTGAGACGGTTTCGACTGACTTCAATATTTCGGACCGCCTGTATTTTGAGCCGCTTACCTTCGAGGATGTCATCGAAGTGGTCAAGCTGGAACGGCCTGTCGGGGTGATCGTCCAGTTCGGCGGGCAAACACCGCTCAATCTGGTCAAGCAGCTCGAAGACGCGGGTGTGCCGGTAATCGGTACCAGCCCAGATGCAATCGATCGCGCCGAAGATCGCGAGCGTTTTCAGCAGCTCATTGAAAAACTCGATCTGAAACAGCCACCAAACTGCACGGTTCGCTCGGTTGAAGAGGGATTGGAACAGGCAGCAGATATTGATTATCCGCTGGTTGTCAGACCTTCCTATGTACTGGGCGGTCGGGCGATGGAAATTGTCTATAACGAAGCCGAGCTGCAGCGCTATATGCACGACGCGGTCAAGGTATCCAATGAGAGTCCGGTACTGCTCGATCACTTTCTCAGTTCGGCGATCGAGATTGATGTCGATGTGGTCAGTGACGGGCAGCAGGTTGTGGTGGGCGCGATCATGCAACACATTGAGCAGGCGGGCATTCATTCCGGCGATTCAGCCTGCTCGCTGCCGCCCTATAACCTGACAGATGAAGTTCAGGACAGGATCAGGGAGCAGGTTACCGCGTTGGCGCTTGAGCTGGGCGTGGTGGGTCTGATGAATACTCAGCTCGCCTATCAGGATGGCGAGGTCTATATCATCGAGGTCAATCCACGGGCGTCACGCACGGTGCCGTTTGTCTCCAAATGCATCGGCACCTCGCTGGCCAAGGTGGCGGCGCGCTGCATGATTGGCAAGACGCTAGAGGAACAGGGCTTCACTGAGGAAGTCGTGCCAAAGACTTTCGCAGTTAAGGAAGCTGTTTTTCCTTTCAGTAAGTTTCCGGGTGTTGATCCTATTCTCGGGCCGGAAATGAAATCGACCGGAGAAGTCATGGGCGTGGGCGAGACTTTTGCAGAGGCCTACGCCAAGGCCCAGATGGGCGCAGGCGATGTGATTGAAGAATCGGGAACCTGCTTTATCAGCGTGAGAGACCGCGACAAGCCTTTTGTCGTGGAGGTTGCCAGGCGGGCTCTGGCGCTGGGGTATGAACTGGTTGCAACGCACGGCACTGCGGCGGTGATCGCAGACGCGGGCCTGAAGGTCAAGGGTGTGAATAAGGTTGCCGAAGGTAGACCCCATATAGTCGATATGCTAAAAAATGATGAGATTCAGGTGGTGTTCAACACGACAGAAGGCAAACAGGCGATCGCGGATTCGTCTACCATCAGACGGACCGCACTGCGCCACAGCGTGTTTTGCACCACCACAATCGCAGGGGCGCTGGCAGTCTGTGATGCGCTGGAATTCGGCAACAACATGTCGGTTTACACCTTGCAGGACCTGCATGCAGACCTCCATTAATCACCGGCCCTTATCGTGCCACTGAGAAAACGCTGACACATTCCTATGTCAATAACGAAAGTTCCCATGACGGTCAAGGGTGCCGAAGCCCTGCGTGATGAGCTCAATGAGCTTAAAAGCGTGACCAGGCCGAAGATAACTGCAGCGATTGCCGAGGCAAGAGAGCACGGCGATCTGAAAGAAAATGCGGAATATCATGCCGCGCGTGAGCAGCAGAGCTTCTGTGAGGGTCGCATCAAGGAAATTGAGGGCAAACTTGCCGATGCCGAGATTATTGATGTCAGCAAGATTGAACCCTCGGGCAGAGTGATATTCGGCACGACCGTGACTCTGTACAACCTGGAAACCGAAGAGTCAGTGACCTATCAGATTGTTGGTGAGGATGAGGCCGACGTGGCGGCAGGTAAAATCTCGGTGGTTTCGCCGATTGCAAGGGCCATCATGGGCAAGCATGAGGGAGATGAAGTTGTGGTGAAAGCACCGGCGGGTGATCTTGAGTTCGAGATCGAAGCGGTGGTACACATCTGATGTACCGGGTCTGTGTCCCGGGCTAGGGTGCTTTTCTGATCAGATTGGACAGCCTGGGGTCGGGTCGCTTGGCCGCACGATAGAGCAGCACAACGTGGCCGATGCTTTGCACTGACTCAGCGTGATGGGTGCCACAGATCTCCTCGATCATGGCACTGCGCTTTTCACGGTCAGGAACCTGCAGTTTGATCTTGATGAGCTCATGGGCTTCAAGAGCGCGATGAATTTCCTGGGTGACGTTCTCGGTCAGCCCTTTTTGTGCAATTATGACCAAGGGCTTGAGTGCGTGACCTATCGCTCTGAAGCGTTTTTTCTCTGCGTTGCTAAGACTCATCGGTCTGCCTTGTCGGTCGGCGGGAACCGGATTCTAGCAACTCACTTCCACTTCGGATACCGGGTTTTCAGCTCACTATCAGGACATGGCAAGATCAAAGAGCAGTAAACAGTGGTTGCGAGAGCATTTCGATGACGACTATGTGCGGCGTAGCCAGGGTGCGGGCTACCGGTCGCGGGCCAGCTACAAGCTGCTGGAGATGCAGGAAAAAGACAGGCTGATCAGACCGGGCATGACGGTGGTAGATCTCGGTGCTGCTCCCGGTGGCTGGTCTCAGGTAGCGGCAGAACTGGTGGGCGATGAAGGCAGAGTCGTAGCGTCTGATATCCTGCCAATGGACGCGATTGCAGGGGTAGACTTTGTGCAGGGCGATTTCACGGACGACCTGGTTTATGAACGCCTGCTGTCGGTCATTGGTGAACCCGGAGCAGACCTTGTAATTTCTGATATGGCCCCCAATATCACCGGTATGAGCGAAATTGACCAGCCCCGCAGTTTGGGACTGGCAGAACTGGCTCTTGAGTTGGCGAAAACCATACTGAAACCCGGGGCGTACTTCCTAGTGAAGCTGTTCCAGGGCGCAGGTTACCCCGAATACCATCGGGAAATGCAGTCCAGCTTTAACAGCATCAAAACCAGAAAGCCCAAGGCTTCCAGAGCCCGTTCTCGCGAGGTCTATCTGCTCGGTTCAGGTTTTCAGCCCTGAGCCGCCAGCGCGCACTGCGGTGAGGAGCGTGCAAAATTTTCTGCAGTCATTAGAATGATCTGCGTAGTCTGCCCGAGCGGCAGTGTAGTCTCAGTGCCATTGGCTCTGATCAATTAGGAGATAAGTCCTTGAATGACATGGCAAAAAATCTAATTCTCTGGATGATAATTGCCGGGGTGTTGCTGACGGTATTCAATAATATCAATCAGGAAACCCGGGAAGAGAATATCAACTATTCTCAGTTCATCAGGGAAGTGCGCTCTGGTCGCGTCGATGCGGTAGAGCTGGCCGGTATCAACATTACCGGTATTCGCTCGGACAACAGTCAGTTTCGGACCATCATGCCGCTTATCGGTGATGACCAGCTGATGAATGATCTGTTCGAAAATAATGTCGAGATCATTGCAAACGAGCCAGAACAGCAGAGCATCTGGACTCAGCTGCTGGTTGCCAGCTTTCCCATCCTGATCATTATTGCGTTGTTTTTCTTCTTCATGCGCCAGATGCAGGGTGGTGGTGCCGGCGGTCGGGGTGGCCCGATGTCCTTCGGCAAGAGCAAGGCCAAACTGCTGGGCGAAGATCAGATCAAAGTCACCTTCGCTGACGTTGCCGGTGTAGAGGAAGCGAAAGAAGACGTCGAGGAACTGGTGGAGTTTCTGCGCGAGCCGGATAAGTTTCAGCGTCTTGGCGGAAAGATTCCCCGGGGTATTCTGATGGTGGGCCAGCCGGGAACCGGCAAGACCCTGCTGGCAAAAGCCATCGCCGGTGAGGCCAAGGTGCCGTTCTTTTCCATCTCCGGATCAGACTTTGTGGAAATGTTTGTGGGCGTGGGAGCTTCGAGAGTCCGCGACATGTTTGATCAGGCCAAAAAACAGTCACCCTGCATTATCTTCATCGACGAGATCGATGCGGTCGGGCGTCATCGTGGCGCTGGTCTCGGTGGCGGTCATGATGAACGGGAGCAGACTCTGAACCAGTTGCTGGTCGAAATGGATGGCTTTGAGGTTAATGATGGGGTCATTGTCATGGCGGCTACCAACCGGCCAGATGTCCTCGACCCGGCGCTGTTGCGTCCCGGACGATTCGATCGGCAGGTGGTTGTGGGTCTTCCTGACATTCGCGGCCGAGAGCAGATTCTCAAGGTGCACATGCGCAAGGTTCCTATTGACGATCGTGTTGAGGCCAGCGTGATAGCCAGAGGGACGCCCGGCTTCTCCGGCGCTGATTTGGCCAACCTTGTCAACGAGGCTGCGTTGTTCGCGGCGCGGGCAAGCAAGCGCCTGGTCACCATGGAAGAATTCGAGAAGGCCAAAGACAAGATCATGATGGGCGCCGAGCGCAAATCGATGGTGATGTCTGAGAAGGAGCGTCTGAACACGGCTTACCATGAATCAGGTCATGCCATCGTCGGTCGTCTGATGCCGGAGCATGATCCGGTCTACAAAGTGAGCATCATTCCTCGCGGCCGTGCGCTGGGTGTGACGATGTTCCTGCCAGAGGAAGACCGCTACAGCTACAGCAAGCAGCACATTCTCAGCCAGATCTGCAGCCTCTACGGGGGTCGAATCGCGGAAGAAATGACGCTCGGTAAAGAAGGAGTGACAACTGGCGCCTCTAACGATATCCAGCGGGCAACAGAAATGGCCCGGAATATGGTGACCAAGTGGGGTCTTTCTGAAGAGCTGGGACCCCTTCTTTACTCTGAAGATGAAGGTGAGGTCTTTCTCGGACGCTCGGCGGCTTCACAGGCCAAATCGGTGTCCAGTGAAACGGCAATGGCGATCGATCGCGAAGTCCGAAAAATAATCGACGAGTGTTACGGAAAAGCTGAACAGATTCTGGAAGATAATCGCCACCTGCTTGAGATCATGAAGGATGCGCTGATGGAATATGAAACCATCGACTCTGATCAGATTGATGACATCATGCAGGGCAAAACCCCGAGACCCCCAATGGGTTGGAGTGACTCTGATAACGGCGGTTCAGGCGCTACGCCTGTAGAGGACGAAGTCGCTAAGCCTCGCGCGGAGACAAGCCCCGATGGCCAATCAGGACCGATCGGTGGTCCTGCCGGCGAGCACTAGTTCGCCAAGCTTCCGGCTCTTGCCAACACCAAGCATCCTGCAGGCTGGAGAACGACAGTTAACACTGTCTTCTCCGGTCTGTATGGGCATTTTGAATATTACCCCCGACTCTTTCTCTGATGGTGCTGAACTGGCCCGTTCTGATCGATCTGAGTTCAGATTTGATCGCGACAAGGTGCTGTTTAAGGCTGCGCAGATGGTCCGGGATGGCGCTCTGATACTGGATGTTGGCGGGGAATCTACTAGGCCAGGGGCCAGCCCGGTGCCCGTTGATGAGGAGCTGGACAGGACGATCCCTGTTCTGGAAATCTTGCGTGCCGAATTTGATGTTCTGCTGTCTATTGATACCAGTACGCCAGAGGTCATGTCTGCAGCCCTCGCTGCCGGCGCCGGCCTGGTAAATGATGTCAGGGCACTGACTTGTGCCGGTGCCATGCAGGTCGTCGCTGAGGCGCAGGCGGCCCCGGCAGTTTGCCTGATGCACATGCAGGGCCAGCCAGTATCCATGCAGGAAACCTTCTCCTATGGCAGCGTCGTCGATGAAGTGTTCAGTTTTCTAAAGCAGCGTCTCGCGGACACTGAACAGGCAGGCGTTGAGCGATCAAGGGTTTTGGTCGATCCGGGGTTTGGCTTCGGTAAATCCGTCGAGCACAATTACGAGTTGTTGCGCCGTCTGGCTGAATTTCATGAGCTTGGCGCGCCGATATTGGTGGGTGTCTCGCGAAAATCCATGATTGGCGCCGTTACGGGACGCTCGGTAGACCGTCGTCTGTCCGGCTCTATCGCCGCAACCAGCCTGGCCTTGCAGGCAGGGGCGCATATCATCCGGACCCACGACGTGGCAGATACAGTTGACGCGATCAAGGTGTATCAAGCCTGCCGGAATGCTGGATAGCCGAGCTTATTGCGTCGTTGCATCAACTTGGTTAGTATTGGCGCCCGTTTTGCCAGGCTCCAGTGGCCTTCTGTCAGATAGGTGATATGTCATGCGGCAACCGCTGGTGGTTGGCAACTGGAAGATGCACGGCAACGCCGGAGGAATCCGGTCCCTGATGGCTGAGTTGATTGAGGCAGAAGGGGCATTCTCCGGGGTAGAAGTCGGTGTTTGTCCGCCTTTCGTCTTTCTGCCGATGGTGACAGAGCTGCGCGCTAGTTCGTCTATTCGGGTCGGCGCACAAAACGTGTCGCAACACGACAACGGTGCGTTCACCGGGGAAGTGTCTGCCGCGATGCTTGCTGAACTCGGCGCCGCCTATGTGCTGGTCGGGCATTCTGAGCGACGCGGGTTCTTTGCGGAATCGAGTGAGACAGTGGCTGAGAAATTTCTCGCCGCTCAGGCGCACGGGCTGACGCCTGTCCTGTGTCTGGGTGAGTCACTTCAGCAGCGCGAGCGCGGAGAGACTGAACAAACGGTGCTGGCGCAGCTGGATACCGTCCTGGCAGCGGCCGGGGTCGAAGCGTTTGCCAACAGCGTGCTGGCCTATGAGCCGGTCTGGGCGATCGGGACGGGCAAAACGGCCTCCCCTGAACAGGCGCAGCAGGTGCACCGAATACTGCGAGAGCACATCGCAGTGAGGGACTCCGCTGTCGCCGATGCGCTTCGCATCCTTTATGGCGGCAGTGTTAAAGACACCAACGCCAGAGCGCTGTTCAGCCAACCGGACATTGATGGAGGCCTGGTGGGTGGTGCCTCGCTTGAGGCAGGACAATTTGCCGCTATTTGTGCGAGTATGGAAAACTGATCATGGAAACTATTGTCGTTATTGTTCATGTCATCGTCGCGATTGCAATCGTCGGCCTCGTCCTGCTTCAGCAGGGTAAAGGCGCTGACGCGGGCGCCTCATTTGGTGCGGGTGCGTCCCAGACGGTGTTCGGCTCTTCCGGCAGTGGCAACTTCTTGGTTCGTGCTACCACGGTAGCCGCGACCCTCTTTTTTGTCACCAGTCTGCTCCTAGCGGTATTTGCCAGTAATCGGTCCGGCCTCGGCAGCTCTTCGGACGTGCCGATATTGAATCAGGACATTCTGGAAGAAATGACGACCCAGCAGTCTGATGTTCCCATGTTAGAAGCTGAGGAGGTCGCACCGGTCTCCACTCAGAGTGATGTACCCAGCCTTCCGTCGGACCCAGGCCAATAGCCTCAAATTATGGCCCTGTAGAAATTGTTTGATATGCAGATTCATGAAAATTATGCCGAAGTGGTGGAATTGGTAGACACGCTATCTTGAGGGGGTAGTGAGCTTCGCTCGTGCCGGTTCAAGTCCGGCCTTCGGCACCATACTCAAAGAATTTTTCCCTGTCCGATTAAACTTGGCAGCCGCTTTCGCGGCCAAGGTAGTCTCCACGGCTACTTTGGAGGCGCTTGATGATCTTGTGTTCTAAATTTCCATACCCATAAGCTGAGAAGAACACCAAAAACCTGCAGGAAAAACCGAATGATATGACCTTCTGTAGTAAGTGAACTTCCGTCGCCAAGTTCAAGATTATAGATCCACATGTAGACATTTGCGGGGTAAACGCACACCAAAAAAGTTGCGCTCCCGAGTCCTGTGATTTTTCTTGAGCTTGGTACAATGAAACCAACACCCAAAGCTAATTCGATTGCGCCACTGATATATACCCACAATCTTGCGGAGCCGGGGATTGGAGGTACGATTGGCTCAAACCATTGAGGGTCAATGAAGTGTAAAGTGCCAGCGTAGAGCCAGAAAAAAGCCGCAGCCAGGCACACAGCATGCCAAGTGAGATGCTTCATATATCAGCCGAGATTCCTTTACGCTTCTTAAAAGTAAACCAAACAAAGAAAAGCGTGATTAGTGTCCCGATGATCAAAGTACCAAAAGTTAATGATCTTGAGAGATCAACTAACTCAAGTCGGCCGTCCCCTCCTGACAGAGCAAGCATCTCGTCGCGGTATCGCACCACCGCACCCTGCGCAAGCAACCAACGACTCAGCATATTTATAGAAAAAGCCGTATACAGCAAAGCCATTAATGCGCTGAAACCCTGAGTAAGAGTGCGAGAGCCTAGATGGCAAGCAATAATTACCGCGAATGTTGCGCTAATCCAGAACTCGAAAAATCGATCTTGTGCACTGAGGGCTAAATAAAAAAGTTGAACTGCTTCATAAAGAGATAACGAACCGTCGTCAGCCATACTATTCACCATTTTGTTCGAAGAAAGTAGCTACATGAGTCGCGCTGAGTATTTCATCTACCTCGAAGAAACTCCACATCATCTATTTCGTCAATATAACAGTACGCATCTCTAACGCATGCAAAATATTCACGCATCATTGAAGTGCTGTATTTGCGACGAGTATCTATTCTATGACCCGAACTTAGTGATAGGTTTATATTTTTGAGCACTAAGTATTCCGCTTCAATATTTATGGTTACTAGAACCTATGGGGACATAAACAATGATGGAAAATACAATTATTCTCGCAGTGCAGGTCATTGCAGCATTCGGAGTCGTCGTATCAGTTTTTTACTTAGGTGTGCAGGTTAGTCAGCAGAATAAAATCACAAAAGCACAGTTCGGGTTTTCACTGACTCAGAGGTTATACGATCGCTTCTTTCAGACTGCAACGAACCCAGCTTTTTGTAATCTCTTGGCTAGAGACTGGGCAGTTGAGGAGCTGGATTCCAGTCAGCGATGGCAAGCAGGTATGTACATCAACGCTTTATTGGTGGACATATTCGATACATATGATAAGTCCGAGGCGGGGCTCGTTGACGCTTCTCAGCTCGATATGAGAATAAATCTTCTCAAGACGGGTATGATGAAGCTGCCCATAGGGAAAATGTTATGGAACCTCTGGAAGCCGACCCGCAGTAATGAGTTTATAGACTGGTTCGAGCTTCAATTATTTGAAGGAGAGGAAATCGAAGGCTTCGACTTGCGTGAATCTGATGCGAGCACACAGTTCAGATAAAATACGGGAACATGCAAAGATCGCGCGCAGGTCAAACAAGAATCTGCGCGCGGGCTGTCGGCATTGCTCTCTAGGAATCAGCGAACCCTGCTAAGAAAGAACATAGACATCCATTGTCATAGTCCGTTCAAGAGGATTCACGATGATTCTGCCTAAATTTTGACTGCCATCGTTAATGTTTACCAACTCATCCATAATGATTAACACACCGTCTCTCCGCCAGACGCCCACAGCAATGCCTGAAGCCATTGTGTCCTTATCAACATAACCTCTTCCCTGAGCGGTATAAGTGCCACCAGTGCCATCCTGATTATAACTAAGGTGGTAGCTAGCATAGACTCGACCGTATTCGCCCATGTTGCCTTCGGCTGTGATCACTGATTCGCTGTCACCTAGATCTACAGAAGTAATCTGCATTTCAGTTCGTGGTTGTCTTTCTTCAAGTGTCAGGGTCATATTTTCTCCTCATGGGTTTGTGCTGTGTTTTTGTCAATGATTAAAAAACTGCAAGATTATTCAAGGAATTCAAAGGTGCCGGTAGTGCTACCTTCAGCTGAAACGTCATAGCTCCCAACTGCCGCTGTACCATTTAAGAACGAGAATTTTTCTGATTTCGTGTGATGATGGTTTATTACTTTGAATGGCACTGATCCGTCTGGATTTGTGCCAACAGCAGAGCCGCTTCCTTTCATATTGATCACTTCTCCGCATTCAGTTTGCATTACGCCAGCACCAGAGCCATAGATACTCCCGTCGAATCTTTGAATCTGCTTATAGCTCCAGTGAGCTACATATTTGACATTACCTAGTGTTCCTTCCGTGGTGAGATTGATCTCGAAGTTGGAGCCTTCGCCTGTCTCTGGTAGTACAGAGATGCCTGTTATCGTACCTGTTTCTTTTCGCGTGTATTCTTTCAAGCTCATTATCGTATTCCCATTTAGATTAAATTAATTTGCTGACGAAACATGATGGTGCGCAATCTTCCATTCATCATTTTCTTTGACTAGAAACATCGAAAACCAGGCTCTACCTGTTGCGTTTGCCGGTTTTCCAGGCGGAGCGACGTCAAAAAGGCGCAAGAAACTTGCTACTGCGGCATCTCCATAGACCCTAATCAGTGGGTCTTCTATCCTGACGATCATTTGAGGTTCCCCTCCCCAGGACTCTACCAGCGCTTCATAGCGCATGATTTGGACTTCAAGATTCTTTGCTTGATCCGTTTGTCTGATGCCCCCCCCAATTTGTACTCTGTCATCGCGGACAAGAGAAGCTTGAGCTTCAAGATTATTTTCCAACGCAGCCCAATTTTCGATGAGATCCAGAATTGCTGACTCGTCGCTGACTTGAGCATTGGTATTGGGCGTTGTAATGAAAGCGGCAAGCATGGCCGCAAAAAGGAAATATTTCTTCATTGTTGATCTCTCAAGTTGTTGTTTTATGATCCTGAAGATGCGGTGATAAATGTCATAAATGAATCTTCGCATGTATAGACAGACTGGTATAACTCGCCGAACGCTGCCCCTTCAGGTGTAGTCGTAAACCACTCTATTGCTTTGCCGTAATCTTCGGCCGTCGGAGCTATCCCAATCCAGTTGACTGAATTTGTCTTTATCGGGATTTGCTGAAACCCAGCGTGAGCGGTATAGCTATCAGCTATGCCAGCATCCCGAAGGTATCCGGTAAACGCGTCCATCATTGC
>Ga0255784_10001491_pt1 | contig 18952 bp, 19 predicted proteins | sample 101ome_14_FD_179982 | JGI IMG/M metagenome (GOLD analysis project Ga0255784, IMG submission 179982) | Coastal salt marsh microbial communities from the Groves Creek Marsh, Skidaway Island, Georgia - 101403AT metaG (version 2) | ecosystem: Environmental > Aquatic > Marine > Intertidal zone >...
GGTACTCATTATTGATTTCATATTCTGAAATTATTTTTTCTAAACCATCAATTCCTATTTTATTAATTCTTAATGCCTCATACACATAGTCAAGCTTTGTAGGGTCTAAGCCAGAATATGTTCTATATATTTCACTTTCATATGCTTCAATTTGTATAGTGTCAAACACTTCTTCAATGGCATCTGCTAATTCAATGCAGTTATCTATTTTCTCATGTGATGATTCTTTGTATTCTTTTTGGGTTTCTTGTTGTGCTTCAGACATAGCATCTTTAGCAACAAGCATTTCCTCAGCGAAGGGATCTAGGTCTGTTTCTGCAGTTCCACCACAGAAAGATATAAGCAAAAGTAATATCACTAGTTTTTTCATCTTAGTACATGGTTGTGTATGTCAAGTGGTGTGGATAATGTGTAGCATGATAATTTTTCCATAATCGATAATCTAGTTGGGGTATTATGATTGCTTTGTCCTCAGGTCTCTTTTTGTTTATGCTTTCTGTCAAAAGGGCTGTTGTGTAAATTGATGCTACTCTAATTTCAATTTCTTCATCAGTATCTCGCTCTATTAATACTCCACTTTTAATTTTTTTATCAAGTTGCGGACTATAAGTAGTAATGTTTTTCAAATTTAAAGCAACTGGAATTATGTAGTCAGCAAAAGCTGTCATGGAGTTCATATCTTTTATTTTGAAGTAATTTGATCCAGAGAGTTCAGCGTGAATTACCCAGAATGCAAGTTGAGCTAATTTGTAAAATTTAACGTTGCTCCCTTTAAACTGTGACGAATCATCAAATCTAGGAAATTCTTCTACTAATCTTTCTATCAGTCCACTTCCGTCTGAATAGAGTTTTTTTGGCCCATTGTTGACAAAATTTATCCAATCACCTTCATAGCTATCTACAAGTTTTTGTCCTACTTCATTTAATATTTCAACTCGTTCTTTTAACATAGGCATTTCAATATTTCCAACAAAAATATTTTTTAGCTGATGTAGAGAAATACTGGCCATTTCATTACCATCTGTTAATTTAATTCCTGAACTTATTGCATTGTTTACTTGAAAATACATTGCTTCGCTGTCAGAGAGAATTTTTCCATCTTTGTTTATTTCATATTTAATAGATTTATCAAAATCTGTAAAAGCAAAATTTAAAGTGTTCATAAACATCGTTGCTCTAATAAAATCATCCGCATCGTCTCTTACAGCAGTGCTACTTGGAAAAGGAAACTCCTCATAAGCTAGCCAATCAGCAACAGATTCTATGGAATCTTTATTTATTGAGAGGTGTTCAAGCTGGTCCACAGCTTTTGATACAGAACTTAAGACTTCAGAGTCCCAATTTATTTTCACATAAAGAATCTTAGTAGAAAAAAGTAAAAAAAAATTTATACTAGTTTTATGAGTTCAAAAATTTGTGTAATCGGAAGTTCAAATATTGATCAAATAGCATACACAAAAAATATTCCCGCAGATGGAGAGACGCTATTTGGAGATTCCTTTCAAATGGGTTTTGGAGGAAAGGGAGCTAATCAAGCTGTTATGGCTGGACTACTTGGAGCTGATGTATATATGATTACTTGTTTGGGTGATGATGTTTATAAAGAAATGACAATAAACAACTACGAAGCAAATAATGTAAATACTGATCATATACAATTAGTCAAAGGTGCAAGTGGTGTAGCTCCTATATGGGTTGATGCAACAGGCCAGAATAGGATAATTGTTATTCCAGGTGCAAATAATGAAATAGATGCGCAAAAAGCAATTTCATCTATAGAAGCAATTGGAGATATTTCGGTTCTGGTTGGACAGTGTGAAATCCCAATGGAAGTCAACCATGAAGTTTTCCAATATGCAAAAAGTAACTCTATCACAACAATTTTTAATCCAGCTCCTGCAAAAAAACTAGATAGAGAATTCTTGGAGCATATCAGCTGGCTAATCCCAAATGAAAATGAATTTGAATTAATAAGTGGCATGGAGCCTAATGATGACAACTTTTTAAAATTTAATGAAGAGATACCTTGTAATTTGATTGTTACTTTAGGTGAAAAAGGTGCTGTTTTGGTTGATGAAAATAAAACACATTATTTTGATGCTCCATCTGTAAATGCAATAGACACCACTGGAGCTGGTGATTCGTTTATCGGAACCTTTGCATTTGAATTATCAGAATCGAACTCACCAGAATCTTGTATAAAAAAAGCTGTAGAAAAAGCTAGTCAGTCAGTTACAAAAAAAGGTACTCAGTCTTCTTACAGTTAATATTACTGAAGATACTTCTACTGATCGATAGTTAAGCTTGATTCTAAAATAATGCTTGTAGCATTACTTACAGTGTCTAAATATGTATCTTTATCTAAAGCTTCTTTTCTAGACTGGTCTCCATAAATTACAAGTAAGGCTCCTGTTCTTACTCTTCTATAGCTTCCAACAACAAATAAAGCAGAGACTTCCATTTCAGAACATAAAACACCACCTCGAACCCAAGCCTCCCATTTTTGATTTAAATCATGGGAAACGGGCATTGAGTCTGGGTCATGTTGCCCATAAAAAGAATCTTTTGTTTGTACAACACCTATGTGATACGTGCTTCCCTTGTCTTTTGCAGCTTGTTCTAGTGCAAAAACCATGTCTGCAGATCCAACAGCAGGGTATTCAATTGGCATATACTCTGTAGATGTGCCTTCTTGTCTTACGGCACCATTGGCTATTACTAAATCTCCTACTCTTGTGTGCTCCTGCATAGCTCCAGAAGTTCCCAGTCTGACCATTGTTTTTACACCTATGTTTGCTAACTCTTCTACACCTATTGCTGTTGAAGGACATCCCATTCCTGTTGACATTACACTTACTGGTCTACCTTTATATGTTCCCGTAAATGTTTTATATTCTCTGTTAAATGCAACTTCTTTTGCATCATCAAAATGTCCAGCGATAAACTCTACCCTTCCTGGGTCTCCAGGTAAAATTACAAAATCAGCAACATCTCCTGGCGCTAGTCCGATATGGTACTGTTTTTCTCCATCAAGCATTGATTTTTTTTCTGTCATGGTTGAGATGATATCAAATCATCTTTAAAAGGTCACTAAAATTTTTTATAAATTTGTAGAAATTACTACTAAAAGTGATAGTTTAGTGATATGAATATTCCTGAACTGCATCTACCAACAGAGAACAAAGAGTTTATAAAAAATCCATATGCAACAATGGGAGAGTTCAGGGAAAGCACACCTGTATTCTGGGATGAAATTAATGATCTTTTCTTTTTTACTAGATATCAAGATGTACGAAGTATCCAGTCAACAAAATCATTTGGTACAACTTTTAATCATATAGATGGGTTTGAAGAATCAATTGGAAATCAAGAAATACCAATCACTTCTACTGCTTACAAAAGATCAGATCAATTTGGATCATATGAAAATTTTTGGAAATCTGAAGAGTTCTCTCTTTTAAATTTAGAAGGTCAATTACATAAAGAGCTTAGAGGGTTAGTTGCTAAAGCTTTTCTACCAAGGTCTGTGCAACAGTTAGTCCCTTTTATGGAGCAGAAATCTGAGAATTTATTTAATAGTCTCCAAGGTTCAGAATTTGATATGTTAAAAGATTATGCACAACCTTATTCTGTAAGTATTATTGGAAAACTTTTAGGGGTACCTGAAAGTGATCATTTAGAATTTCTTGATTGGTCACATAAAATTGTAAAAATGTACGATTTTGAAGTAACTGAAGAAAATGCTCAAAAAGCCGAGGAAGCAGCAAAACAATTTATTGAATACACTCAAGATTTGCTTGATAAGCGAAGGCAAAACCCTGAAGACGACATGATTACAAGATTGTCACAAGTCTCTGAAGACAACAATTATTTAACCGACGACCAAATTATTTGTACGGTTATCTTGCTTCTTAATGCTGGACATGAAGCTACTGTCAATACTTTAGGTAATGGACTTCATGCACTTTTAACTTTAGGAAAGTCGTTTGAAGAAATAAAAAATGAAGCGGATGAAATTAATGATGTAGTAGAAGAATTAATAAGATTCGATAGTCCCTTACAGTTTTTTCAACGATACGCTTTAGAAGATATTGAAATAGGTGGACATGATATTAAAAAAGGATCAAAAGTAGCAATTTTATTGGGCTCAGCCAATAGAGACCCTAGAGCTTTTGAGGAACCCGATACTATTAATTTTAAACGTGAAATGAAAGACCACAGTAGTTGGGGTGGTGGCATACACTTTTGTATCGGTACCCATTTAGCAAAATTAGAACTGGGAGTGTCTTTCAACCACATTCTTGAAAAAGATTTTCAATTAATTGAAGAACCTTCAAGAACAGGTGCTTTCGGTATCAGAGGGTTTAAAAATCTATTGGTTTCAGTTTAGCTTTTCTATTTCAGGAATTAATTGATCAATATTATTAACAGTTACTGTCAACATTCCTTCAACAAATAAATTTCTATATCTTCTTTCATTAGCATTTATAGCTATTACAGGTTTTTCTTTTGCATAAGTGTGACCTATCTCTGCAGAAGTGCCTGAGTCAATATCTTGACCAGTCAGAAGTGCAACTGTAAGATCTGCTGCATCAAGAGCATCAAGGTCAGTTTTAAAAATTAAATCTTTTATTTCCTGAGACATGTCTGTACCTTTTAGGTCAGACTCTTTAACTTCTGGAGGTTGATCTCTATGGGGCAGAAAACAGTCATAACCATTTCCTTCTAGTTCTTTTGCAATATCTTCTAAATACATTTGCTCATGTTTATTGAAAAGTGGACCTGCGATATAAATTTTTTTAATCATAAAACCAAATTAGCAAAATTATTGAACCAATGTATTGCCAAATGATTTAAACTCGATGTATGGGGAAATCTAAAAAATATGGTATGAACACGAAAGCCATTCATACTGAAAAAAAAGTTAAGCTTCCTACTGGTGACGTAATGCCACCAATACATTTATCAACAACATATGAAAATACACAGCCTGGTGAGTATGAGTATTTTTATGGGCGTTCGGGTAATCCAACAAGAGAATTATTCGAGAGAACTATGGCTTCTCTAGAAGGTGTTGAAAATTTTGAAGAAATGCACTCCTTTGCAATGGCTTCAGGAATGGCGGCTGTGACACTTATTGGAGAGTTAGTTATGCCTGGAGAAAATGTAGTAATTACTAAAGATGTTTATGGCGGGACAACCAGATTCTTTTCAGAAATTATGACTAAAAGAGGTATTGAAGTTAATTTTTGCGACTTAAGTGATGAAGCTAAACTTAACTCCTTAATTAACGAAAACACAAAATTAGTTTGGTTTGAATCACCATCAAATCCAGCAATAAAAATTTTTGATATTGAAAAATATGCTCAAATTGTTCATAAAGTTGGTGCATACCTCGTTGCGGATGGTACCTTTACCTCACCTTTTATTACTCAACATTTGGAACATGGTGTAGATATTGTTTTTCATTCAACTACAAAATATATAGGTGGACATAGTGACACCTTAGGGGGTGTAGTTACTACAAATAATGCAAGTGTTTGGGAGACTTTATTCGGATATCAAAAGACAAGTGGAGCAATTATGTCTCCTTTTGATGCATATCTTTGCCAAAGAGGATTGTTTACACTAGGCCCGAGGTTAAAGCTCCACTCAGAAAATGCACTTAAGCTTGCGGAGTATCTTGAAAACTCTGAACACATTGAAGAAGTCTTTTATCCTGGTCTAGATAGCAATCCCAACAAAGCTGTTGCAGAAAAACAGATGGAAATGTTTGGCGGTATGCTTAGTTTTTATGTAAAAAATCATATTGACCTTAAGGTTTTTTGGGAAAGTTTGGAATTATTTAAATTAGCTGTGAGTTTAGGTGGGGTTGAATCTTTAATTGAGCTACCAAGATTAATGACTCATGACTCTGCTGAAGGTACCGAAGCTGCAATTGAAGATGATCTTGTAAGAATTTCAGTAGGTCTAGAAAACCCTGAAGATCTAATAAATGATTTGGAATTTGCATTAAATGCTGCCAAGAAATAAGCTATCTTATTTTAAATATTCACTAATTGCAGTATTCACAACAGCAACACTGTTTATATTTTTTGGTTACAACGGATGGGGTCCATCAGCTGAAAATGAACAAGCCATTGGAGAAATCTCAAGATGGTGTGAACGAGTAAGCGGAGGTTTCTTCAGAGAACCCTCTAATACTTTAGGTAATTTGGGATTTGTTTTTACTGGGCTATATATGTTTTACAAACTATCAGATGACGCTACTAATAATAAAACTCCAATGTTTGGTTCATTTAAAATTGCACTGATATATGCATCTGCATCAACCTTTCTTGGTCCAGGGTCTATGGCAATGCATGGAACCCATACCAAATTTGGTGCATGGTTAGATAACGTTTCAATGATAAGTTACATACTTGTCTTGTGGATTTATAACTTAAAGAGGTTAACAAATTTTTCCAACAAAGTTTATTTCTCAACATATACAATACTATTAACTTATTACGCATATAGTTACTGGTTTCTAGACTCTGGTCTTGGAATTGGGGTAAACCTATTTGAGTTAAGTATTGGTTTGTGGGTTGCTACAGAAGTGCTAATCAAATTTCCAAATATGTATGGAAGAGTTTTGTCTGGAATTACAGTACTAGTTATTCAGCAACTTTTTGGAAGCTCTGTTATTGAGTCCATATCAAACTTACAAGAAAATTGGGAGATGGCTTTCTACTTTGCTCCTGCATTGATACCAAATATCCATAATGATACAAAAAGAAAATATACACCTTGGTTCTTTCTTGGGTTTGCGTCTTTCTTTGGGGCCTTGTTAATTTGGGGAACTGGTGTTCCAGATCACCCTTGGTGTAATCCTGACTCTTGGCTACAAGCTCATATGATCTGGCATTTGTTATGCGCTGTTGCAACTCTTAGTTTTTTTAACTTTTACAGAAAAGAAAAATATATATAAAATAATTTTGTGAAAAGGTTTTTAAAGTATCTTGTTATTTTTTTTGTTATTGGTATAGGATTACTCTTTGTTATTCCTCAATCTCGAGCAAACTTCATAGGTTCAGTAGAAGAAATTATCTTTTCTCTGAGAGGTGTTGAAGAAGAAGCTGTTAATGTTTTTGTACCTAGTCCACCAGAACCAGAAATTTCATTAGGAAATTCAGAATCAGAGGCGTTAACTGCTGAACAAGTTTTATTTGAAGAAAGCATAAATTCACTGAGTGCTGTTGGAAGCTGTGATGATTCCGTTGGGGAAGAAAACCGTACTTTTGCTCAAAGAATTGCAACTGAAGATTTTAGTTTCGGGACTTCAGGTTTAGAAAACTTTAATACAGATTTAAATTCTATAGCAAATCAAATTGATGTTAATTTTAAATTGATAAATGATGGTTTAAAGGTTGAAATTAATAGACCTGAAAAAGATTTTGTATATAAATTATTAGTTAACAATGTTGATGTAACTATAAATCAATATACTAACGCTAATCAGGTATTTTTTGATAAAGAAATCGATAGTTTTGACTTGAAATTAAGACTTTATGACAATATTGGTAGAAGTCAAGATACAAAAAGTTTCAGATACACAAAAGAAGTAGCTGAAGGGCAAAATAGAGAATACAAATTAGCATTAAAAGAAACCGGAATTTCTGTTGATGCTACGGAAGCAGATGAAGATTATGAAAAGCTTACTTTACCATCTGGATTTAATTCAAGTTCAAGTGGAGATGCAGAAACTTTAATCGTTGAGTTTTCTGAAATTCCAGGTGCAAGCTATTACAAAATTCAATTCGGTTCCCAAACAATTTATACTCAATCTCCAACTTACACATTTATTGATGCAAACCAAAGTTTTAACGTTACTGTAACAATTACACCTATTGATTCAAACCTAGTGTTGGGAAATTCTTATGAACTAGGACATGGGAGAGAAGTTACATTCTCACAACTTAACTCTCAACCTGGTTCAGGGTTAAATTTTTCAAATATAAATGGAGTTTTAATCACATATTATGACGATAATGACTTTGGTGACAGAGTGTGGAATGGAGAAGTCAGTAATTTCATAGTCACTCAAGAAGGTTCAATTGGATTTGACATTTCAGCACCACCAAGTGGTGAAGGGTATATTGTTCTTGAAAACAATGACGGCATATTCGCTGTCACTGGTTGGAGAGGAGAGTGGAATGAAGGAGACCCTTACAAAACTAATATACTTTTCTACCCACCAGAAAATTTTGATGGTTCTTTTACTTTTAGGAGTGGAAGGGGTTCTGGAAGATTAAGCAATAAAATTTCTGTAACGTTACCTGATGATATTTACCAACTGCAAAAAAGTAGAAAAGTGGATATTTTAAATCCTAACTTCAAACCTCGATTTAATAAAGACATAGAAAACTTGGAAGCAATTTTAGCTGAAAAAGGAACCGTGCTTCTTTATGACTTACTAGGGCCTACACAAGTAGAGTTCAACTGGAGGCCGATGATGGGTGCGGATGTATGGAAAACAAGAGCATTTAATATTTATGTAAATGGAAATTGTGTTGCAACTCAAAGAGCTTGGAATGTAAAAGAGGGTGACGGAAACTCTCTTATGTCTCAAATTGATCTTATTACATATGCGGTTATAGGAAGGCTTCCTTCAATGGCAGATGTAGAAGTTGAAGTTAGAGCTGTTGGTTTTAATGGCGTTGAATCCGAAGGTGAGAAAGGAATAATTAGAACATTTTTAGAACCAGATGTTTCATTAATAGACATTGGTGTAATTGATACAAATTGGATAGTTTATGGTGAATTTGCCTATATTTACTATCATCTGTCTACTACAAAACAAGAATACGAATCTTATAGAGCAAGTGGAAATACTTTTTACCTAAAGGTCAAAATGTGTTGTGATGAAAATAATTTAGTTTACTATCCAACTATACAATTCGTTCCAGTACCAGAATATGCAACTTGTTCTGATTTAACAATAGTAGGAAGAACTAGTAAGGATAATCCTGCTTTTTTAGGAATTAGATCAAATCCAAATTTAAGCGTTTCTGAATTAATTAAAGATGACGACGGCACAGAACTTGGTTTTGAAAAGGCAGGAGGAGAAGTTGGGGATGTAATTTACTCGATTAATCAGGTTGATGTATTCAGTGAAGTTCAGATTGCAGATGAAATAAATAAATATACTGGTGGACAAAGTTTAGAGATTGTTGTCGGAAGAGGCGGACAAGAGGTCCTCTTAAATGTTGAATTAACTACCTACCCTGGAAGGTTTAATATCGAAGAAATTAATAAAGCAACTGGTTGTTTCAATGCAAATGGTGAGGCAATAGGTGTTTTCAAAATAAAAATGAAAGATGGATTTAAAAAAGAACAATATATAAGTTCATTTTATTTTTATCAAAGAGATTCAACAGCAACTGAACGCTTAGGTGAAGAAGCAATGATTTGGGGTGGAAACAAAGAATTTAATAGAAATGGAAATATTTACTCAGGAATTGGTCCAGCTGATTCTTTAGTCAGTTATGGAACTCATAATGTAGATTTTAATAAGGCTTCTTTTTCTATTGCTTCAAACTCACAAAGAGCTTCTGGAAGAATTACTTTAGACCCCTCTGTACAGGTAGTTCCAGCTGATGAATCAGATGAAAAGTCTGGACCCGTAAGTCAGCTAGAAATTTTTGTACCTACTGAAACTAAAAATGAGCCTTACTCAAAATATGCAAAAGATTATGACGATTTTGAAGAATTGCAAAAAAAAGGAATCATTCCAGTAGTAAATGGAAATAGTATTGGAGACTGCTGCTACAGAGATAATATTCGTAGTGATGCAGGAAGGATTTTTCCAAAAGGTACTTATGCATTTTATTACAAAACTAACAATCCAAGAGTTCTTGGTGGATGGGATGTTCATTCAGAGACATGCTCTTTAGTAGTCTTTGATTTACCTTATGATTACGCAATTCAAAATGAGAATTTTCTGAGGAAAACGTATTATCCTGAAAAATCCGATTTGCCAGTTATTGCGCAGTTTACAGTTAATAAAGAAAGAGAATGTATTTTTGATCTTTCAGAATACAGATCATATCCATATATAGCATTTAATGCAAAAACTTGTTATGTTAGCAAAGAAGATGAAAATACTTATTTTTGTATCGAAATACCTTATACGATTTTAGGGTTAAATAGTTTCGGCTAATCACTCAAAGTCATAAGAACATTACGTAAATTTAACTTAGTTCAATAACTTTCTTTAAAAAGATAATAGATATTAAAAGTTAAGGTTGTCTATCCAGCCTGCAATTTCTTTTACTGTTTGCTTGTAGACTGTAAGAGCATGTTCATCTGAGTCATATGAAGATCTGCTTGGATCTACAAAAGCGTTATGAATTCTATTTTTACCATTTGGAAATACCGGACATAATTCATTAGCAGAATCACAAACAGTTAGAACGTAATCAAAAGGCTCATCAATAAATGCGTTTACTAATTTTGGATATTGAGTACTTATATCATAACCTTCTTCAGCCATTGCTTTTACAGCGAAGGGGTTAACTATTTCTTCAGGTTTTGTTCCAGCTGAATAAATTTCATAATTAGGATACTTGGCTTTTAAGAGACCTTCGGCAATTTGGGATCGACAGGTATTGCCAGTACAGATAACAATAATTTTCATGACCCTAGTTTAAATGAAAAATTAGAATAATAATGTGGATACACAAGCCAACAAAGAGCGTAAGTTTACTCAAGCAATGGAAAAGTGGATTATGTACTTTATGTATGCATTGTTTGGAGGGTTATTTTTGTTAATTTCTCTTCAAGGCTCTTGGAGTGAAGGTTTAATTTTATTTCCTATAGCAATCATTTCCCTACCTCTCACAAAATGGGGTATGCGTTGGCAAAATGAGAGATATGTAAGAAGTGCACAAAATCAAGATGACTTAAAAATAGTTATGAATAAATTAGATGAAATTGATAAGAGATTATCAAAATTGGAGGAAAAATGATATCTGTAGAAGTGCTACTCAAACAAATGGCTTGGGCTAACCAAGAAATTTATAAAGAGGTTGGAAAATTAGACAATGAAGTTCTTGATTATTTTGTTTATGACCCTGAGTGGACTGTAAAGAACATTATGATACATATTGTTAAAGCAGCTCATTTATATGGCCAACGACTTGATGGTGATTCTTTTTCTCCCCTAGAGCTAACAAATTCTGATGGTTCAGATTTAGTAAATGAACTTATTGATGAATTGGATAGGATAGATACCAATTTTCTTAAACACGTTAACGCTGAAGATGGTGACTTAACTTATACGACCAGTCAAGGAGAACGAACTAGCAAAATTTCGACAATTGTTTCGCAAATGATTTTTCATGCAGCAGAACATAGAGCTCAAATAGTTGCTGCATTAGATAAACACGGTGAAAGATCTATTAATTTAGATAACTATGATGTCTGGAGCTACATAGATGCTACTAGTTAACTGAGTCTGTTACCCATCTTTCATATTCAGGCAAAGTAAATACTGGTTCTAAAACAGTAATTTTAGGGAGTTCATAAGAGTGTCTATGTCTTATTATGTCTACAACTTCTCTCATCAAAGAGTCTTTTGTATATAAAGAAATCTCAAATTCACTATCTTCAAATAATTGATCTTTCCACTTATATGATGATTGGATTTCATGATAAGTTCCACATGCAATCTTGTTTGTTTCAAGTAGTAGGTTAATTAAGTTTTTGGCTTTCTTTTGCTCATCTACTGTAGTTTGAATTATTATCATATGTCTAAATTAAGTTCATTTGCTGTATATGACCAAAGTTTATCTCGTAGCTCTTGGTTGTAAACTAATTTGTTGTGACGCATAAGTGCTGGTGAGCCATAAATACCTAATAGTTTTGGTGCATAAACTAGGTCTGCTGTGATATTTTCATCTTCGATTGCTCGAATAATTGGTGCAATTCCAGTGTTGATGTTTGTAGAGAAATAGGTATAAAACGACTTTTTAATTCTTTTAACTTCGTACGGCCTTGACTGTCTTGACTTTGTAACACCTGGGTGAGTGGCAGAAACTGAAATTGATGTTTTTTTTAATTTATTCTCTAACTCAATTGCAAACATTGATCTAAGCAGGTTTGTGAAATTGTACCTGGTACTTGGAGAGAATGAATCATTAGAGTGAAGTCCACTTAAATTAAATGTTCTTGCTAGATACATAGAAAGACTTGTGACTTGAACAATCCTTCCAGATCTTCTGTGTAAATTCTCTAGTAACATCAAAGCTAATCTAAAAGAACCAAAGTAATTTACAGCAATCATTGATTCATAACCTTCTTCCGTTAATTCAAAATCTCTGTAAATTAATCCTGCATTATTATATAAAACATCAATCTCTGAATAATCTGAATTAATTTGATTCACAAATTGATTAATGCTTGATGGTTTTGATAAATCTAATTCTAAAAAAGTTGCATTACTGCCAAGAAACTCTTCAGCCATTTTTCCTTTTGCCATATCCCTGCAAGCTAAAATAACTTTATAATTTTTAGCAACTAAATCCTTTGCAACAGCTAAGCCGATTCCTTTATTAGCACCAGTGATTATTGCTGTTTTTGACATTATTTTATTTAGTTTATTAATACGTATAATTAAAGAAATGTATTATTTACTAACTGGAATCATTGCAGTTTCAATACTGAGGTATTTCAATTTAATTCCAAAAATGACGAGTAAGTTTTGGACATATATCGATTACGCAATGGTTATTGTTGCTTTTGTATTACTACTTTCTCGCATACCACCATTTTTTGCAGGAATTTTGCTTGCAGTTGTAGCTGGATATGCTTGGCGAAAAGGCTTTTTTGATAAATTTCGTTAAAAGTTTGTGTTTTACTCGTAATATTTATTGTTAAATAGAAGCCATCTCACAGCAAACACAAATATAACAATAGAAAATAACATTGTCATATTTGGAAATAGATAGAGTAATGTGATTGATCCAATTATTGTTGCGAGTATCACTATCATCTTTTTTACTCCGGTTTAAGAAAGGTTTTGTTTCTTCCTTGAACTAAGTGATACCTTTCCATTAATGCGTCTTTGTCTGTCTCAACTGAGTCTGTAAGTTCTAGTTCTTCCATTAATTCAAATCTTCTATTTTTATAATCTATCTTAGTTGGAACTACTGTAGCATCGAGAGCCTTCCCTATGTAGTGAAAACCAGTTTTAATAGTTTGGTTGGTTTTCATTTCCCCTTCAACTGTTAAATATAAAATAAATTTATCTTTTGATTTAAGCTGATCAATGACTTGTTGTGTTACCCCTGTTGATTTTGCCCTCCATACAGGTATTCCTCCAAAATTAAGTAGCACTTTGTTTTGAATCTTTCCAAATGGATGTGGTATCCCAAGCTTGTCAGGATTTTTTTTCAATGGCAGTGGAACTACAATTCTGGTAAACATCGATACCGAACCTAAAAAATAAAATTTTAAATCAATCGCTAAACAAACAAAATATGCATAAATCGCATCAAACGTAGATGAGTGTGGGGCAGATGCAATAATTATTCTTTTTTTATCAGGTAGATCTCCAACGATATCCCAATTAACAAGTTTTAAAAGAAACCTTCCGATGGGCCCAAGTATCTTTCTTTTTTTGTTTGGATGATTCTCGGTTTTAACGATTTGACTCATACCCTAATGCTACTGATTTGTTATATCTTTAACCTGTTTTGAAAGATTTGCTAAGTTTTTGTTATTGTAATTAACAATCCAGAGAACTACATATGCAACACCGACAAGGAAGAATAGAAATGCATACCCTCTACCAGGTCCACTGCCTACAAGTGGAGTCAAGAAATCTACATTTGCTGGATAAAAAGTAAATTCTAAATAGTCCCCTAATGGGCCAGCAATAACTACTCCTAAAGGTCTTAGCATTTGAGCAATTGTTCCCCTAAGTGCTAACGCTCTTCCTCGAATATCTTCAGTAGTAATAGCTAACCATGCACCGGATGAAACAGTATATTGTACCGTTCCGCTAACTCCACCGATTACGCCATGTATGCACAAAAGAATGATGCTTGGTCTTACTGATCCGAGAATTAAACTCAACCCACCTAATAGACCACAATAAATAGCTACCTTTAAATTTCCTTGTAGCCAATTAGATAATCGCAAAGAAATAATTGAACCAAAGAGAAAAGCTATTCCTACACTCGATTCGACAATACCAAGACCCCTAGCGTCAGTAAAACTTAAAATCATTGCTGGGAGTAGTACTGAAGTGAAGCCCCATAAAAAATTACCAATAGAAAAAATAAGTACCAAAGTTAATAAACCCTTTTGTTTTTTCAACCAGTTGTATGCTTCGACTAAATCAAAATAAATATTTTTAATATTTAATTTATTTTTTAACTCCACTTTTTTACTTTTAAATAAGGTGATTGTTGCAATACCAATTAAACAAGTGACTACGTCAAAAAGTATTACCCCTGGTAAGCCAAAAAATGAGTATATAAAAGCACCGCCTATTGGTCCAATAAGAACTGAAATAGCTTCTGCGCTTTCAAATAAAGCAGAGACTTTTGTTACTTCGTGTTTTTTTACAACATCACCCAAGAAAGCACTCCAAGTCGTCCAATGTGCAATTTCAAAAATTCCAAAAGCTAAAGCGAATGGTATTAAAAGAGGCAAAGTTAAAATGTCGTTGAGCGCAAGATAGCCGATTACACACATCAGTGAAGCAATTGTTAAATCGAAAGTAATTATTAATCTTTTTCTAGGAAACCTATCAGCCAACACTCCACCAAAAGGTCCTGTAATCACTCCTATAATTGCAGTTACAAATAATACTGTAGAAAGTGCACTGGCTTTACCTGTTGTTTCAAATATCCATACACCTATAGCAAAAAAAGACATTGCAGAACCTGTCCAAGATATTGTTTGGCCGAACCAGAGAAGGTAAACTTTTTTACTCATTTAAGTACTTAATAATATAGTTTTAGAATATTTAAAATTTAGTTTTAATATTTAGAGTATTTTGTATTAAATTCCTCTAATAACTCCTCTGTTGGAAGATGCCTAGCACCAGAGCCTAAGAGTTTATAAGCTGCTACTTTATTTCCAGTATCTAGAGACTCTTTCATGCCTTTTCCAATACACGATGCATAAATAAATCCTGAGTTGAAAGCATCTCCTGCACCGACTGAATCTACTGGTGAAATTGAGAGTGCCTCTGATTCTACTTTATCTTTAGTTGTTACTCCTAATGCACCTTTTTCACCATTTCGACAAATAAATATTTGGTTTTTTGAAATATGACTATGAAGACTGTCTTCATCTGCATCAAATAGTGGGTAAAACTCTTCATGCAAGTTTCCAAATACAATACTCGAAAGAGACACTGCTTGTAAAACAGTCTCTTTGAAGCTCTCGTTTAACCCCCAAAGTTCGGACCTTAGGTTGAGATCAAAAGAAACAGTTTTATTACTATTTATACAGAGTCTCATTGCTTCAAGCATTGTCTCTTTGACAGGACTAAAGCGTAAGCTAATACCTGATACATGTAGCCAATCACAATTGAGTAAGTCTTCTGTAGATTTAACACTAAGTGTGTATTGGTTATGCGCACCTTTTTCTGGTGGCCAAAGAAAAAAATGTCTTTCACTGTTGTCCTCGACAACACCGATAACCATTGCTGTACTGTAATTGTCTAGTAGTTCTAAATTGCTGACATCAATTCCGTCTGCTTTCATTTCATCAACAACATGCTTTCCATACATATCGTTACCTAGCGAGCCAAAAAAAGAAACATCAATACCAAGCTTCGATAACCCAGATGCTACATTGGCCGATGATCCTCCTGAAAATAATGCTGGTTCTCCAAGATTTTTTTTATCAGATAAATTTAGAATCATATCTACATTTGCATCACCCAAAACGTTTACTTTTTTTAAATTATTTTGATGTTGCATTTATGTAGAACTCTCTAACTTTTTTAATATCCTTAGTAAAACTGCCATCTTTTAAAAATTTATTTGTATGTGTTAAAGAGTCAACACCCCATGGCTTTACTTTTGAGATAGCTTCCTGTACATTTTCTGGAGAAAGGCCCCCAGCTAAAACAACAGGTATGCTCACAGAATCTACAATCGCCTTTGATACATTCCAATCATGTACATTACCACTGGCACCTACGCCTTGAACCGCTGAAGTAGAGGTATCTAATATAAAATAGTCTGAAATTGCTTCATATTCTTTGGCAAGATCTAGTGCACTCATATCATCAACAGATATAGCCTGCATTATAGGAAGTGCTTTATCGAGTTTTTCTAATCTTTCTTTTAATGACTGCACCCCGTTAATGTTTAATTCCCCAGGTTCGCCACATAAATGAAGAATGTCTGGATTAACAAACATGACCATCTCAATAATTTCATCAATATTGCTTGAAACAGAGAGTGCAACTTTTGTTGCATCATCTACTTTTTTACATATATCTCTTGCAACTTCGTAAGAGATCTCTCCGGGTAGTCCAATTGAGGCGGGGGTAATACCGATGTTATGCACTCCAACTGAAACTACTTCAAGAGCCTCTTCTACTGACTGTAGGGTATAGATTTGTACTTTCATTAGTTATTTAACTAATTCTGTTAACAGATTTAGAAAACCTTTATCGTCTGACTTCGTCACCACACGAACATTTTGATTACCTTGTTCAGCATTAAAGTAGTCAACAATTGTTTGGCCTCTAGTTATGCCATCTCTGACGTCAACTAGGACATGTAGCTGTTGGGACTCAAGAATAATATCATTGTCTAATGCAATCGCCATAGTTATAGGGTCTGGTAAGTCGAATCCATAAAAACCGTAGGAAGCATATGTAAGTTCAATTAATGTTTTTTGAATATCAACACAGAAATCAGCATATTTTGTGTTTAGGGATTTCAAATCATTTATTTCTTTGTCTTTTAACATGGCGTACTTATAAGAGTTGTCCCAACCAACCATGGTGATTGCAAGTCCAGAATTAAAAACTATTTGAGCAGCCTCTGGGTCAACCCATATGTTGTATTCAGCTGCTGCTGATACATTTCCAGTTCCATCAGACGTTCCACCCATTACGTAGCAGTGTTTGATTTTATCTACAATTGATGAATCTTTTTGTATAGCTTTTGCAATATTAGTAAGAGGACCGAGTGTCACAAGTGTGATTTCATTTGGGTTGTTATTAAAGGAGTTAACTAAATACTCTATAGCGTCCTCTTCTTCATGCTTTTTATTTTTAGGTTCTATTCCAATGTCACCCATACCGTCTACACCATGCACACATTGTGCAGATATTGAATCAGGTGAAAGAGACTGGACATGCGCTTGGAATTCCTCAAGTGTATAGAGCTCTCGATACTCCCTCGTAATTGGTTTGTCAGCTCCAGCAAAAACTTTGACCTCTACATCACACAACTCTGCAGTAGAAAGAGTATTAATAATTCCTTGCTTTAATGGTACGTTTCCGGAAACAACTGTTACACCAAGAACCTCAACTCGTGGATCTCTAAGAGCCATCAAGATAGCAACAGCATCATCAGACCCAGTGTCAGCATCTATGATGAACTTTTTTTGTGACATATATACACAAAGTTTAAATCATCGATTTAACATGGTCGAATAAAAGAAATAAAAATGGTTAAGAAAATTATTATCGATACAGATCCAGGAGTAGATGATTCTCTGGCTATCTTTGTTGCGCTAAACTCTCCTGAGTTAAAAGTATTAGGACTCACCACAATCTTTGGTAATGCTGTAACTACAACTTGTACAGAAAATGCCTTGCGGCTTTTAGAGATTGCAAAAAGAACAGATATTCCTGTAGCTGAAGGTGCACATGTGCCTTTAAATGGTAATTTTCGTGGTGCAGCTACTTTTGTTCATGGAGATAACGGTCAGGGAAATGCTGAGTTACCTTTACCAACAACTACGTCTTTAGAAATTGATGCCGTCACTTTTTTAAAAGAAACAATAGAAGCTAATCCTAACGAAATTACTTTAGTTCCAGTTGGGCCGTTGACTAATATTGCTAATTTACTGAATGAGCATCCTGGTATAGATACAAAAATCAAAGAGATTGTGCTCATGGGAGGAAATGCACAATCGCCTGGTAATGCAACTCCAACTGCTGAAGCAAATATTTTAAATGATCCAGAAGCTGCAGATGTTGTCTTTTCAGCACAATGTGAAATTACAATGGTTGGTTTGGATGTTACTAATAAAGTCTTTATGGATGAAGAACAAGTAGCAAGAATAGGCTCATTTAATAATCCAAAGTCACAACATATAAAAAAAATTAATCCGTTTTACTTTGACTTTTTAAGAGACTTCTTTGAAGAGAATGGAATGCCTATACACGACTCCTCCGCTATAACTTACTTAGTACACCCAGAATATTTTGAAACTATTCAACACCCAATAAAAGTTGAGACCCTAGGAGTCAGTAGGGGGAAAACATGGATGGGGATGGGGATCTCAGATAATGAGGAAGGCTTAGGAGAACGATTAAAGCCTTGGGAGAATAGAACAAAAGCTAATATATGTATCAATGTTGATTCAAAGAAAGTTATTTCATTTATAACGGACAGAATTTCAAATTAGCCCAAAGTATTTTTTATAATGCCTAGCTCTTAACTTTGGTTTTTTTTACCTATCTTCTAAACAATTGCCAAATAATAATAGGAATGATAATCAACAATATCTCCCACGTATCCCAAAATTTTTCAAGTTGTTCAATAAAATTCATACTGATCTTTTTTTCAGGTAATCTTTGCCTTTAAAAAGCCAAACAAAATAAAAAACCCAATAAACAAGAAATAAGATCGATTCCTCAATTCCAAATAAGCCTAAAACGCCTTCCAGAACAAAGATTCCAAGAAACAAGACAACAGATCCTAAG
>Ga0255784_10001524_pt1 | contig 18743 bp, 19 predicted proteins | sample 101ome_14_FD_179982 | JGI IMG/M metagenome (GOLD analysis project Ga0255784, IMG submission 179982) | Coastal salt marsh microbial communities from the Groves Creek Marsh, Skidaway Island, Georgia - 101403AT metaG (version 2) | ecosystem: Environmental > Aquatic > Marine > Intertidal zone >...
TTATTCCTTGGCGGCTAATGGTTGATACAAAATATTATTTTCTTGGATTAAAATCTCTCATTGGTGTTAGAAGCCCGGCACTTCCACTTGCTTGTAGTTTTTTAGCGCTTGGTGCTTTATTGCGTGAAGCAGGGTTTAATTTTGAACAAAGTGTCTTCTCTAGTTTTCTAACTTATGCCTTACCAGGTCAATTAGTGATGGCTGAGTCTTATTTAATCGGGGCAACGTTAATTAATATTTTTTTAGCCGTATGGTTAGTGAATGCCCGCCTTTATCCAATGACTGTCTCGATGTTTCCTCTGCTTAATCATCCAGAGCAACCGAAATGGAAATACTATTTATCTTGTCATTTTTTAGCTGTGTCTTCTTGGCTATTAATGAAGGAAAACTATCAATCGATTGAAGAAAAATATCGGATTGATTTTTGGATGGGTATCGGCACGGGTACCTGGGGGACAGCTATTTTATTTACTGCTGTCGGTTATTTTTTAGATCAGTATCTCAGTGTTGATATGCTAATCGGTCTTTCAATTGTTAACCCTGTTTATTTTTTTTGTATGATGATTGGCGCTATGACCAACTTAGGCATTAAACTAGCGGTCATACTTGGTTGTTTATTGGGACCGATCTTTTATTTGATAAATCCTGAGTGGTCGATTTTATTTGGTGGAGTGCTTGGTGGTTCACTAGCTTTTTACTTTGGAGGAAAATATGGGACTTGAAAGTAATATTATTGTGGTGATTGTTATAACCTCTATTGCAACATTCCTCTCCAGGTTTCTTGGAGTTTTAACTTCTAAAAACATGAGTACAGACTCAAAAATATTTATTTGGTTTAATTTAGTTGCCTATGCCACACTAGCGTCTTTGCTGGCAAGGATGATCATTTTTCCGGCAGGCGTACTGGCTGAGGCAAATTTAGTTTTAAGACTGGCAGTTTTAATCGTCTGTATTGGTATTTACTTAATTTTTAAAAGAAATTTAATTTTACCAACTGCATTTTCAGCAGTAATATTAAGTCTATTAAATTATTATTTTTAGGTTATGGCTCTTGAAATTATTGATCACGAGAAGTCGAAAAGGGTAAAAGTTTTAAAAATAAATTCTGAAGATATAGATCGATTAGTTTTCCCTTTCAAAAAGCATGCCATTCAGTCATTAGAATACAAACCATTTTCAAGATTTACACTTGCTAAAAGCCTGGATGATTTATACGGCGGAGAGTTAAGCAAACAATTAAATAAAATTTTAAACGATCGTGCCTCCGGTACAATTATTATTGAAACAGATACTGCAAATAAAAAAGTAGATAAAGATTTTTTAGTAAAATTATCAACCGCCACTGCTCACTTAGTGGGCACACCCAATCATGATGCGATGGATGGACGCTATTACGCTCGCTTTACTGTAAAACATGTCGATGCCAGCGACTCGTATTTGAGAAAAGCTTACACCAACCTAGACCTTCATACGGACGGCACTTACGTTAAAGAGAAAACTGATTGGTTGTTAATGACCAAGATGGAAGAACAAAATGTTCAAGGCGGTGAAAGTGTTTTATTGCACTTAGATGACTGGGAACATTTAGACAGACTCAGTTCAGATCCCATTGGTTCTCAAGATTTTATTTGGGGCTCACCTAAAAGTAAAAATGTCGAATATAAAGTATCTCATCCAGTCTTTTCTAAAGATAAGGAAGGCAAACCCATTATTTCTTACATTGATCAGTTTCCAGAACCCAAAAATATGGCACAAGGAATTTTTTTACAACAACTATCAGATGCCTTAGAAGAAAGTAAAAACAAAGTTGTGTTTCCATTGCCGGTAGGCTCTATTATTTTTTCTAACAATTACTTCTGGCTCCATGGTCGAAAAGCATTTAGTGAACATACGGGTTTAAATAGAGAATTACTTCGGATCAGAGGCACTTTTTTTAATTGAAAGCACTTTCATAAAGACAGGTACAGTAAAGAGTATCATAAGCAGTCTAATAATATGATGAAAAGATACAAACTCCGGATCTAAATCAAAAAAGATTGCAATCACAGCCACTTCATAAATCCCACCCGGACAGTATGAGAGAATTAAAGTAAATAAATTTTTATCGATAATTAAGCTGGCTAAAAAGGCAGCTACTAATCCTAATAGCACCAATATTAAAGTTGCAATCAAACTATGAAAAGCACTATTAGCTATTTCTGAAAATTTTTTCTCAGCAAAACGACAACCAACAGAAGCTCCTAAAAACATTAAACAGTAATTAATTATATTATTGGGTAACTGGTACGAGGCAATTTCTGTTATTTGGAGCAAACCGCTAGCTACTAAAGTTCCTGTTAACAAGGCTGCTGGTATTTTTATTTTATCAAAAAAGACAATTAAAATTATTGATAGTCCGACTAAGTATAAAAGTTCAATTAAATTTTGATCTGTTTGAATACTATTTTGTATGGTTATAATTTCGGTATCATAAAAACTATTCACAAAAAAAGGAAAGACAGTCACGATAATAATTAATCTGATTAAATGTGCAGTAGCCACATGACTTAAATCTGATTTTTCATGTTCAGCTAAAATCATCAGTGGACCTAGAGCCCCTGGGGCAGCTGAAAAAATTGAAGTCTTCTTATCATACTGAGAAAACTTTTGTAGGTACTTAGAGACTATAATGATGCTTAGCAAAATATAAACAAACATGATTAAAGAAGTCCAAACCCATTCATGAATATGTGAGAATAATTCTTTATCAACATTGTAGCCAATATATAAACCCAGCACGATTAAGATTAGACTTAAAATTAATTTAGGAACTTTTAATTTAATTTTACAAAAAGATGTAATCGTAGTTCCAATCATAGGACCCAAAAACCAGGCAAGGGGTAAATTAAAGTATTCAGCAATGATTGCAGCTGGCACAGAAACTATAATAACTAGTAAGAATTCTTTAGTTAAAATTTGTTTAAAATTGTCTTTATTAAAAGGAATAGCTTGGTTATTGTTCATCATTCATGAAATTAGGTTTTATTGGAACAGGCAAAATTGCATCATCTATTATTTTAGGCATCTTTAAATCTAAATTAAAGGTGTCTCAAGTCTATATCTCTTCCCGAAATAGAAATATAGCAAAAAAACTCAGCCAAAAATTTAAAAAAATAAAAATTATAAAAGACAACCAAGAAATTATTAACAAAGCTTCTCATGTTATCCTTTCAGTAACACCTGAGGTAGGTAAAAAAATTTTACCGAAATTAAACTTCAAAAATAAAAAGATTATTAGTCTCATTTCAACTATTCGTATCAATCAGTTGAAACAATTGTGCCGTTCAAGCTCAGTAGCGAAAGCAATCCCTTTACCACCCATTGAAAATCGTTTAGGACCCATTGTTATTTGTCCAGCAAATAAAGCAGCTAAAAATATTTTCAAATATCTAGGCGAAGTCGTTGAAGTGAGCAATGAAAAATTCAGTTATAGATTTTGGTCAGCTGCTGCTTTAATGGCTACTTACTATGAGATGTTGAATACAACGACTAATTATTTAACTACTAAAGGTGTTAATAATACGAAAGCGACTAAATATGTTGGGAAACTATTTTTAGCTTTAACGAAGGATGCTTTGTTGAAACAAAGAAGTTTTAAACAATTAGTGGTAGAGTCTCAAACACCCAACGGAATTAATATGCAGGTACTAAAAGAACTCAAAAAAGGTAAATTTTTTAACAAATTAAAAAAATCTTTAAAAAATATAAATAAACGTTTAAGTAAGTAGCGATGGAATATTTTATTCAGCAAACAATTAATGGTGTCACTTTAGGTTCAATTTACGGCTTGATCGCTATTGGTTATACAATGGTTTACGGTATTATTGGGATGATTAACTTCGCTCACGGCGATATCTTCATGGTCGGAGCGTTTGTTGCCCTAATTTCTTTTATTATTTTTGGTTTAACTGGTGTCGCACTGCCTATCATCCTTTTATTAGTCTTACTGATTTCGATGTTGTTTACCGCCTGTTATGGTTGGACCGTTGAAAAACTTGCTTACAAACCTCTTCGTGGTTCTTTTAGATTAGCTCCACTTATTTCTGCTTTAGGGATGTCAATTGTTTTGCAAAACTTTGTACAAATTTCTCAAGGTGCCAGAGCAAAAGTTTATCATTCAACTTTAGATGGCCGATTAGAATTTTTTAAAGATTCAGATTTTGTGGTGATCGTAAGTTACATGCAAATTTTTATGGTTTTATTAACGGTTGGTTTAATGATCATGTTTACTTACTTAATTACTAAAACAGATTTAGGGAGAGCGCAAAGGGCGTGCGAGCAAGACAAAACGATGGCTTCGTTACTTGGGATTAATGTCGATAGAACTATCTCCTTAACCTTTATTATGGGGTCAACCTTAGCCGCTGTGGCTGGAATGATGTTTGTTATGTATTACAGTGTAATTGATTTTAGAATTGGTTTCTTAGCGGGCGTTAAAGCATTTACAGCTGCCGTACTTGGAGGAATTGGTTCTATACCCGGTGCGATGTTAGGTGGCTTATTATTGGGTTTAATTGAAACTATGTGGTCAGGTTATGTCTCAGTTGAGTACAAAGATGTAGCAGCTTTTAGTGTCCTGATTATTGTACTTATCTTCTTCCCAACAGGATTTTTAGGTAAACCAGATATTGAGAAAGTTTAATGATAAGTGAAAATTTAAGACAAAATTTAAAGGACAGTTTATTTACAGGAATAATTGCGACTGCAATTTTTTTACCAATTGTTGGTTTAAGAACAGAGCTAAATCAAGAAAAAACAGGTTTAGAAATCATTCCAGAATGGAATGTAACACTTTTGTTAATATTGTTCTGTGTTGTTGGTCGCTTTATTATTAATTTAAGAAAGCAATCTAAATCTAATGTTATCGCTAACACTTTTAGTCAATTAGGAAATTATTTTGCCAATAAAGGAAAAATATTTGTTTTCAGTGGTTTATTATTTGCAATCGTTTTTCCTTACTTGCCATTTACAGATCGCTACTTAATGGATGTTGGTATCATGGTCTTAACTTACATTATGTTAGGTTGGGGTTTGAACGTCGTAGTTGGATTAGCTGGAATGTTAGATTTAGGCTATGTTGCATTCTATGCTGTAGGTTCTTATTCATTTGCTTTAATTGCAACAGAGTTCGATTGGTCCTTTTGGATTTGTTTACCGTTAGCAGGAGTCTTTGCTGCTTTTTTTGGAATTTTATTAGGTTTTCCAGTTTTAAGATTAAGAGGAGATTATTTAGCAATCGTAACTTTAGGTTTTGGAGAAATTATCAGAATCATTTTAATTAACTGGTATGATTTTACTAACGGTCCCGATGGAATTTCTGGAATACCTCGCCCAACTTTTTTTGGATTAGATTTTACTAGAAATCCGCCAGAGGGATCTGAAAGTTTTCATACTTTTTTTAATTTAGAATATTCTGGTATGCATAGAATAATATTTTTATATTATGTCATTTTAGTTTTAGCTCTCATTACCAACCATGTAACTTTGAAAATTAGAAAACTACCGGTAGGTAGGGCTTGGGAAGCATTGAGAGAAGATGAGATCGCATGTAAATCCTTGGGAGTAAATCCTACAAATACAAAATTAACTGCCTTTGCGATTGGAGCTATGTTTGGAGGTTTTGCCGGATCTTTCTTTGCTACCAAACAGGGTTTTATAAGTCCAGAAAGTTTTACATTCATTGAGTCTGCAATTATTTTAGCCATTGTAGTTTTAGGCGGGATGGGTTCACAAACGGGAGTGGTCTTAGCAACAATCTTTTTAATTGGTTTTACTGAAACGTTTAGAGAACTCGAGCAGTTTCGAATGATTGCCTTTGGTGCGGCTATGGTTTTAATTATGCTTTATAAACCAAAAGGTATTTTAGATCAGCGAGACCCAACCATTAGACTGAAAGGAAATAAATAAAGATGAGTGAAACGTTGCTTTCAGTTGAAAATTTATCAATGAAATTTGGTGGGTTAGTAGCAGTTGATAATTTAAATTTTGATGCCAAAAAAAACCAAATCACCTCAATCATTGGCCCTAATGGTGCTGGTAAAACAACTGTCTTCAATTGTTTAACAGGATTTTATAAACCTTCTTCAGGAAAAATGCTTTTACATCATGACGAAAAAGCATTGCTCTTAAATAAATTTACAGATTTTAAAATTGCCCAACAAGCTAAAGTAGCAAGAACTTTTCAAAATATCAGATTATTTCCTGCAATGTCAGTTCTTGAAAACTTATTAGTGGCACAACATAACTTTCTCATGAAGGCCTCAGGTTACAGTGTGTTTGGTTTATTAAATTTAAAGAGATATCAGATAAAAGAACAAGAAGCCGTTGCAAAAGCAAAATATTGGTTGGATATTATTGGTTTAACGCACCGCGCAGATGATAATGCGGGTGATTTACCTTACGGCGATCAAAGAAAATTAGAAATTATTCGAGCGATGTGTATTGATCCAAGATTACTTTGTTTAGATGAACCAGCTGCTGGTCTTAATCCAAAAGAGTCTAGCGAACTAAACAAATTATTAAAGTTTATTAAAGATGAAAAGAAAACAGGAATTCTTCTGATAGAACATGACATGAGTGTAGTGATGGGTATCTCTGATCATGTTGTTGTTTTAAACTATGGCAAAAAAATATTTGAGGGTACACCAAAAGAAACTACGCAAAGCAAAGAGGTTATTGAAGCCTATTTAGGAGCTGAGGAATAATGCTGGAAATAAATAATATTGAAACTTTTTACGGAAAAATCCAGGCCTTACGTGGCGTTACGGTAAAAGTAAATGAAGGTGAAATTGTTTCTTTAATTGGCTCAAATGGTGCTGGTAAATCAACTTTATTAATGGCTGTTAGCGGCGTTAACCAAGTAAGAACAGGTTCCATAACATTTAAAGGACAAAATATAGAAAATCAAAATCCTCATGAAATAGTTAATTTAGGTATTTCGCAAGTACCTGAGGGTAGAAGAATATTTTCAAAACTGACAGTAGAAGAGAATTTAAGATTGGGTGCTTTCCCTAATGAAAAAGCTAAGTATTATAGCGAAGACATCAAAGAGGTATTTGATCTTTTTCCAGTGCTTAACGAAAGAAAGAAACAAAGAGGTGGAACCTTATCAGGCGGTGAACAACAAATGTTAGCAATTGGAAGAGCTATGATGAGTAAACCCAAAGTGTTATTACTTGATGAACCATCATTAGGTATCGCTCCCAAATTAGTCAATCAAATTTTCAATTCTATTAAAAACATTAATAAGGAAAAAAAAGTGACAATATTTTTAGTCGAACAGAATGCTAAAAAAGCCCTGGAACTTGCTAACCGAGCTTATGTGCTTGTTAATGGCAAAGTAACAATTGAAGGTTCCGGGTCTGAGTTGCTTAATAATAAAGATATACAGTCTGCTTATTTAGAAGGCGCTAAATAGACCTCTATTTCTTACATTTATTCAATAAAAATTTTCAAATTTACAGTTTACAATAATTACGTTTCAGTATTTATTAATGTGATTAATTAATTAATTAATAACAAAGGAAAACTCATGTTAAGAACAATTAAGAAAATTGCATCATTAGTTGTTGCTTCAATCCTAATCACTACTATCACGGCTCGTGCAGAAGTTATTGTTGCTTCTGTGGGTCCAATGACAGGTGACTTAGCAGTATTCGGAGAGCAATTAAGATATGGTGCTGAAATGTGGGAAAAAGACGTTAACGCTAAAGGTGGAATTAACGGTGAGAAAGTTAAATTAGAAATAGGTGATGACGCGTGCGATCCTAAACAAGCGGTAGCTGTAGCTAACAAAATGGTTGGTATGGGTGCGGTTTACGTTGCAGGTCACTTCTGTTCTGGTTCTTCAATTCCTGCATCTGCAGTTTATTCTGAAGCAGGCGTAGTACAAGTATCTCCTGCATCAACGAACCCTAAATTTACGGATGAAGCTAAAGGCGACAACGTATTTAGAGTTTGTGGTCGAGACGACCAACAAGGTGAAGTCGCTGGTGCGTTTATAGCAAAAAACTATAAAGGTAAAAAAGTTGCAGTGATTCACGATAAAACTGCTTACGGAAAAGGATTAGCTGATGAAACTAAAAAAGCTATGAATAAAGCTGGTGTGAAAGAAACTCTATACGAAGCTTACACAGCAGGTGAAAAAGATTATTCAGCTTTAGTTTCAAAATTAAAAGCAAACCAAGTGGATGTGCTTTATGTAGGTGGTTACCACGCTGAAGCTGGAATCATGGCTAAGCAAATGAGAGCGCAAGCTATGAATACAGTTATTTTAAGTGGTGACGCTTTAGTAACACAAGAGTACTGGAATATTACTGGTGATGCTGGTGAAGGTACATTAATGACTTTCGGTCCAGATCCAATGGAAAAAGCTAGTGCTGCTGCTGTAGTGAAAAAGTTTAAAGATGCTGGATTAAATCCAGAAGGTTATGTGCTTTATTCTTACGCTGCACTTCAAGTGTTTGAACAAGCTGCTACCAAAGCTAAATCTGTAAAAAGCAAAGATCTAATTAAAGCAATGAGATCAACTACTTTCGATACTGTAATTGGAAAAATTAAGTTCGATAAAAAAGGCGATGTTATTGCCTCTAAAGAAGATCCTTTATACATTTTTTACAAATGGAGCAAAGGTAACTATAAACCTTTATAATAAAACTTAAGTTTTATAAAATAAAAGGGGGCGTATGCCCCCTTTTTTTTAAGGAGCGACTATGGAAATAACTTATGATGATTTTAAAAAAGTTTTAATTAAAGTTGGAACTGTTTTAGAAGTTAAGAAAAATGAAAAAGCCAGAAAACCTTCACTCATCGTGAAAGTAGATTTCGGCAAAGAGATAGGTATTAAACAATCCTCTGCGCAAATTACGCACTACTACAATGAGCAAAATTTAGTTGGCAAGCAAGTGATTGGGGTTTGTAATTTTCCTACAAAAAATATTGCCGGTGTAACTTCTGAGGTATTAATTTTGGGGGCCATTGAACAAGATGGGAAAGTTGTTTTAGTCCATCCATCACAGCCAACTGAAAACGGTTTGGATATTGCTTAAAGCATTTTCTTTAATATTTTATCTTGAAGTACCACATGATGGAAAATCACAGCTGAAATATGAAGGGCAATTAAAGAGATTAAGAAATAATTAGCATAAATATGTATTTCATAAAATAGATCCGATAAGTCAAAATTATTTAAACCAAAACTAGTTTGAAAAAATATAAAATTAACATCTTCACCCATATACATTTTTTTTAGCGCACCCGATGTGGTGATCAGAAAAACAGCTAAATACATAGACCCATGGCTTAATTTTGCAATTAATTTTTGAAAAGGAAAAGCATCATTGCCCAATACTGAAGGTGTCATTAACTTCCAAATTAATCTTAAAATAGTAATATAAAGTATAATGATACCACCAAGGGCATGATATTGTTCTAAATCAACCCGCTCTTGAGAGAAATCAAGATCAACCAAATAAAAACCAAAAGGAATTTGAAAAATTAAAATTAATGCGATAGTCCAATGAAATAGTTTGGCAACTATTCCGTATTTGGTTATAGTAGCAGTAAAATTCATGAGAACATTTTTACAATTTTCTAAATTAATCACCACCTTAATTGTGTTTATTTTAGTTTATGCAACCACAAGCTTTGCTAATGAGCAGGCAATTAAAGGCAGACAACAAATTTTTAGTCAAAATTACAAAATTGCTAAAGCAGTAGCGGTTCAAATTAAAGGACAGAAATATGCTGATGCGCAAAAATCTTTATTAGAGATGAGTGAAAATTTTACTGAGGTTTTAGACTATTTTCCAGAAGACTCTAAGACAGGGTTTGATACTGAAGCGCTGCCTAGTATTTGGGAAAACACAGATGAATTCACAACGTTAATGCAAAAAGCGTCTTATGACTTAACAGTGTTAGCAAAAAAATTAGATAATCCCTCAGGCGATTTAAGAGCACTTCAAAAAGAACTCATGTGGAATAACTGTTCAGCTTGTCACGATAAGTTTAGAGCCGAACATTAATGTATTCTCAAATAGTCCCACTCATTTTATTTGGTATTGCGACAGCTTTTACGCCTGGTCCTAATAATATCATGGCATCTTATTCGGGTTTTAATTTTGGTTTTAGAAAAACAATTCCTTTAATGCTGGGAGTCATTTTTGGTTGGACTGCCTTGCTCATATCGATGGAGGTAGGTTTGATTTTTGTTTTTCAAAAATTTACTATTTTGCAAGACATAATCAAAGTTATTGGTTCAGTTTTCTTGATTTATCTTGCTTATAAGATTGCATTCTCCAAACCTGACAGCAAGGCACTAATTGAACAACCCATCACCTTTGCCCATATGTTTGTTTTACAATTTGTAAACCCAAAAGGGGTCATGGTAGCTACGATTATCGTTTCAACTTTTATTGATATTGAATTTAACTATTTACGTGACGCCTTATTCGTAACCTTCATATTTTTTTGGCTCGCCGTTTTTAGTATTTCAACTTGGTGTTTAATGGGAAAATACTTAAGACATTTCGCAACGAGCAAAAAATTTCTACAAGGTTTTAATTATACAATGGCAATACTATTAATCGTGTGCGTTGTATTATTTTATATTTAGCAATCTGAAACGATTCTAATTGAATAAAACTACCCGAAGCGGTCACTTTGTTTGTTTAAGCAAAATTACTTATAAATAAAATAATTTTATGGGTTTATTTGAAATATTGATAGCAGGACTTATTTATTTTTCAGCTTTTGGCGGTCAAGATACCGTTGATATCACAACTGGAAATCAAGGGCAATCTGCATCTCCAGTAGTAACCGAGAGTGCACCGCAAGAAAAACTGTCTACTCCCGAGGTTGAAAAAGCTCCAGCAACACCGCCAGAGATAACTGCTAATATTGAAACTCAAAAAGAAGAACAAGTTGTAGCGAGTACAGTTGAACCCGCAACTGAAGAAAAACCAGTCGAGCAAGAGCAACCGGCGACACCAGTCGTTGAAGAAAAAGATCCACCTACCGAAACTAGCAATACTGAGGAAAACCAGCCAGAGATTGCTGCCCAAAGTTCTACACCCATTGAACCAGAAACTACATCAACTAACTGGGTCAAAATTATAATTTATATAGCTGTTGGTATTTTTGTAATCGCGGGAGGATTATATTTCTTTGTTAATAGACAAAAACAATATGTTCAAAGTGCTGCTGATCAGGCTAAAGCCAAGTACGAAGAAAGACAAAGAGAGAGAGACCAGGAGGAAATGGGCACTAGCGAACCAGAGCAAACTAGTCCCGAAGAGCAAACTAGTTCTACAGAATCTTCAGAAGATTCTAATAATCCTGACGATCCAAACAAACAAGGTCCATAGTTTTTTAATATTTATAAGTTTTTTTGCTTAGCGTTTAGGCTTATTTGCATTATATATAGGCGATGCAAATAAAAAGTAAAAATTCTTTTCAATCTCTAGACGAAATTCAAATACAAGGTAAGAAGTTAAAGTTTTTTAACTTAGCTAAAGCAGAACAAAATGGTCTTACCGGCATCAGTAAACTGCCAAAATCGCTAAAAGTTTTAATTGAAAACTTATTAAGGTTTGAAGATGAGATCACAGTTGATCAAAAACAGATTTCCGCACTCAAAGATTGGCTAAAAACAAAAAAGTCTAATGTGGAAATTGCTTATCGACCTGCAAGAGTGTTAATGCAAGATTATACTGGCATCCCGGCTGTCGCTGATTTAGCAGCAATGCGTGATGCGGTGAAAGAAAAAAATAAAGATCCAAAGAAAATAAATCCTTTATCTACTGTTGATTTAGTTATTGATCACTCCGTCATGGTTGATGCCTATGCCTCAAAAAATTCATTTAATCAAAATGTTGAAAAAGAATTTTCTCGAAATGGTGAGCGTTATGCTTTTTTAAAATGGGGTCAGAAAGCATTTGATAATTTTCGGGTTGTGCCGCCAGGAACGGGTATCTGTCACCAGGTTAACCTAGAATATTTATCTAAAGTAGTTTGGAAAATTAAAAGCGGTAGTGATGAATACATCTTTCCAGATACATTAGTTGGTACAGATAGTCATACCACTATGGTCAATGGTTTAGCAGTTTTAGGTTGGGGTGTAGGTGGTATTGAAGCAGAGGCTGCCATGTTAGGTCAGCCGATTTCAATGTTAATTCCTGAAGTGATTGGTTTTGAAGTTAAAGGAAAATTAAACGAAGGTACGACTGCCACAGATTTGGTTTTAACCATTGTTGAGATGTTGAGAAAAAAAGGTGTTGTCGGTAAGTTTGTTGAATTTTACGGCAGTGGTTTAAAAAATTTATCGCTTGCTGATCGAGCAACTATTGCAAACATGGCTCCAGAGTATGGAGCGACGTGTGGTTTCTTTCCAGTCGATGAGGAAACCATTAAATATTTAAAATTTTCTGGTCGAGATCAAGAAACTATCGAAACGGTCGAGCAGTATTCTAAAATTCAAGGATTATGGGCGAGTGATGATATAGTTTTTACTGATACTTTATCTTTAGATTTAGGAACAGTTGTCCCAAGTATTTCTGGACCTAAACGACCACAAGATAAAGTTTTATTAACGAATGCGTCGAGTGATTTTAAAAAAGTATTTGTCGAAAACAACAAAAGAGATCAAGTAAAAGACTCCGAAGTGTCTGGAGAAAAATTTAAAATCAAAGACGGTGATGTTGTCATCGCTGCTATTACTTCATGTACTAATACATCTAATCCTAGTGTTTTAATTGGTGCGGGACTACTTGCGAAAAAAGCGATTGCAAAAGGATTAGCAGTTAAACCTTGGGTTAAAACTTCTTTAGCACCAGGATCTCAGGTAGTGACTGATTATTTAAACAAAGCAGGGTTAAGTACTTATTTGGATCAATTAGGATTTAATTTAGTTGGTTATGGTTGTACCACTTGCATAGGCAATTCAGGTCCCTTAAATCAAAATATTTCAGACGCTATCCAAAAAGAAAATTTATACGCTGTTTCAGTTTTATCGGGTAATAGAAACTTTGAAGGCAGAATTAATCCTGACGTTAAAGCGAATTACTTAGCCTCACCACCACTTGTTGTTGCTTATGCGATTGCTGGTTCAATGTTTGTCGATTTATATAAAGATGCATTAGGTAAAGATAAAGAAGGCAAAGATGTCTTTTTAAAAGATATTTGGCCGAGCAATAAAGAAATTGAAGATCTAATACTCACTTCAATTAATGCCGAGATGTTTATCAATAGATACTCTAATGTGGCTGAAGGACCAAGTGAATGGGGTAAAATTAAAACAGAAGAAAGCAGTATTTATAATTGGCAGGATAATTCTACTTATGTAAAACGACCACCATTTTTTAATAACTTACCAGATCAGCCAGAAGGTTTTAAAAAAATAGCAAATGCTCGTCCTTTATTAGTCTTAGGAGATTCAGTTACAACGGACCATATTTCTCCAGCAGGTTCGATTAAAAAAGATAGTCCAACCGGAGACTATTTTATGGAACACCAGGTGCAGCAAAAAGATTTTAACTCTTATGGAGCAAGACGAGGTAACCACGAAGTGATGATGCGAGGTACCTTTGGTAATATTAGAATTAGAAATGAAATGGCGCCAGGGACTGAAGGTGGCTTTACGACCCTGCAACCTGATGGCAAAGTGACTTCTGTTTATGAAGCAGCTATGGAATATCAAAAACGAGGAGAACCACTAGTGGTGATTGCCGGTAAAGAATATGGCACTGGATCCTCTAGAGACTGGGCTGCAAAAGGGACTAAACTTTTAGGTGTTAAAGCAGTAATTGCTGAAAGCTTTGAGAGAATTCACCGTTCAAATTTGGTTGGTATGGGTATCTTACCTCTACAATTTAAAGCAGGCTTTGATCGAAAAAAACTTAATATTAATGGCAGCGAACTCTTTACGATTATTGATATTGAAAAAGGTATTAATCCAAGAGCAGAAGTCAATTGTGAAATAAAATATAAAGACGGTACTATTAAAAAAATTAACTTACTATCAAGAATTGATACTGAAAATGAAATTGAGTATTACAAACATGGTGGTATCCTCCAATATGTTTTAAGAAACATGCTGTCTTAATATGAGAGAGATTAAAGTCAAAGTTCATCCATCCTCAGCTAATTTAAAAAAAGAAGATCAACTAGCTTGGCAAATTGCCGAAATTGCCTCGGATAAATCAAGACCAAGCGGTGAAGTAATCGACATGATTATCAATCGAATTATTGATAACGCTTCTGTAGCAATCGCTTCTTTTAATCGAAAACCTGTGATCTCAGCAAGAGAGATGGCGCTAGCACATCCCAGAAAAAATGGCGCCACAGTGTTTGGTATTGATGCTAAGAAAAAATTTGATTGCGAGTGGGCTGCTTGGGCTAATGGAACAGCAGTTCGAGAATTAGATTTTCACGATACATTTTTAGCGGCAGACTATTCACATCCAGGCGATAACATTCCACCAATTTTAGCTGTCGCCCAACAAAAAAATTGCAATGGCTTAGATTTAATTAGAGGCATTTTAACAGGCTATGAAGTGCAAGTTAATTTAGTGAAAGGCATTTGCTTACATGAACATAAAATTGATCATATCGCACACTTAGGACCTAGTGCAGCTGCGGGCATTGGAACTTTATTGAATTTAAAAACTGAAACAATTTATCAAGCAGTGCAACAGGCATTACACACGACAATTTCAACGAGACAATCGAGAAAAGGTGAGATCTCAAGCTGGAAAGCATTTGCCCCAGCGCACGCTGGAAAATTAGCGATTGAAGCGGTGGATCGTTGTATGCGTGGGGAAGGAGCACCAAGTCCAATTTACGAAGGTGAAGATAGTGTAATAGCTTATGTTTTATCAGGCAAAGAGGCTGAATATACTGTCCCGCTACCTGAAAAGAACGAGGAGAAAAGAGCGATCTTAGAAACTTATACTAAAGAACATTCAGCCGAGTATCAAGCACAAGCACTTATCGATTTAGCAAGAAGTATTAGAAAAAAAGTTAAAGATTTTTCAGCCATTAAAGAAATAGAAATTCATACCAGTCATCATACTCATAATGTGATCGGGACAGGGGCTAACGATCCACAAAAAATGGACCCTAATGCGAGCAGAGAAACTTTAGACCATTCAATTATGTATATTTTTGCAGTTGCTCTTGAAGATGGTAAGTGGCATCACGTCAATTCTTATGCTCCTAGTCGAGCTAAAAAACCTTCAACAGTCGAGTTATGGCATAAGATTAAAACTTTTGAAGATCCTGCGTGGACTAAAAAATATCATGACCCAGATCCTAAAAAGAAATGTTTTGGTGGCAAAGTATCTATTCATATGAAAGATGGGAGCGTGATTACAGAAGAAAAAGGACTAGCTGATGCACATCCTGCCGGACTTCGACCTTTTGGCCGAGCTCAATATATCGAAAAATTTAAAACTCTGACAGATGGTTTGATTGGCGTTAAAGAATCTAAAAGGTTTCTAAATTGTGTACAGAATTTAAAAAACCTTAAAGCTAAGGATTTGGCAGGTTTAAATGTTGAGATTAAAAATACTCTTAAAAAGAGTAAAAGTCGTTCAGACGCTATATTTTAATTCATTTATCTAGGGATTCAGACTGTTGACATTTATAGGTGATTACGGTGAAATCAATCAATTTATAAATTCAATAAAGGGGAAAAGGATGTACAAACTAATCTCAAAACTAACTTTAGTTTTATCATTAATTCTATTTACTTCTGTAAATAGTAATGCATTTGATCCAAACAATACTAAGTGTATCGCTCCAGCAAACCCAGGTGGTGGTTGGGACTTTACTTGCCGTGCGGTAGGTAAAACACTTCAGGACCTTGGATTAATTAATGGTTCAATGGAAGTTACCAATATGGCTGGTGGTGGAGGCGGAAAAGCTTTTGCTGAAGTCGTAAACAAAAGAAATAATGACGATACATTAATCGTTGCAGCTTCATCTGCGACTGCTACTCGTCTTGCTCAAGGTGCTTACCCAGGTAACACTCAAGACCAAGTACGATGGTTAGGTACAGTTGGTGCTGATTACGGTGTCATCGCTGTGGCTGCAGATGCGCCAATTAATACTTTAGGCGGACTTCTTGAAATGATTAAAGAGAATCCAAGAAAAGTAACTATTGGTGGTGGATCAGCTGTTGGTGGTTGGGACCATTTAAAAGTTTTATTAGCTGCTAAAGAGTACGGCTATCAAGATGTTAGAAAAATTAAATATGTAGCATTTGATGGTGGTGGTGATGCAATCACTCAACTTATGGCAGGTAATGTACAAGCATTTACTGGTGACTTGTCTGAAGCAATCGGTTTCGTTGATGCCGGTGATATCAGAGTGTTAGCAGTATTATCGCCAGACAGAATTCCTGGTAAATTCTCTAATATGCCTACTGCAAAAGAACAAGGTATCAATGTAATAGGTGCAAACTGGAGAGGATTTTATGTTCCAGGTGGTATGAGCGATGATGCTTATAATTACTGGGCTAATGCGATAGCAAAAACTTATGCTTCGCCTCAGTGGAAACAAACAATGGCTAAGAATGGTTTAGCGCCGTTAGACTTAACGGGTAAAGAATTCCAGTCATTTGTTTCTGGCTCTATTGCTTCAATTCAAGATCTTTCAAGACAGATTGGCTTGATTAAGTAATTAATTAAATTCCTGGCGCCCTCATCGGGCGCCAATTTAATCATGAACGATAGAATTTTTGGATTTATTACTTTAGGTGTATCAGTTTTTTACTTCTGGGCCGCAAGTATAACTGAATTAAGTTTTATTTCAGATCCGGTGGGTCCTAAAAAATTTCCTTATATCGTTGCTTTCTTTTTAGCAGTTTCATCTTTAGTCTTAATTTTTAAACCTGATGCTAAACCCCAGTGGCCAGAAATCAGAAAAATTATCGAAATTATTATTACCGCAGCTATTTTAATTATTTATGCAACTATTTTACCTGATTTAGGTTTTACGATTTCAACAACTTTAATGGCAACTTTTTTAGCGTGGCGCTTAGGAGCAACGGTTTTAAAAGCATTTATAGCAGGCGCCATTATCTCGGTTACCATTTTTGTGCTCTTTAGACTTGTCTTAGGACTTTCATTAGCAATAGGACCTTTAGGATTTTAATGGAAACAATTAATTTATTACTGGATGGTTTTGGTGTTGCTCTGACGCTCGAGAATTTTATTTTAGCGATGATCGGCTGTATTTTAGGAACTATCTTCGGGGCTTTACCCGGCTTAGGTCCAGCCAACGGTGTTGCAATATTAATTCCGCTTTCATTTTCTTTAGGTTTAGAAGCAGCGCCTGCGATGATCTTATTAGCTAGTGTTTATTATGGTGCTATGTATGGTGGACGAATTTCTTCTATTCTTTTAAATATTCCAGGTGATGAACCTGCGCTAATGACCACCTTAGATGGTTATCCAATGACTTTACAAGGACGTGCGGGTGAAGCTTTAACGTTATCAGGTTTAGCTTCTTTCGTAGGTGCGTTCATGGCAACATTAGGTTTAGTTTTGTTAGCACCTTTGTTAGTTAAAGTTGCCTTGTTGTTTGGTCCTGCAGAATACTTTGCTTTATTTGTAATGGCGTTTGCTACCCTCGGCGGTGTTGCTTCTAAAAACCAAGCTAAAACAGTTTTAGCCTCATGTATTGGTTTAGGGGTTTCAACTATCGGTGTTGATCAACAAACTGGTGTGCCAAGAATGGCTTTTAATGAAGTTGATCTTTATGACGGAATTGATTTTTTAATTGTGATTGTGGGAATGTTTGCTGTTTCCGAAATTTTTATCTTTATTGAAAATAAAAAAGACAAAAACTTTGTGCAAGAGACTAAGTTTGTCATCGCTAGCATTATTCCAAAGTTAGCAACCATAATAAAAGTTATTCCAGCAACATTTAGAGCAACGTTCTGGGGTTTCTTCGCTGGTGTTTTACCAGGTGCAGGAGCATCGCTAGGCTCTTTTATTGCCTATACCTTTGAGAAAAAAGTTTCTAATAAGAGTGATACGTTTGGTAAAGGTGATGAGCGTGGGGTCGTTGCTCCCGAAGCTGGTAACAATGCTGCCGCTGGTGGAGCGTTAGTACCGATGTTAACGTTAGGCGTACCAGGCTCTGGAACGACTGCTGTTTTACTGGCGATGTTAATGACTTTAAACGTTACACCAGGTCCACTTTTGTTTGAACAAAATCCTGATGTGGTTTGGGGTTTAATTGCCGCTTTATTTATTGGTAACGTCGTCTTATTAATTTTAAACATTCCATTAGTTAAAGCTTTTTCCCAAATACTTTTAATTCCAGCCCAATATTTAATGCCGGTCGTTGCTGCTGTTTCATTTGTTGGTATTTACGGAATCTCTGGTTCAAGTTTTGAATTAATCGTGATGGTTATTTTTGGGTTACTGGGTTGGTTACTTCGAAAAATGGATATTCCTTTAGTACCAGTTATCATGGGTGTGATCCTGGGTAATTTAATGGAAACTAATTTAAGACGAGCAATGACTATTTATGATGGTGAGTGGTTAAGATTATTAAATTCCAATGTCTCAATCATTATTTGGTCGATAACTATCATTGGCTTCGTGGTACCTTTATTCTTTGGAGCACGAATTAGAGCTGCTTTAGCAAGTTTAAAAAAAACTAAGTAATTTTCTTATAAAGACTAGTTGCACTCAACC
>Ga0255784_10001532_pt1 | contig 18666 bp, 17 predicted proteins | sample 101ome_14_FD_179982 | JGI IMG/M metagenome (GOLD analysis project Ga0255784, IMG submission 179982) | Coastal salt marsh microbial communities from the Groves Creek Marsh, Skidaway Island, Georgia - 101403AT metaG (version 2) | ecosystem: Environmental > Aquatic > Marine > Intertidal zone >...
CTTTAATAATTGCACAACGTTCTTCAAAAGGCATAAAAGGCCTGCCTTTTTTACGAGCAAGCCATTCATCTGAGTTAACACCTACTACAAGGTGATCACCTAGTTCTTTTGCTGATTTAAAATATTCAATATGTCCACTGTGCAGTGGATCAAATCCGCCTGTTACTAATACCACTTTCATATGGTATTTACAAAGTAGCGTCTTCCATTCCTGCAACTCTGAGTTTTACAATATTTGTTATTTGCCATTGCTTTTGATCCAGTGCCTTGAGAACACCTAACCATTTGTTACGCAACAGTGCAAATTCATTAATAATTTTTTCGTAATCACATACATCTGATTCGCCATCCACGTATTTTTCTACGTCACGGCTACTTAATGCACGTTGATAATTTTCAAGATATTTTTTGAAAAATGAGCTACGCAGTTTACGTAGCTCAATATTCATGTATTCAAGTATTGCTTCAATTTCTTGGAGTTGATTAAAACGATGTTCTACAATACCCGGCATTTCTGCCGCTGCTTTTTCAACATTGCCTTTTAACTTTACTTCTGCTTTTGCAGCAGCAAGTTCTGTTTCGAAATGCTGTATAGCAGATGGTATTTGACTTATATCTCTGCTGACTCGACTATACCATCCAGCCATTACTCGTCCCAATCCTCCTCATCAATATCTACTTCATCCATTTCTAAATAATACGTTATAGCATAGTCAAGATCTTTGTCAATGCCAAGTATGTCTTGCAGCTGAGTGTCATCCATACCGTAATCGATTAGTGTATCAACATATTTTTCAGCTGCAAGCTCTACTTGCTTTTTATCTAGAAACGGTTTTAATAAAGTCCAAATATCAGCAACTAATTCTTCATTCATGCTCGTGCAACTCCTCGTTATGATCCACGACTTCTTCGTCCGCTTCAGCCATATTTACCATTTGCTCTTCTTTTTGCGGTAAATCGGCCATGATCATTTCGAGTAGTTCACCTGTCCAGTTCTTTCTATATTCTAGTGTTTCTTCTCCGTTACTATCAATATACTTGTAACGGTTACCTTGTTTTTCAAGCAAGCCTTTTGCTTCAAGCAAATCAAACATACCTGAATATGGATCCATGCCTGTTTCGTATGGAATTTTTACTTGCACTGCTTCAAACGGTTTAGCATAACGTGTTTTCATAACCTTACACGCTGCACGAATACCATGCACTTGTGAAGTTTTGTTACCATCAGCATCTTCTTTGAGTTTTAGTTTCTTCATAGCAACAACCATTGAACTTGCATACACAAAGCCACTACCGCCACTAATCTTATCATCCGGATCAAACATATCCTGCGATGCATAAGTGTGATTAGTAACACACATACCAACATTGTAACTACCAAACATATTCACACAGTTAGTAACCAATGCTTTTAGTGCTTTTGCCTTACGACCCATATCGCCTTTCATATCACCTGCTTCAAACTGATTTACTTCAGTTGGTGACATTAACATACCCAATGAGTCTACAACAAACAACACCTTAGGACGATCATCTTCGTCCATTGCACGATAGTCGTCCATAAATGTTGAAATAGTCTTAGCAACATCGTCAATCATTGCCATGTTAAGTTTAAGTAGTTTACTGTCATCACAGTCAACACCTAATGCTTCTAGCCATGTTTGGTCTAGTGCATTTTCGCTGTCAATAAGAACAACAAAAATACCTTGCTCTTGTGCCGATTTAACAATATTGCCGGACACAATGTAAGACTTGCCTGCACCTGATTCGCCTGCAAACACGCTTACTTTACCAAGAGGAATACCTTTACGGAAATCACCACTTAGTAGATAGTTAAGTGCATAGTTGCCTGTGCTAATCCAATCTGATGGATCGTTAAAGCCTGCACTCATACCTTTAATAGATTTTGTTAATGAATTTCGAAACTTGGAAGGATCGAATGCCTTAGTAGCCATATTATCTCCTATTCTAAAAAGTAAAGGAAAGGGCCGAAGCCCTTTCTATTATTGTCCTTGGCGTGCTCTAATCATTGCTAGAATGTCTTGTGCGCCGCCTGCTGACTCTTCTGCAGGTGCTGCTGTTTCAGCTGCAACTTCCTCGTTTGACTTAAACGGAATATCATCTGTTGCTGCTGGCGCAGGAGTTGGCGCAGGAGCTGGTGCTGCTGCTGGTGCTGCTGCTGGTGCTGCTACAGGGTCACCAGTTCGAGCTGCCATGCCGCTTGGACGGAAATATTGACTCCAACGATCGGCATCATATGCTTCACCATCAACACTTGCTTCAAACATTTCGGTAAGAACTTTTAGTTCTACCTCGCCTGGCTTTTTAGGAAGGAAATCATTGAGATTAAACAAGCCGTGTGTGTTCACTGCTGCCATCTCTGCATCACCTAGTGGACGCTCTCTACGTGCCCAATTACTTGCGCCGTAGTCTGCGTAACCGCCTTTGGTTCCTTTTGACAAACGGAAATCTACACCAGCAGTGTAATCTGTTGGCAGTTCTTCCATGTCTGGGTCCATTAGTGCTGCTTTGATAAGTTGGAAGATTTGTGGACCAATAATGAATCGACGAATTGGATTCTCTGGTTGCGAATCTTCTTTTAGTGGATCATCAACAACAAAACCTTGGAAGATATAACTACGCTTCTTCCAATACTTACGACCCATATCTTCTAGTGATGGATCTTTAAACCAACCACGAACTTCTTGAAGAATTGGGCACGATTCGCTATACATTTCCATACATGGAACCTGCACTTGAACTGGACGTGAATCAGTCTCACCTTTAACTCCAGCAAATGGAAGTTTAATCATCAAACGCTCTTTCCAGAAGAAAGTGTTTGAATCATCGCCATCAGGCAAGAAACGCAGTGTTGCCTGCTCGCCTTCTTTCATATTCCAAAATGGGTAAATTGCGTTATCGCCACCGCCTGTGTTGCCACCGCTTGAACGATTTTCTTGTTCTTTGAGCTTTGCTCTAATTTCTGCTAATGATGCCATAGTTATGCCTCCTTATATATTGCCTATGTGCTTGTGCCTAATATGTGTAGCACAATTCTTATACTACACAAGTTTATTTATCTTGTCAACTATTTTTTTGACAAAATTTCAAATAGTTAGCCGATTATCTTAAACCGGCTAACGATGTAATTCTATTTAGTTCTTCGCTTTCGCCATAACCGCCTTTGTAGTCGTTGTCTCGCTCTGCCCACAACTCTTCTGCATGTTGTTGTAAAGTAGCTAAAACTTCTTTATCTTGTTGAGCTATGTATGTTGCAGTCTCGTCATCGTTAGCTAGTTTTGCATTTGGATTGTTACCATGTGCAGATGCACGAATTGATCTAGGGTGAACTACAGGTTTACCATCTATTATTGTAGCTGTGTAACTAATAGTTGCATCATCCATTTCACCGTCGTCGCCTGGTATTTCCATTTCAACTTCGTCGTCAAAATGCTCTGGATCAAACCCTTCTTCTAAATCGTTATCTTTATATCCCATTACCTCTGATACTTTGTTGTGAACTTGTTCTATGAACGCTTGAGCTGGTTTAATAAAGTTTTCGCCGTATTCTTTTTCTACCATTGTTAATACGGCTGTTTCGCCTTTTGGAAACTGACCTGTATGCCTATCAAAGTAGCTCAATATAAATTCACTAATTGGAAGTTTTTTATCTATGCCTTCGCTATACATGCTGTGACTTAATACAGTTCCAGGTCCTATATGTGTATATGCTGCTCCCCGTGGATCTTCGATGCCATAATTAGGCATCAAGCTGTCTATTGTTGCTTTTATTTTTTCTGCTTTTTCTTTATCACCTGCTGCTTCGGCTTTTTTTAATAGTTTGGTTAATCTATCAATTAATTTTGAGTAATCAGCGTCAGTATGGTTTTCCTCGCCTAGTCTACGTATTGCATCCGGGTATTCTTCATGTTCCTCGTCTGATTCTGCATCATCATAAGGATTGAATCCTAGATTTTTGTATGATTCTGCTGCCCATTTTTGTAGTTTCTTGAACCATTTGGCAAACTCTGCGGGCAGCTTCTTAATGTCTACATTGCCTTTTGAATCTGTTGGATCAGGAACATTTAATTGTTGTCTAACAAATGCTTGCTCGTCTTCGGGTAAAGCATTAATAACCTGTTCTGTTGCTTTATCCCAATGTTCAAGCGTTACCACACCTTCGCCTGCTAGTTCGTGTGCAGTGTCCCAAATATCTTGACTTATTTCACTCATAGGAGTTATGTCACTAAAACGTATAGAAGCCTCTACATCTTCAGGGTCTACATCTGCTGGCGGCGGTGTTTCTTTGTTTGCCCATGCAACAAATCGGTTGATTAGATCTTGGACTTTTTCGGTATTCAATTGCATGCCTGTATCGTGCTCATTTATGGATTCGTTAACTGAACCGCATCCTGGCCCACAATTACAACTTGGTGTGCAATTACCACCACAAGCACAATCTTCATTGCAATTACATGCTCTTGCTTCGTTTACTGGTTCAGCAAATTGTCCCATTAAATTGTCGATTGCTTCATCTACTGCTGTTTCATATGCAGTAAACCCTCCTGGTGGTAAGCCTCTGCTTGATCCTCTTGCATTTGTTCCCATTGAATATGGAATATCAATTACATCGCCTACTTGTAATTTGCGTGGATCTATTATACCATTTGCCTGCATTATCTCTTTGACAAAGTCGTTAATGTCGCCACCGTGATTGTTTAAATCGTTAAACATTTTTGCAATAGCAAACAGTGTCATTCCTGGTCTAATTTTTACAGTTGCAGCAGGACCTTCTAGTTTATCTATACTGCCTGTTTTAGTTACATCGTCTATGCCAATTTCTTCGGTAACACCTGTCGCAGGCAAAGCTAATTTTTGTCCTGGATATATTGTTGCATTTGCATCTAAATTGTTCAGTCTAATAATTTCGTCAACGCTTGCACCTGTTCTTTTTGCAATAGTTGCTACGGTTTCGCCTCTTTGCACTGTATGGGCGTCTGACTCACTGATAATATCTTCAAGTGTAATATCTTGAACTTTAGTTTCCCCTACTAGATTGTATATGTAAGGAAATACATCTTTTAGTTCTTCGTTAAATTGCTTCACTGTAAGTTGTTCAACCCATGCATCAGATATATCAGTAGGCACATCTTCAACTATACTAGGTTCAAAATTTTCTAATGCAGTTTTATAATAAGATTCTTTTTGTAAGTTTTGAATTTCTTTTTTAATACTGTTAACACGTTCTTTTACAACATCGGTATATTCTTGTAATGCTTCGGCCATTACACTACTGCGATTCATGTATGTATTAAATTTGCGCAGTTTAGCCATTTCTCCGCTTAGATTAGTAATGTGCTTGCCGAAATCGTCATATGCATGTCCGCCTTCTGCAACATGACGAGCAAGAGCTCTAGCACCACTTAAATGCTTGTATGGATATCTAAATTTTTCACCATCAGGAGATTCAATAAAAATGCTGGATATTTTTCCAGTTCTACTGTTTGCATTTTCCATGTTAATAGGCGCCGAGTGCTTTATGCTGAGTTTTGCCTTTCCTATTTTTTGGAAACTGGTTTTGTTTGTTCCATACATTCTTGATTCTGACATTGTTTTATCTCCAGGGCGGTTCTGTGCTAAAAATTGGTAATCTCTTCTTGTGAGGTTTGATCTGTTTAAATCTCTCACTTCAAATTTCATTAGACGTTTTTTAGCAAATTGTCTCATTTCCTTTAAAAAATTATACCAGTCATTTTTTGTTGAACCATAGCTGCCTTCAACAAAATCTTTGCTGAACATGACAACAAGGCCTTCTTCCTCATCTAAACTAATACTAACATTTCCTAAACTTGTGTCTTCTCCTATGATATAATCAAAATCAAAGTATCTTGCCAAGTCAGGTTCATTGGTAACGTTGCCTTCGCTATCTCCAATAGTTACTTTTGGAAAGCGGCCACGAATTTTGTTAAACAATTGTTCTGCTATTTTATCTAATTTTATCATTATATGTTATTTATCAATAATTGCTACTTATAAAGATCGGCATTGGCATCTCATAATCATCTTCATGTTCAATTTGACTAAACGTATTATACACTGTAGGATCCCAATCTTTCATTACTGTCATCATTCTTAGTGTTAATAAAAGACTGCTAACAAGGTCGTCATTGTGTCCTGGCTTGGCTTGGAAACTACTGCCCGATGCAATGTATGCTTTAAGCTCACTGAGCAAAGGTTTGCTGTTGACAATCAGCTTGTCATTTTCAACCATGGTTTTTAATCTTGCGCAGGTTGTAGTTTTGCTGCCATGCGTAGTGTTAAATCCTTTGCGGAACTTTCGCACATGCCCTTTACGTATAGGTTCGCTAATAAACAATCCTGGTATATTTTCTTCTCCAAAATCTTGTATTACTAACAGAGCAGCTTCTCCAATGCCATTGTTTTCAACGCTCCAATAAATGTTATTTGAGTTAGTCTGCTCGTAAATGTATGAACATACATCTCTCAATACCCTTACTTGTCCTGGTATAGCAGTTGTATTATGCTGCCACTCTCCTACTTGTTCATATGTTGGTAATTCTACAACTTGTATTGCAGCAAAATCTCCTCCTGTGCCCATTGCAGGATCTAAGCCTACTACATAAGACTTTTTGCTATCTAATTTTTTATACCAGCGCACCTCTCCCATTTTTACTATAGGATCTCTTGCTTCCATTGCTGCTAATTTAATACTGTTGATCAATGTTTCATCAAATACCAAGAATTCGCATTCGTATTCTCGTCTAAACATTTCCTCGCCAATACGACCGATTTCGTTCTTCATCCATTCTTCATCTCTGTCAGGATGTTCACTCCAGTGTGCTTTGAAAGCGTGAAATCCGTTTATACCAACATCGCTTTCATTACCATGCTCGTCAAACTTTTGTTCTGCTTGTTTCCAAATAGTTGCAAACGTATCTTCGTCACTGTTAGGTGTGCTGGTAATAATAGCACGACCACCTGTTGCTAGCGTAGGTGATATTGAAGTCCAAAATTCTTCTGCAATATTAGGCTGCACAAATGCAAACTCGTCGCAGTATAATAATGAAATAGACAAACCACGTCCTGTAGTTCCTGTGGTTGTTTGACTGATGATACGAGATCCATTTTCAAATTCGATGCTGCCTTTGTTGTAGCTTGTTACACCAGCACGTATATGGTCAGGACACAACTCATACACGTAGCGTATGCGCTGCATGATTTCTTGCGCACCTGTGTATTTGTGTGCGGCAATCAGAATAGTTTGATCAGGTTTGAACATTGCATACCAAGCAAGATAGATACTAGCACAAGTAGTTTTGCCTGTTTGTCTAGGCATCATGTTTATGTTGAATCTATAAGTGTGGTAACTGTGCATGAGTCCTAGCTGATACTCATATGGATCAAACAAAAGTTTGCCTTGTATAGGATGCTGTATGTGTGCAAAGTGTCTAGCAAAGTGCAAGTAGCCTACATCAGGATCCATGCACTTAACAAGATCTTGTATCTGATCTTCTGTGTAGGTTTCTCTTTGATTTGCTTTTTTGGTTAAAACACCGTCTAAACTTTTACTCATACTGTATTTAATCAAAAAAATAGCGCCCTTAGGCGCTATTGAGTTCTGGGGGGAATGTTTATGTTTTTTTCTGACACGAACCTTTTTCGCCTCGTGTTGTTCCTGGCACCCGTTCGAAACCGTCCCAGCATTTGTCATACATGCTGTCGTTACCGTGACGTTCGCCTTCTTCTATTTCTTCGTCGGTTAATGTTCTCCAGCTTTCTTTTCCGCATTTCTCACACACATCTGTTGACTCGTTATGCCCTGACCATTTAAAGTCTTCTGGATCTCCGGTATAGGATTGTATTTTTTCCATACTGTCTTCGTATTCGTCATGTGTAATTTCGCCAGCAGCATAAAGTTTGCTTATCATTCTTGCTAGTGGATTATCTAATTCTGGCTCTGGCATTGCTAGTTCATCTGGCTTGTAAAACATTCCGGGGTTGTTACCGCTTGTTCCTGGAAGACGCATTTGGTCAGATGACATTGTTTTAAAGTCTGGATGACCCATCATTGCTCTTGCTACTCCAGGCGTAAAAATTTTAACCCAATCTGGTGCATCATCGTGTTCTTGTAACGCTGCCATTTTTTCAGCTAACACACCTTTTAATTCTGCACGTAGCTTGTCTTCAAGTGTTACTGCTGGATCTTTAACACGTATTGCTCTTAAATCCTTTTTGCGATTTAAATCGTTTCCAGCTGGTATGCTAGCACTCACGTCCATTGTATAATCTTCATCTGGTTCTGTTGTAGCGTCTTGAAAGTCGCCGTCAACTTCTTCTTCTTCTGTAGATACCATGCGTATGTAATCGCCCATGTCCTCAGACGAACTACCGCAACCGCCTGTTTCTGGCTCTGCATGAGTATGACTGCTGATATCGCCTGCATCCACTGGTTTTGCATCATCGGCACCGGCTAGCTTCATTAGACGTAGCAGTTCTTCTGCACTACCGCTGATATTAATTTCTTCATTTATTTTTGTCATTTTATGCTCCTATGGTGCTTTTAGAGTTTTCAGCATCACCTATGTCGCTGCTTTCTCCAACAGGACCGTCGCCTACATAGTCGTTGCTTCTTTCGCTACGAGCAGTTTCTAATTCTTTTAATAGATCCATTACACGGTTGCCGCCAACAGACTCTTGAGCGCTTTCGCCGCCCATGTCTTCAATTGTCAATTTTGCTGTGTATTCTTCTTCTTTTTCTTCTTGCTGATATAATTCTTGTTGCTCATTTGGACTACGAACAATAATATTGCTTTGTGGTATACCTGTGCATTGTCCTAAGTAATATTGCAATACTTGAGGAGTAGTTGGATATGTGCATTCAGTTTCAAAGTATGTAACTTCCATATTTTCCAACTGTGGAAAATCCAATGGACGTTCTTGTATTGGTGTTTTCTTACCATCTGATAACTTAATGCAACCAAACTTTTGCATGGCTGTTTCCATTGTGTTTGCACAATCTTCAGGCAATTCGCCTGCAATTCCAATTTTAAATTCATAAGTCTTTTTTGACTCAGTTAAATAATCAGCAAAATTTTTCATATCTAAGGATCCTATTATATACTATTTATCTCTTGCTATCCTAACTGCCCCAACAATATTACGCTTGACTAGGGCTTTTACTATTCGCCATATTTTTGACGGTTTGCCTCTTTGTGGTGTGAAACTTTTGTCAATGCGTTTATTCAACCAATCAGCGCGATTTAAATATACATGTGTGCGCAAGCCTTTTTGTGCAGCCAGTTTTAAAACATCATCTGCCATAGCAGCACGTTTTTCTGCATGTTTCTTCATGTTTACTAATTCTACCGCAGGAATATCCTTTAAGCCTGCTTCGGCATCAGCAATAATTTTTACACTGTCGGGCGACAAGACATGTATAGCTCTTACAAATTTTTTTAAATTTTTTAGTTTTTCACAGCCTTTCATGTCACATCTTGTCTCAAGTTCGTCAACGTATTTGGGATGGAATACAAAAGGCTTTAATCCGTATTGTCTTCCAGATGTATCTGCATCTGCTCCAGATTGTAATATCTTTTCTAATTTTTCCTGATTTATTTCAAAAGTAACGCCTAAATTTATATTACCTCTATTATACATATTGCTAGGAGATCTACTAAAACTTATATAACTGTCTCTTGATATACGTCCATTACCATCAACAGTCCCGCCTTTGAAGCCGTCGTCCTTTAGGATACCTGCTGCATGTGTATATGAAGTAGAATGATATAGTAAAGCAATATCAGAACCTTCTATGATTACTTCTTTTACTCGCATATGCTATTTATCTTTATCAAGGCCCTTGAGTCTTTCCAACAAACTGTTGCGATCTGTTACAACATAGCCTTCACCGTTTACAATGTCTCCATCTCCTGGGCCACTGTCTCTATCCATTTTTTCTTTTTTAAGTTGTAGCTCAACCATTTTGAGTTTTTTATCTAGTTTAGCAACTTTTGCATCTAGATTTGTTTTCAACATAGTGCCAGCAACTTCAAAAACTCTTCCACTATATCGACTTTCAACATTCATGCCTAAGTCCATTAGATCCTCATATGCACTCATTGCTTTGTTTGCAACTTCGTTGAGTTCTTTGTCTGCCATGTCTCCTAAGCCTTTTACAGTAGGCAGCGCACTGGCTATCTTATCAAATTCTTCTATGTCTCTAAAGGTAGATTCATGTTCTGCTGGTAATTCGACTTCCGGCTCTTGCTCTGGTAAGTCTTTGTTTTCTGGCAAATTTAACATTTCTTCAAGTTTCTTTGTCATTGTTGTAGTCCATTAAATACTACTATTATTTATCTGCGCTTGCCTTGGTGGAAAATATCTCCTTCGTTTACCACACGAAACATCATTCCTTTTTGTTTACAGTATGCTCTTGCTGCTGCCCATTTGGCTTGATTTACTGCAAAATGTAATTGATTAGCTCTACTTTTTCCTGTTTTTTCTAGGATGGTTTGATTCGCAGGTTTAACTTCTATTAATTCAACGTGTTGCTTTCCATTTTTATCTGCATATACAATAAAAAAGTCTGGAACATAAATTGTAAATTTACCGCTCAATGGATTTCGATAAGGAATCTTGATTGCTTCACTTGCCCATTTGCTTACATTCTCATTTGTGTCGCAAAATCTCATAAACGCAAATTCCCAACTGCTTCTATAAGTAGGACTACGTCCTCCTACATACTTGTCAGGATTCTTGGGTGTATATTTTCCTTGCGCAAAACGTGACATTAGAGTTTAATATTTCTCTGTTCTTTGGTAATAAAGTCTGCGTTTAATTTATAGCCTAATCCACTGACTGCACTTCTATTGCTGTTAAGCACGGTTGCTACAAGCTGACTGATCTGAACATCGTCTAAACCTCTAAGTGTATCCAGTAGACTAAAAACTTTTACATTATCTATTTTAGCCTGTTGTAGCAAAACACTTGCTGTCGCAATTGCGCTTTGCTTGTCAAAACCTCTCTTTTCAAAAAATCCAACAACACTATCTACTTCGTTTGCATTCATACTGATTGTTTTGACAAAATACTTGTCAAAGAATGCTTTTACACTACCTTTAGGATTATTAGGATTTGTTTCTGGATTTATACTAGGATCTGTTATACTACTCATTGTTAAAACCTTGCTCGTAATGTTGACACATTAGATACAGCAGTATTTACACAACTCTGTCTTTGATTAGAGCTTAAATTGTTATATGCGGCGTTTCTCTCGTTTACACTGCCTAGCAAACCAATTGACGTTACTACAGGTTGTAAAGATGCTGTAAAAGAACTAGGAGGCAAAAGATTGATTGCAGATTGTCCTAGCTCTGCTGCAAATGCAGGATTTCGTCTTGCTTCGTCTCTAACTTCGCTATTTGTTAATGCACTCAACACATTTGAAAAATCTGAAACTTTTTGCAATGTCTGTGTAAGTTCGTTATAATTTGAAGATCTAGGAAAAGCAAAACTACTTGCACCACCTATAACACTTGCTAAAATATTTGTTTGTCCCGACGGAATATTAAATCCTGTGTTGTTTGTAGGCAGATCTTGATTGATAAATCTAAATGCGTTTAAAAGAGTGCCCAGGTCTCTATTGCCGTTTGTTAAGTCTGCCCATAGATTGCCTGTTGTAAAACGGCCTTGTGTGCCAGGAATATTAGTAGACAGTTTACTTTTTCCTGTATCATAATAAGCAGGATCTCTAAAGCCAGGAGGACTATCTTCTCCGCTTTGTTCTCTCTCGTAAGATACACTTTCATATTCAATTGACAGTGTGTTTCTAGCAAAAGTGTTTCCGTTACTTTGATCCATTTCGTCATGTTCCCAATTGGTAATCATTGGATTAATCAAAGTAAATCCTGTAAACTCGTGCGATCCTTGAATGCTATACAATTGAGACACTGTTATATATTGCAAGAAGGGGGTGTTTAATCTGTTGGTTCTATCTAAACCATATCTTCTTAGTCCTCCAGAATACATGTTGTTTGGAGGAAATGCAAAACGTGACGTATAATTTGGATCTTGGTTATAATATCTAAAATATGCTTCCCAAAAAAGTGTTGTGTTACCTTGTCTATCGTCATGAAACGTCATACGTATTGGATCGTAACGTGTGCGTCTTTGTATAATTTTCTTTCTGTTATACTGATTTTTTGTATCAGTGTCTACAGTAAATCGTGGCAGTTCCACAGTGCTTACTAGTAAATTTAATTCTTTTTTATTGTTTTGTAGGAAGTTACCTGCCGCACCCAAAGACTTTAATGCACTTGGATTAATACCAATGTTAACATGATAAAGAAATTTTGTTTTAGGAGCAAGTCTATATCCTGCACGTAGGTATAAAGCAGCAGCATGAGCATAGTCACCTACATACCCTTTGTTTGACCCAATATTTTGTAAGTTATCAAATTGTGCCGAGTTTGTCATATTAATATTTATCTTATTTTTTAAATGCGTATATTATAAAAAAAGGAGCCTCAGGGGCTCCTTTTATCACGGCAATCTCTTTATAATTAGCCTGCGCCAGTTGCTAGCGAGCTAAGGTTACGTGGAACTGGAGTTCCTACGCCTGTTCCGTTTGGTGTTTGAACAGCGTTATCATACTGAATGCTAAGTTCAACTTGCACTGGAGCACTTTGAGAATAATCTAGTGTTCCGTAATTTGCGCTGGTTAAGTAACAACCATATAGTTCCCATGTATCTAAAACATTAGGTGTGCTTGTTCCATTACCGCCATCTAGTATTTCCATGCGCATTAAGAATTTATAATCTTGTCCTGATGCTGCACTTGCTTGTTCAAAGAAATCAAATTGTTTCTGTAATTGTTCACCAACCATTTTTTGAACGTTGCCGTTAACATCGTCTCTTAGGTTAAGTGAAACTTCCTGCCAAGTATGTTTACCTGCAAGAAATACTTTTGAGTTATACACATCAAGTGTCATTTGTTCAAAGTTAACGTTTGGTCTACTAACGTCAACAACTTGTTTTGTAAGTTCCTGTGTATCAGCCGAAACACCAAAATTTTCTAGTGTAACACGGAAACGATACTGTAATTTAGGCATTAACAAGCCTTGGTTGTTAGCACTTGTATCGTTTGCTAATGGAACTGTAATATTAGTAAGTGTTGAGATTGCCATTTAATATATTCTCCTATTCACAAGTATTTATCATTTGAGAGGGCATTTAATTTTTGCCCTCTCATGATATAATGTTTAAGCAGACAATCCTGAAATTTCACCAGTGTTCTTAATACGCAACGGAATGTAAATAAATTCAATTGCTTTTACTGGTTCAATTGCAATATCAACGTAAAGTTCGTTTCTGTCGATTCTTGCCGGAGTGTTGTTTGATTCGTCACATACAACTAAGAAGTCGTAAAGTGCTCTAAGTCCTACAAGTTCAACTAGTAAACTTTCTACTGCTTGTTTTACTTCGTCTCTTGTAATTTTGTCATTTGGTTCAAACAGATACGGTTTAGCAAGTTTAGTAAGCTGACTTCTCATGTAAATAATAAGTCTTGCTACGTTTACTCTATCTAGAGCACTTGCATTTCTTGCACGAGTCTTCTGTCCAAATACTACAAGCCCTGCACCTACAAGGAATGTAATTGGGTTGACGTTTTGAGTGTATAGCGTATCACGCTGACCTTCGTTAAGTGATATACTTACAAATTCTCCTTCGGAATTGACATAACCAACACTGCTTGCATTTGTCACACCGCCTCGTCTTGTTCCTGCTGGTGCAAACCATGGATAAGCAACTTGGTCATTCAATGCTATTACTCTTAGCACCATATGACTTGGAGGAACAACTACATTGTTTCCTGCATTATCACTAGTGAAGCCCCATGGATACCAAACACCCATGTATTCATCTCTGCTCACTAATCCAAGATCGTTGTCTTCAACTGCTAGTGCAGCATTTGTTGCCCAATCATTTAATGAAGTTGCATCTGGAGTTAGTCTTGCTGGAGTATCTCCTACAACAAACGCTGTTAAGTTTCTGTCGTAGTTTAGACTTATCATCTCGCCAATAAGCTCTGGATAACCAGGCGTAGCAATCAAGTTAAATACACGTCTTTCTTCGTCTCTAACATCTTGGTTGCTGTTGACCGATGATTGTAGCTGCTGCACAACCACTGCACGTTGCGATAATCTGCCAAAGCTGCCTTTACCGTTTGCTTGGTTGGCAGACTCGGTTACCCAACGATGTGGATAATAGTTTATCATTGATTCGCCATCGCCTGCGCCGTATTGTGGGTTATCTTGTGCAGTATCAATATAGTTACGAACGAAACGTTTCACGTTAAATCCGCTTCTACGTAGATTCCATAATAGCATACCTTTTGGATATAGTGCCGGATCTGGACAATCTGGATCAACATAATCGGTTGTTAGCAAGTCAGCAATGTCACCCTGCTCGTCGCTGTTAGCGCCGTTAGTGTTGTAACGTGCATCGCCGAACAATACGCCATTTTCAGTTGTTTGATCTGTTGCATCTAATTGAATCCATTCAGCTAATGTGGCATTATAACGATATACTAATGGATAGTTTTCAATATCTGCTGTGCTAATCCAAATATCGCCATCAACTAAATTTCCACCATCAGAACGATCACCGTCTTCAGGTGCTGTAACTCTTACAAATGGTCCTGCTGGATCTGGCGCTTGTGCTGGATCTACATTGTAGTAAGGACTTGCAATATTGCTTTGCCCTGATGCACCATCGTATAATAGTCCTACCCACTTTTCACCGTTGTGGACCATAATATCAACTTCGTCAATAACGCTGCTATACCATAATGCACCGTCTGCTGCTAATGCTGTTGGAGCATCTTCGCTGGCTACATATGTTAATGGCTTCCAAAGAGATGCTTTGTATTGCTCTGGGTTGCTGCCGCTTGCGCCATCTTGCCAATATAGGTTTAGTGTGCCTGTAAGAGCAACAGTATCATATGGTGTGAAGCCTGCATCTGTTAGCGCATTGCTGGTATCTACAAAGTGTATTTCACCGCCATCTCTGTGTGTAATAGTAACTCTGCTTTGACTATCAACGCTTGCAACAATGTTTTCAAAGTTTAGTGCGTTGATTGCTTCTGCCATTAAATCGGCATCATCTGAACTTCCTGTCGCTGTAAATGTTGCAGTTTGAGCAGCGCTCATTGTTGTTGAACCTGCATCACTTTCGCTAATATCAAATGACTTAGCTCCTGTTGTAAATGTAGTTGTATCAATTTTGCCTGTTGTTACTGTGGTTGCTCCAGTAGCATTTCTAACAAAGATTTTAAATGTGCCTAGTGGACTTGTATCAGCTGCAACATTTGACTGGATATATAAATCGCCTATTGTTAGATTTGATCCACCACCAGAACGATCTAATTCATAAAGAGCATCTACGTTTGAATCGTAAATTGGTGAATCTTTACTATCCCAAAGTTCAGTATCTTCGTTCCAACGTCTTACTCTCCAACGAGCACCTAGATTTGGTTCGGTTGTTTTAATCCAGAAAGAACCTGTTGGTCTTGGTGTAGTGTCATTAGTTTTGTATTCTGGCACTTCTGTGTGAGGTGCAATTTCTAATCTTGGAGTAACATACTGTCCAGCTGTGATACCGAGTGTATCTAGAGGCGTGTTGTTACCATCAGCTAGTGTCATTTCTCCGTCACTGCCATCGACATAAAATTCTAGTTTACCATCAATTAGTGCTACACTTACACCATTCGATGCCGATGCTGTAGCTGTATTAATGTCAGTTACAAATTGTGTAAGGTCGCCTGTAGCAGTTACAGTAATTGAACCGCCATTTGTTGTAATATCAAATGCATCACCAGCTGTAATAGTTACGTTTGGATTTGTTGCTGTTACAACAGGCCAGCTTGCTTTCCAATTTGCGCTTCCTAATTCTACCCATTGCCCAGCTGTTAAGCCTGTGGCATTACCTGGAGATTTGTAATATGCTTTAACAACATTTGTGGTTGCAACCAAGGCATAATCGCCAATAGCACCAACTGACCCTTTTGGTCTACTGGTTGCAGTATTTCCTACTAACTGTGTTTCGTCTGTGATTACAAGCGGAACTTTGTTTGTAAAAGTTTGACCGCCTGCTGTTAATATACTTGCGCCGTTCCACTCAAAAAATCCGTAAGTTGATGACTCGGTATCTAACCAATATGTGCCATCAGTTGGATCGGCTGCTGTTGGAATTGCACTTGCATTAAGAGCTGCAAGGTCAACATCTGCTCTAACTACATAAGCAAGGTTGCTTACACCTAAATATGAGTATGCTGCCTGCAATCCGTATTCGTTTTGTTCACCCCCGTGAATTGGGTTGTTATTAGCATCAGTTATAAACTTCGGATCTCCAAAAGTTTCAACAAGTTCTCTTTGTGAACTGATCAAGTAAACTTTATCAGCATTAGCTTTAAGGGTTCCTTCAGCTACACCTGTTCCTGCTCCGTTTAATTTATTTTGTTCTGTTGCTACAAAAATAAGTGGTGTTGTGCCAGGTTCGGCCGGGGTGTAAAAGCTCTCGTCAATTACATTTACCTGAACGCCTGGTGATACTAATCCTACCATTGTTTTAATCTCCTATGGGTCATTATTACTATTATTTAGCTGATCAGTGGAGAAAAGGGGGTTTTGAACCGTAAAATACGTGTTTAACTGTGTAAATAATCTATCAGTTGATCTACATTAAATTCCAAACTAGATAAGTTAGAATTATTATCAATGGTAAAATCTGCCATCCATTGTTTAAGACTCATGCTGTCAGATCCTTCTGGTGGCAGATGGTCACTACGATCGACCCAAATACAATAATCAAAAACACCAGTGTTTTGCATAGCAAAAAATTCACGTTTGTTGCGTAACCCGCAATATATATCGTGAGCTTTAAAAATTTCTCGACCTAAGCGAGCTCCATCAATTTCATTATAATCACAGATAGCATCATACCATTCTGCTCTGTGAGCATGCCTGTCGGCGTAACATTGTGCTTCATTATCATAACCATACTTATCTTTAAGTTGCTCATAGATAAAAAGTTTAGAGCAAAATGCGCTGCTGCTTTCAAAACTATAACCATACTTATCACGTAATATTTCACAGACAGTGTCCTTACCGTGTCTGCCATGCCCGATTACCAACAGTTTCTTTTTATTCATAGCTTATATTATGCGAAAATTTATTGTTTGTCAACCAATTAGGAAGCCGTATCCTGTTCCGCCTGCAACAGCCATGGCTAAGTCTTGTTCTAGTTTTTCCATTTCTTGCTGTGCTTCTGCTTTTAAGGCATCGCCATTTAGTGTAGTGCCGCCACCAGGTCCGGCAATAGTTGAAAACTTACTACGTGCTTCTCCGAGCATGTATTTACAATTAGCAAGTGTGTAATCTTTTATCCATTGAAATGCCTTGTAATCTTTGTATAACTCAAAATCTGGTCTATAATTGTAACACCATAACAACACTTCTTCGTCGGCTCTTGGACGCTGTAATATAGTTAATTTTTTGTTGCTTGTGTTCCATGTAAATTCAATAAAGCTACCAAACATGCGTCCTATTAATTCTTGTTGCTGGGCAAAGAAATCATATGTAGCCAAGCCGCCTATACCACTACCTGCTAACAAATAGGTGTTGGTATATGCTAGGTTAAACGGTTCAAACAAACTGCCGCCATCTGCACTACCGCCTAATCTACTGCCAATACTGCGCCTATAAATTTTTCTTACTTCAATAATTTCTTGAGGCAGTATGTATTCATTTTTATCTTGTTCAAACGGTAAAGTTATATAACTTTCTTCAACACTGTTTTCGCTACGCTGTCTATATTTGCTTAATGATTTGCCTAAAGCTGTATCATAATGTATTGGATCAAGTTCAACGTCTACCATGCCGCCACCTAAAAAGGTGTTGACATAATTGAATATTTCTTGCTTTTCTGTAGTTGTATCGGCCATGATTTATCTCCAATAGTATTTATCGTGTCGATAAATATAGTATGCCACGATTAAGTTTATACAGACCGGATAAAAGTAACGACTACGATTTTTTAGATAATATTATCTTTGAACAATTCACTGTAGGTGGAACAGATGTAGTTGTGCATAAGTATCTAGGTCCAAAATTAGCAAGCGACGACGATGCTACAGCTGATAAACCACAATACTCTAATGTTAGTGTAAAGAACATACAAGATTTGCTGTTTCTAGAAAACAGAGACAGAAAATACGATGAAGATGTTTACACCATGCGTGGGCACTACAATGTGCAAGATGCCGATTTTGATCTAAGTCAATTTGGTATATTTTTAAGCAACGATATGATTTTTCTAACTGTTCATATCAACAGCAGTGTAAAAACATTAGGCAGAAAATTTATAAGCGGTGATGTAATTGAATTGCCACACTTGAAGGATGAGTATGCATTGAATGATTTTGACGTGGCATTAAAACGATTTTATGTGGTAGAAGATGTTAATCGCGCAGCAGAAGGATTCAGTCAAACTTGGTATCCACATTTATATAGATTAAAATTAAAACAACTAGTAGACAGCCAAGAATATAAAGATATTTTAAATTTACCTGCAGACGAAGATAATCCG
>Ga0255784_10001560_pt1 | contig 18458 bp, 13 predicted proteins | sample 101ome_14_FD_179982 | JGI IMG/M metagenome (GOLD analysis project Ga0255784, IMG submission 179982) | Coastal salt marsh microbial communities from the Groves Creek Marsh, Skidaway Island, Georgia - 101403AT metaG (version 2) | ecosystem: Environmental > Aquatic > Marine > Intertidal zone >...
CGAGGCCGTAGAAGTAGCAAAACAACTCACTGAAGAAACAGGTACCTCATGGTACGTTGTCAAAGCCCAAGTACACGCAGGTGGCCGTGGTAAAGGTGGTGGTGTGAAGCTCGCTAAAGGCATTGATAAAGTGGAAGAGGTAGCCGATAGCATCATTGGCATGCAACTGGTGACGCCTCAAACTTCTGCAGAAGGGAAGAAGGTACACCAAGTGTTGATCGCTGAGGATGTATACTACCCAGGCGAAAGCGAAACTTCTGAGTTCTACATGTCAGTCTTATTGAACCGTTCCACAGGACGTAATATGATCATGTATTCTACCGAAGGGGGTATGGATATTGAGACTGTAGCCGAGGAAACTCCACATCTGATTTTCACTGAGGAGATTGATCCTAAAGTTGGTTTGACAGGATTCCAAGCACGCAAAGTAGCGTTCAACCTAGGTTTGAGTGGTGCAGCGTTCAAGGATATGACGAAGTTTGTAACGGCGTTGTACCGTGCGTACGAAGGTGCTGATGCATCATTGTTCGAGATCAACCCAGTACTTAAAACGTCTGATGATAAAATCTTGGCCGTAGATGCGAAGGTGACCATCGATGATAATGCAATGTACCGTCACCAAGATATCGCTGCCATGCGCGATACTCGTGAAGAGGATGCTACAGAAGTAGAAGCTGGTGAAGCAGGATTGAACTTCGTAAAGCTTGACGGTAATGTAGGATGTATGGTAAACGGTGCAGGTCTTGCGATGGCTACTATGGACATCATCAAGATGGCAGGCGGTAACCCAGCAAACTTCCTAGATGTAGGTGGTACAGCGGATGCCGCGCGTGTTGAGCAGGCGTTCCGCATCATTTTGCGCGACGAAAACGTAAAAGCGATCCTGGTGAACATCTTCGGTGGTATCGTACGTTGTGACCGCGTAGCTCAGGGTGTCGTTGATGCGTACAAGAACATGGGCAATATCAATGTGCCAATCATTGTACGTCTTCAAGGAACCAACGCTGAAGAAGCGAAGAAATTAATCGACGAAAGTGGACTAGAAGTACATAGCGCTATTGCATTGCAGGAAGCGGCTGACTTGGTTCAAGAGTTGGTATAAGTACAAAGAGATAATCTTAAATTAGCCCCGAGCACCAATGCTCGGGGTTTTTTATGTCCGTAAATTTTGTTTTAGAGTGGAGCGCCACATTGTTGAGTCTCGCCTTTCTCGTAGGCTTGATTCAGCGAAAAGTTTGGGCTTGGCCCGCAGGTATCGTAGGCAGTGCACTTTCCGTAGCATTGTTTCTTCGAGCAGGTCTCTATGCTGAAATGGGACTGTATACGGTCTATGTGGTGATGGGATTTTACGGCTGGATTCAGTGGTCCACCCATGCAGACGAAAACCAAGTCCCACTCGTTGATATCCCTGTAAAAACACAGCGTCTAGCGTGGTTAGGACTGCCCATTGCTGCCCTTTTAGGCTGTTCGCTCAACCAACTTCCTGGCGTGAGTTACGCTTACTTCGATGCCCTAACTACGGTATTTGGTCTTTGGGCCACTTGGCAAGAAACCCGCCGCATCCGCACGGCATTCCATTACTGGATTCCGTTGAATATTGCCTCCGTTGCACTCTATGGTATGAAGGGCCTGTGGGTCTACGCTGCCTTGATGGTCATATATTCTATCATGAGCGTGATCGGATTTATACGATGGCGCGAATAAATCAGTTATTTTAGTGGCCAATTCTACAAAGAACACATGCAAGCACAACACTATATCGACCTTGTAAAGTCCACCTTGGACGCTCTTGATCCTAAAGCCTTGGAGGCCTTAGTCGAAGCTTTCCAAACCACCTACGAAAAGGGCGGAAACATCTACACCATGGGAAATGGCGGATCCGGTGCCTCAGCTTCACATGCGGCAGGAGATTTCCTCAAAGGGGCAAGCTACGGCCTAGACAAGCGATTTAAAATGATTTGCTTGAACGACAATCTACCCTCAATGATGGCCATCGCCAATGATATCGGTTGGGAGAGCATTTTCGTAGAGCCCCTCAAGAACTTCCTATCACCGAATGATTTGGTCATCGGAATTAGCGGTTCTGGAAACAGCAAGAATGTGGTCAACGCCCTGGAATACGCCAACGCACAAGGCGCTACCACGGTGGCGATGAGCGGTTTCAAAGGCGGTAAAATCTCAGAAATTGCCACCATTAACGTGCATGCTCCTGTTATGGATATGGAAGTCACCGAAGACGTACACATGGTCATCTTCAACATTGTGAAGAAGCAAATGATGGCCCGATTAATGGGAGATAACCCATCGATGGGAGATACCTACGATCAACGTATTGGCTAATGAAGCGTTTCGCGCTTATTGGTGCAGCGGGTTATATCGCACCACGACACCTTCAAGCCATCCACGAAGTGGGCGGCACTCTCGTGGCAGCATACGACCCTAGCGATAGCGTAGGTCATCTGGATGCGTACTTCCCAGAAGCTGCCTTTTTCACTGAGTTTGAGCGATTCGATCGCCATTTGAACAAGTTGGCTGAGCGTGGTGAAGCGGTAGAATACATCAGCATTTGTTCTCCTAACTATTTGCACGACAGTCATATTAGATATGTCTTACGCAACGGAGCGCATTGTATATGCGAGAAGCCCATCACCTTGCGTCCTTGGAACGTAGAAGGGCTCACGGCCACAGCACAATCCACAGGCAAGCAAATTTTCACCATCCTTCAACTGCGTTTGCACGAGCAAGTCATTGCGTTGAAGGAGAAAGTGCAAGAAAAATTGGCCACGGATCCTCATTATATTTTTGACGTGGACCTCACCTACATCACCTCTCGAGGCCACTGGTATTACGCCTCTTGGAAAGGTGATGAGGAAAAGAGTGGAGGCATTGCCACGAACATCGGCGTCCATTTTTTCGATATGCTTCAATGGATATTCGGCACACCTCAGGGTCAGAAAGTCTATGTGCGATCGCACGATAGGGCCTCCGGCACGATTCGCTTCAGTAATGCCAATATTCGTTGGTTCTTGAGCATCAATGCCCAAACCTTGCCTCAAGGCGCTAAAGATGCTGGTAAAAAGACCTTCCGTTCATTGACTTTTGATCAATGGTCGTTCGATTTCTCAGAAGGATTTACAGACCTACACACCGCCTCGTATGACCATATTTTGAATGGGGTAGGCTTCAGTGAAGTGGATGCGCAAAACGCCATTGCAATGGTTCACGAAATGAGGGAATTGCCGCTCTCGGAATGGGATAAAGAAGCCCATGAATTGGCCGCCTTGCCACCGGCTCCGCATCCCTTCAATAAGAATCGTTAGTCCCTTGTAATCAGCGTATTATCGATTAACCAATAGTTATCCACATTGGTTTTATTTGCGCATGCTTTGTGGTAGATTTGAGTTTCACTCATTTTACGCTACACGGGCATGTTTTTAATCTTTGATACAGAGACTACAGGTTTTCCTAAGGATTGGAATGTACCCTTGACGGACTTTGATAATTGGCCACGGGTCGTCCAGATTGCTTGGCAAATTCACGGACCGGAAGGGGAGTTGATCGATGTTCAAGATCATATCATTTATCCTGAGGGTTATGATATCCCGTTCAATGCCACGAAAATCCACGGTATTTCCACGGATCGTGCCAAAGCGGAAGGGAAACCTCTGGCCGAAGTATTGGCCACCTTTCAGGCGGCCATGGATACTTGTGAGTTTGTCATAGGTCACAATGTGCGCTTTGACTTGAATGTCACCGGATGTGAGTATTTGCGTACCACAGGAGAGAATCCATTTACTTCTAAAAAATCGTTGGACTCCTGTACGGAAATCACCGCAGAGCTCTGTCAAATCCCTGGCGGACGTGGGGGTCGCTACAAGCTTCCTAAACTTGAGGAGCTGCACCAACACCTGTTTGGTGAAGGATTCGATGAGGCGCACAATGCCGCCTTTGATGTAGAGGCCACAGCACGCGTTTTTTTAGAGCTTATCCGTATTGGCAACTTTACTCCGGCGGCAATTGGACGTGATGAGGCCTTTGTGGCGCGCTTCAAAGAGAAAAACCCTACGACTATACAGGCCATTGGTCTTGCCGTTGAAGATGCAAAAGCAAAACGCGCAGAGGGATTGACCGGAAGTACAGGGGAAACCGTATCACCGGAGGAAGATCTCGATGCAGATGATGTGCATTTTGCGCACTTGCACAACCACAGCCAGTTCTCTATACTGCAGGCCACCAGCGTAGTCGCAGATTTGGTTCAGGCGGCCGTAGACGACGGCCACGATGGTGTGGCGTTGACGGACCTCGGCAATATGATGGGGGCTTTCCATTTCAACCGTGCCGTAATGGCAGTGCCTGGGAACCGTGAGGCCTATGACCACAATGAACAGGTTAAAAAAGGAGCGATCGATGAGCCTTTGAAGCCCTACCCATTCGTGGGGGTTATCGGTTGTGAATTTTACGTATGTGAGGACAGGTTAGACCGCACCAAGAAAGACGACGGATACCAGATCGTCTTGCTCGCGAAGAATAAAAATGGGTATCATAATCTTGCCAAGCTCAGCAGCGAAGGGCAGTTGCATGGATATTATTACGTCCCGCGTATTGATAAACAGGTCCTTCTCGAGCACAAAGAAGACCTCATTGTACTCAGCGGTGGTCTGCGCGGAGAAATACCTTCTCTCTACCTGAACGTAGGCGAACAACAGGCCCGTGAAGCCTTGCTGTGGTGGCACGAACACTTCGGAGAAGATTTTTACCTCGAGCTCAATAGACACGGTTTGGACGAGGAAAACCACGCCAATACCCAGTTGCTCGCCTATGCCGAAGAATATGGCATCAAATACATCGCCGCGAATAACACGTTCTATCTGACGCAAGAAAATGCAGAAGCACATGATATCCTGCTTTGTGTAAAGGAGGGCGCACAAAAGAGTACGCCTATTGGTCGTGGTCGCGGCTTCCGCTATGGATTTCCAAACCAGGAATTCTACTTCAAGGATAAGCAAGAGATGGCGAACCTCTTCGCCGACTTGCCAGAAGCCTTGAATACCACAAAGGAGATCCTAGATAAGGTTGAACTGTATCCCTTAGAGCGGAATGTGCTTCTACCTGCCTTTGATATTCCAGAGGAATTTCAGGATCCACAGGATAAGGTGGATGGAGGTCAGCGCGGGGAGAATGCGTATCTGCGCCATTTGACTTACGCGGGAGCGGAGAAGCGCTATGGTGAACTTACCGATGATATCAAGGAGCGTTTAGACTTTGAATTAGAAACCATTGCCCGTACCGGATATCCAGGGTATTTCTTGATTGTTCAGGACTTCTGTGAGGCGGCCCGACAGATGGGCGTGAGCGTAGGGCCGGGTCGTGGTTCGGCAGCAGGATCTGCGGTCGCGTATGCCACGGGAATTACGAATGTAGATCCTATTAAGTACGACCTGCTTTTCGAGCGTTTCTTGAACCCTGAGCGTGTTTCTCTTCCAGATATTGATATTGACTTTGATGATGAAGGCCGAGATAAGGTTATTCAATACGTTATTGATAAGTACGGCGCTTCGCAAGTAGCACAAATCATCACGTACGGTACCATGGCTGCTAAGAGCTCTATCCGAGATGCGGGTAGGGTATTGGAACTGCCATTGCCGGATACGGACCGCATCGCAAAGTTGATTCCTGATATGACGAAGTTGAAGAAACTTTGGGAACTCGATGATAAAGGACTTCGCAGCAAATTTGGTTCGGAGGAGGCGCAACAAGTAGCGCAGCTCAAAACCATCGCGGATGGGGATTCCTTGGAAGCCACCACCATCAATCAAGCTAGGGTATTAGAAGGTTCGGTGCGGAATACAGGAATCCATGCCTGTGGGGTAATCATCACGCCAAGCGACATTCGTGAGCTCGTGCCTGTGTCGCGCGCCAAGGATAGTGAGATGTGGTGCACGCAGTTTGATAACTCTGTAGTAGAGGATGCTGGTCTGCTTAAGATGGATTTCTTGGGTCTTCGTACGTTGACCATTATTAAGGAAGCATGCAGGTTGATCAAGCAACGCCATGGGGTAGCATTGGACCCAGATAGTTTCCCACTTGACGATACCAAAACCTATGAGCTATTCCAACGCGGTGAAACCGTAGGGATCTTCCAGTACGAAAGTGCCGGTATGCAGAAATACCTCAAGGAGCTTAAGCCTACGGAGTTTGCAGATTTGATTGCTATGAACGCGCTGTATCGCCCGGGACCCTTGGAATATATTCCGGAATTCATTGACCGTAAACACGGCCGTAAGGAGATTACCTACGATCTAGATGCCATGGAGGGCAAGCTCAAGGAGACCTATGGAATTACCGTATATCAGGAGCAAGTAATGCTCTTGTCGCAAGAATTGGCGGGCTTTACCAAGGGCCAGGCGGATATGTTGCGTAAGGGGATGGGTAAGAAACAGAAGTACATTATTGATAAGCTCAAGCCTATGTTCCTCGATGGTGGGGAAGAGCGCGGGCATCAGCGCGATGTACTCGAGAAAGTTTGGAAGGATTGGGAAGCGTTTGCATCGTATGCCTTCAACAAATCACACTCTACATGTTACGCTTGGGTAGCCTACCAGACGGCCTATCTCAAAGCACATTATCCCGCGGAATTCATGGCTTCAGTGCTTTCGAATAACATGTCCGACCTCAAAGCGGTGACCTTCTTTATGGAAGAATGTCGTCGTATTGGTGTCTCTGTTTTGGGACCTTCGGTGAATGAAAGTCTCTTGCGTTTTAGCGTGAATAATGAAGGTGCCGTTCGTTTCGGAATGGGCGGTATGAAGGGCGTTGGAGAAAATGCCGTGCGTGAAATTATCGCCAAGCGTGAGGAGGGAGGGCTTTACAAAGACCTCTTTGACCTGCTCGAACGCATTGACCTGCGCCAGGCAAACCGTAAAACCATTGAATGCTTAATTCTGGGCGGTGCCATGGATGATTTTGCCAATACACACCGTGCCATGTATTTCTCTGAAGAGGATGGTGGCAGGACCTTCGTTGAAAAGGCGATTAAATACGTACAGAATAAGAAGAACGATGCGGAAAGTGCCCAAGCCTCGCTTTTTGGGGAAGGTTCTGCGGAGGAATTACCGCCGCCAAAAATGCCGGACATCACGCCTTGGCCTTCCATCATTGCACTGAAAAAAGAGAAGGAAATTAACGGGATGTACCTCAGTTCACATCCGCTGGACGATTACCGTGCGGAAATTAAGTACTTCTGCACAGCAGAGCTCAATAGGCTCAATAATGTGGAAAGCGTTATTGGTCGGGAGGTGATGGTCGCGGGTATTGTGACGGATGCTCAGCACCGTATATCAAAGATGGGCAAAGGCTGGGGGATTTTCCGGATGGAGGATTTCACGGGTGATTACGAATTCCGACTCTTTGGAGAGGATTACCTCAAATTCAAACATTACTTCGAAAACGAGCAGTTGCTCTATGTGAAAGCTCGGGGGCGCAAATACAATCAGCGTCAAGGAGAGGGTTTTGTGGAGCGAATGTCCGTAGATGTGGCGGATGTGAGTTTGTTGGCGGATGTCCTAGAAAAGGGCAGCAAGAGCCTTGACGTGCAATTAGCCTTGGATAAGTTAGATACTAAACTCGTCGATGAATTGCACGATATTCTCAAGATGTACCCGGGTAAGAAACGCGTGAAACTCCATGTGATTGATACAGAAGAGGAGCTTGATGTGAAACTGCCTGTGAAGGACTTCAAGGTGGCCATCGATAAGGGCTTATTGAAGGATTTGGAGATGCATCCTTATCTAATGCCGAAGATCAATTCTTAAATGAAGCGCTGGGGCATCATATTGTGTTTATTTGGGCTTCATGCGAGTGCCCAGGTAAACTGCATCACTACCCCAGACCAGCTAGGTCCTTACTTCAAGCACGGCGCTCCGCTCATTACCAATGATACACTCGCGCCAGGAGTCCAGGATTCTTCAAGAGCATTGAAATTAAACTTTTACGTTTCCTACGATTGCGATACGGTGGATTTGGATACGTTGCCAAGTCCTTATGCGCTGGAGCTGTGGCACGCCAATGCTCAGGGGGAGTATAGCAATGTGGATGGTAACCCCAATGATTTTGCGTACCGAGGACGGTTGGTACTCTCAGGCAAAAAAAGCACGCTGTATACAGAGTTGCCAGGTATTTACCCGTGGCGCCCTTCCCACATACATGTGAAAGGTTTTTTGACGAATGCTTGGTTTACCGATACTATCGTTACCCAATTGTACTTCAAAGGGGATTCCTTGATTGTTTCTGATCCGGCGAAAGACTTTCCCGAGCGCTGGATACCGTTGGATACTACGGCTAATGGCTATGAAGGGAGCTTCGCCTTCGGGTTGTCCTATATCGTTGGAATGGAGGAGCGGTCAGAAGATCATTGGGTCTTAAAGCCGAATCCCGCGAGGGATGAATTCACCGTCACCGGCGTTCACGGCAGTGAGGAGCTAATGGTTATGGATGCGCTGGGTCGTATTTTTTATAAAGAGAGGTTGTCGGATCATTCCCGCATTTCCACAGTTCATTGGCCTCGGGGGACGTATTGGGTCAGATTAGGCGGTCGCGTACGCACTTTGGTACTGCTGTAGGTTGTTAACACTTGGGTGCCAACAGGTGTGAATAACATCGATAGGCACATAGGCGTACTCTATCAAATCATAGGGTAATTTGGTCTTACTTTTGATTATCCAATTAGAAAACACATAAGATTATGGCACTCGAAATAACCGAAGCGAATTTTGAAGAAGTAGTAATGAAATCAGATAAGCCAGTATTGGTTGATTTCTGGGCAGAATGGTGTGGTCCTTGCCGCATGGTTGGTCCTGTTGTGGATGAATTGGCAACGGAATACGAGGGCAAAGCAGTCGTTGGTAAGCTTAATGTTGATTCTGACGGTGCTGTAGCTCAGCAGTTCGGTGTGCGTAACATCCCAACGTTGTTGGTCTTCAAAAACGGAGAGATCGTTGATAAGCAAGTAGGTGCGACGAGCAAGCAAGTGCTCGCTGCCAAGCTTGACGGCGCCATGTAAGGCCGCCCGCGACCAAGCATTTTGAACCCCGAGCCGCAGGCTCGGGGTTTTTTGTTGGTAAAAACGAGTTCTCCACTTTCTTTGGAAATTACCGCTAGGGGTGCTCACTTATAAGGGTATTGATTTAACCTCAACCCTTATGAAAACACTTTTCCGCTGCACCCGCCTTCTGTTTTTGGTGCTGCCTTTATGCACCCAGGCCCAATTACGCGATACCTTCCAACACGCTTTTGAGCCGCTGCCGAACACCCTGTTCCAAAGCTCCTTCTTGCACGATCAAAGTGCCTTGTACCAAGTATTTGGAGATTATTATCCGCTCGACTCGTTCGATGGAACAATCCCAAGCCGAATCCTACGGCCCACAGATTTTGAGATCATGTACGAAGACCTCTACATGAGTCAACGGCTGGATTCCAATGGGAACCGTGCAGGAGGCAAACCTGCTTATTTAATGGCATTCGATTCGTTTAACGCTGCTTACCACGCACAATCGGAGAAGGTAGATTGTCCCTTACACCTGTGTTGGATGAGATACAATGAGCTTGATACGTTGGCGCTCCGTTCCGGACGCTTCCTTTTCGAAGAGGGCCAGTGGAAGTTGCCTTCGTCTACGGTTCCCCTAGATTCAGCTCGTAATTACGCAATACACAACAAGAATATACACAACAATGCCTTGGCCTCAGTACTGACCAAGGAGGTATTCTTGGCTGGAGGTAATGTGCTTTCCCATTTTAGTACGGGCACTTCGACGACCATAAAGTTTGTCCTACCTGATACGCTGATCCAACAAAATGTCGGTGGGGTAGATGCCTATTGGGTGGATTTTGACGATGGGAAGGGATTTGTCCAATTGGTCCCTAATCAAACCGTCGCTATTGTATACCATGCTTTGGCTAATGGCGTAGAATGGGCCGAAAAATTCATCCGTATTCGTGCACGCCAAGGATCAATGTGGCGTGAATGTGCCTTTCGGTTACAATTAGTCTTTGCATCACCTAGAGCTGATACGGCCTTTAGTACAGCAGCTTTGCCTCCCTCGAAATGCCTAAATGCGAAACCCACACAACCGGCTTGGATCACTGTAGATTTTGCCGATTCCACCAAGGGGTTCCAAAAACCTGTAGTGGTCGTAGAAGGATTCGAGGGTACCGACCAACCTTTTGGCTATTTGCATTACGAATCCGTATCAACGGGCTATGTGTTTAATAGCAATGGGGATAGAATCTATACACATATGTCGAAGCTCGCATGGCTCATGGATAGTCTTTTGTCGCGAAATCACGATATCGTCTATGTCGATTTTGAAGAATCAAAGCTGGCTGTTGAGGAAAATGCGGAGACATTATTACAGGTGCTGCAGTGGATTCAACAACAAACGCCTGAGCAAGCCACAACCGTGGTTGGTGCGTCCCTTGGGGGACTCATTACTCGCTATGCCTTATTACAAGCACAGGAACAAGGCTGTTGTGTTGGCGTAGGCGCATATGCCACGTTCGATTCTCCCCACCGAGGAGCATTTATTCCTGTAGGTATTCAGGCACAGACAGAGCGCTTGGCAGCGTTGTTTCCAGCGGTTAAAGCATTATCCAATCCGTGGGACTATACACTGGCGTCGAAAGCCGCCCATCAAATGCTGGTCTCTCATTATGATCCCGTAGCTAAAGCCTCCTATGAAGCCTTTCAAACAACCATAGCAAATCGACACCCTTCTGGAATGTATTCGTATGGGGTTTGCAATGGCAGTATTGAAGGGCTGTTTTCTGAACCCGAAGATTCTCTGGACCGCTACATTGCCTATGGCTGGGAACGGAATGTTCCAGTGGGGCATCACATCGGCGCGCTTCCCGATACGTTGCAATTTAATCAACAAGGAGTACGCCAAAATATACAAGTAGTCGGGGCGAGAAGTGAAGCCCATACAGGACAGCGGAATTATTTGATGGAGTCCGCGAAATTGAAAAATATTTGGCGAGTTGCCCAGATGAGATGGACCTCAATGAGTGGTGCAGCTTCGGCACAACTGATCTATAGTTTGGGGCATGCCACTAATTTTATTCCTGCGAATGTGGTAAATGCTGCGGTGGAGCGTATACAATTGGTCACCCATCAAAAGCTTCAATCTCTGTATTATGCTTCTTTGCAACATGGACGCCGAGTACCTAAAGCCCAGTATCTTCAAGCCTTTGATCATATTCCAGGCTCGCTGACGGATACTCCTGAGTCGTTCGATTATCCATTTGTTCGGGTATTTAATCAAACGCATTGCTTCATCCCTAGCTTTAGTGCGCTTGACCTTCGTTACGATAGCTTACGCATTGACCAACGGCTTAACGAAATTCCTTTTACATCCTTTTATGCGCCCATTTCCGATGATAAGGATAGCGCCAAGAATCAGATGCATATTGAAACCACTGAAGAGATCATAGAATATATTTTAAGCCAATTTCATTCCATATATGCGTCCTACAATCAGCCCATCACTGGGACTTATAATGACGCAATGCCACTGGGTATGGCGCAACGGTATCAATCTAATTTAAGCGGTGTCCAAATTGCCATTGGTGGGCATTTGAAGCTTGCTTGTCAAGGCCCTGTGGGTAAGTCCAATAGCACAACCCTTGCTGCAGCTGACCAAAAATTAAGTTTTTATGTGGGACCTGGCTGTAAAGGAAGTACACTTGAGGTCTTGGGAAGGTTAGACGTTGGGGACCACCCCGATCGAACGGCGGATCTTTATATCAAGAAGGGGAGTACGCTCGTCCTTTTTGCCAAGAGTAATACTGTGATAGGCCCGGGCAGTAGATTGATTATAGAGGAGGGCGCAAAATTGATCATTCACCCTAAAGCGGAGTTACATCTGAATGGAGGGTCGTTGGTTCAACACGGTATACTCGAAATATTAGCTGGGGCAACCTTTTCTCCGCTCGCATCAGGCACTATAGAATTGCAATCGACCACGGTGTTTGAAGGAAGTGGGGCCATTGCCCTAGCATCACAGGATATCAAAGTGGATGGAGCGGTTCGAGTGCCTTCGCAAATAGCCTATATGCATTGGGCAGATATACATTGTTCGCTGAGTAACCTTGGTACCTTAGAATTAGAGACCAAGGGTGAGTTCAAACATTGTCGCTTTGAACATATTGGGGCCAAACCCTATTTGTCTTTGGTGGCCTTGGGCCCTGAATTACTCTTAGATGAATGTCGGTTCATCAAGGGTATAGCGGGGGTGACCATCGCCGATACAACAAACTGGTCAATGAATCATACCTATTTCAATGGATGTGAGGTTGGACTAAAAGCGTTGTCGACACCTGCATCGTTTGAATCCAACACCTTCGAACATTGTGTAATTGGAGCCCAATTAGAGGCCACAGGTGGTGGTGTAGCAATCAGCAGAAGCAACTTTAAGCATTGTAAGAATGTTGGATTGGCAGTTTCAAATGTCCATCTTAGAATCACTTGTTCGACTTTTCAGTTTAACAAGGTAGGGCTCCGGGTTCAAGAAGGTGCACTAGATATGGCGCGCCACGCGAGCACTACTTGGATCAACAATGATACTGCTGTGTACCTGCGACAGGTAAAAGCTTTAGACCTGGCTCAAGGCCACAACAGGTTTCAAGGGAATGTGGGATATGATCTATATGGGACAATAGATCCAAAGACAGCCATTGCACGGAGCAACGGTATGTTACAACTCGCGGCACCGTACAATGCCTTTAGCTTTAATGGGAGCACAGCGCTTAGACAGCACAGGGATCCTATTTATTTAAAATACAATCCAACACAAAGTATTAGCCCACACTTATGTCCGAGAGATATCGCAAATCCTGAGGATCCCTCTTCATTTTCGAACGCCCACGAGGAATCGCTACGCATAGCCCCTAATCCTAGTAGTTCTGGGGAAGGGATTCTATTTCTGCCATCACCATTTCAAGGCGGGACGGTACGTTTAATTTCTTCTCAAGGTGCGCTGGTCTTGCAGCGGGAGGTCAAGGCAGGAATGAGAACCGTGTTCTTAGAAAGGCCTCTGGTAAAAGGTGCTTATACGGTCCAATTTATTCATGGTGAACAAACACACGCTTTGAAGTGGTTGGTCGTTAACTGATATGTATTGGAACTTCGCTATTTTGCATCTGTAAACGACTGAACTGTGTCCACGATTAAAATGCTTGATTTTCAAAGAATTCATCGTCCTTACCAGGAGGAGCTTTCTGCTGCTTTGGAGCGTGTTATGCACAGTGGTCAATACATTGGGGGACCGGAATCTGCAGCTTTCGAGGCAGATTTGTCCAAGTATCTAGGAGCACAAACCATTGGGGTCGCCAACGGTACAGATGCGCTTCAAATCGCATTAATGACCTTAGGAATTGGGCCTGGCGATGAGGTAATCGTCCCCGCCTTCACTTATGCAGCAAGTGCTGAGGTCATAGGGTTGTTGGGAGCAACAGCCGTTTGGTGTGATGTCGATGAGGCTTCGTTTAATCTTGATCTTGACCAATTACCCAAGCTGTACACCCGACAAACGAAAGCCATCATATTGGTCCATTTGTACGGTCGTTGTGCGGATGTTGCTGCCGTTGAACAGGCATTGCCGGGTGTTGCTATTGTAGAAGATACAGCTCAAGCCTTCGGGGCTCAATGGACCTCAGGCCCCTATGCCGGGAAATATGCCGGTACTGTTGGGGCATTGGGAACCTTTAGTTTTTTCCCTACGAAATCATTGGGGGGAATGGGCGACGGTGGAGCGATATGCAGTCGAAATTCAGACCTTCTTGCACGAGCCAAGCGCATCGCGAGTCACGGCCAATCCAAGAAATACCACCATCAATGCATAGGTGTGAACTCTAGATTAGATCCTATGCAGGCGGCTATATTGGGGGTGAAATTGAAATATTTCAATCAAAGCGTTGAAAGAAAAAAGAGCATAGCGTCCATGTACCTCGATGCGTTAAAGGGAGTGGACGGTTTGACGCTGCCCGAGATAGTGGACGGTCATATCCTTCACCAGTTCACCGTTCGTATCCTGGGCGGTAAAAGAGATGGTCTTCAAGCATTTTTGAAGGAACACGGAATAGACTCTATGGTATATTATCCGATGGGATTGCACCAACAAGAGGCTTATAAACATTGGACTCCAAAGGTGTCTCTACAAGTTTCTGAACGGTTATCACACGAAGTATTGAGTCTACCTGTACATGAGGCCATGGACGAGGGAGAAGTCAAACTCGTAGTAGATTCCATTAAAGCATTTTTATCATGACCGATATCTTCATTCACCCTACCGCAACTGTGGACGAAGGCGCTGCCATTGGCGGTGGCACTAAGATTTGGCATTACAGTCATATCATGCCTCTAGCGAGTATAGGAGAAAGGTGTACTATCGGTCAAAACGTCTTCATTGCGAACAACGTTCGCATCGGAAAAGGCGCCAAGATTCAGAACAACGTGAGTGTATTTGAAGGGGTAGAGCTAGAGGAGGATGTATTCCTAGGTCCTTCTATGGTTTTTACCAATGTAGATGTACCCCGTGCCTTCATTGAACGTAAGAACTATCTCAGCACCAAGGTGGGCAGAGGTGTAAGCATTGGGGCGAATGCCACGATTGTTTGCGGGAATGACCTTGGAGAATATGCTTTTATTGGTGCCGGAGCAGTGATAAACACAGAGGTGGAGCCCTTTGGCTTATACGTCGGTGTACCGGCCAAAAGAATTGGTTGGGTCAGTAAAGCGGGTCGAAGATTGACCTTTGATGCTCAGGGTAAAGCACAATGTCCAGAATTAGGCGATGCCTACGAATTAGTGGATGGAAAAGTACGCGCTGTATCGTGAGTATTCGCATTCTAACCATCGTCGGCGCACGTCCACAGTTCATTAAAAGTGCTCCTGTAAGCCAGGCTTTAAAAAATGCTGGTATTCAAGAGTTTGTGGTGCACACAGGGCAGCATTATGATCCTGAAATGAGTGCCGTGTTTTTCGAAGAACTGGACTTGCCAAAACCTTATGCAGTTTTAGAATGTGGCGGGTTAGAACGGGATGAGATGATTGATAAAATCGTTGCAGATTTACGTCCAATCATTACAGAGGTTGCTCCTCAATATGTTCTGGTGTTCGGTGATACGAATTCAACCTTAGCAGGGGCATTGGCTGCCGTTAAAGAAGGGGTTCCTATCATTCATGTCGAAGCCGGACTTCGTTCCTTTAACGATGAAATGCCTGAAGAATGGAATAGGATTCGAACCGATGAGCTTTCACACATCCTATTTACTCCCTCTGCTGCTGCTGATGAAAATATTGTGGATGAAGGATTTTTATCCCCACATCAACGCGTGGTAAACGTAGGAGATACCATGTTCGATGCGGTTCAGATGTTCTCTCCCTTTGCCCGACATAGCAAGGCAATGGGAGCACTAGAGTGGTTTCAGAAGCCTTTTGCTTTGGCGACCTTGCACCGCATGGAGAACGTGAAGCATCCTGAACGATTGAAGGAACGAATTGCAAGTCTAAATGAATTGCATCTCCAAGGAGTTCCGGTTTGGATGCCCTTGCACCCGTCCACACGAAATGAAGTGGAAAAGGCAGGGGTAGAGATAGCGTTCAAAACCGCACCCCCGGTGGGGTATTTGGAAATGCTTTGGGCCATTCAGCATTGTTCTATCGTGATTACCGATAGTGGTGGTCTTCAGAAGGAGGCCTATTTTTTAGGGAAACATTGCATCACCTTGAGAAATGAAACGGAATGGGTGGAATTAGTGGATATTGGAGCCAATGCGTTACATCCACTGGGTAGTGCCGAACTGTTGAGTGACAAAGTCGGTAGCTTGTTGAACCAACCGCTTCCAACAAAATCACCTTACGGAACAGGTGATGCAGCCCTGCAAATCGCCCAATTCCTAATCGATCAAGGGAGTTAAAAACTCATGGATGTCCTGTAAGCACTGGGCATTCAGGCTGTGTGCCATGGGGTAGGAATGGAAGGTGTATTCATTTAAATGGGAAAGGCCTTCTGCCGTGGCCTGGGCCCAAGTATATGGGATTACCGGGTCCATAGTTCCATGGGTCTGAAAAATAGGAGTTTTCGTTTCCAGAGATTTTAGTGCTTCATGCCATTCGGGTAGGGCATAGCCGCTCATCAAAACGAACCCTTTAGCGCCGAATCCTTGTAATAGAATTTGAAGCGAGGTGATGGCCCCTTGAGAAAATCCACCAATGAACACCTCGTTGTTTTGTACGTACTCTCCTTGCCAAGTCTTCAGGGATTCCAGTACGAGCTGGGCAGCTTCTTCGACAGCCGCACCATCGATCATCTTGGCGCCGTTTTCCCATTCAATAGGATACCAAGCATAACCTCCCATGCCCAGTGAAATAGGGGCTTGAAAGCAAACAATGTTGAGTGTTGGTAAATAGGGTTTAAGACCATAGAGATCTTCTTTGTTGGATCCGTAACCGTGCAGCAATACCAGCGTTGGATGCTTGGGATCAGAGATGTGGTGGATGTAAGAGAGCATTATTGGCGGTAATCGAGAATGTCCCATGTATGGTCCGCAAGCAATCGAATTTGATACATAAACTCATGCGGACAATTGCGCCATTCATGAGGCGCAATCATGCTCAAGACATTCTGATCTTCGTTTTTACGGTACAGGTAATACACATGATTGATTTCTGGCTTGAACCCCATCTGTGCCTTATAAATCTCTTCACTCAATGCTTTACGCTCATGAATCTTACGGGCTTGTTCGGCCAATAATTCAATTTGGGCTTTGATTTGGTCCAGTTGCATGTCGGTCTGCAACTCCATGGCATTGAGGTCAAGGCTTTTGTTTTTTACGGCATCTACCGCTTTGAACGCAGGCGCACTTACGCTAGAGCCATAGGGAAGGATGTTCGCATTTTCGGCGATTTTATCCGGGTCGATAGGGTTGTGGGTACGATTGTCCTTAGCCATGGGTCAAAAATAAAGTATTCCTTCTTTCGCATCCCCATAATGGTCTGCGAGGTTGTTGTGGTAGCGCCAAGCGATATCTAAAGCGAGCAAAGCATCGAATTGGTGCCAATTCTCAATGAATAACCCAGCAATAGGCAATTCAGTTCGTTCGACCAATGTCATAAGACAAGTTGCTATAGCTTCTGTATCGCCTTTATATCCTTGTTCTTGCAGCTGGTATCGTTCTGCACTGAGCTTAGGGTACACTTCAATGGTGGTCGCTTGAATTTCCGAGGCCAATTTCATGGCTCTTGCCGTCAATCCACCTAGAAACATGGGACTCATGGCCTTTGCCTTCCGATCCGCCGCGCGATAATGGAAATCATGGTGGCCTTCAAGTCCTTTGTAAATTCCAGGCAGTGAAAGGGGAGCGTCAATGCCCACGATATCCGCCGGATGCTCACGAAGTATGGACAGGGCAAAGGCATCTGCATCCTGTTTTTTTGAGCTTTGCCGCAGGAGAATCCGCTTCGAAGTTGTATCGAAGATGGCCAGAACTGTGGTACCTGCTAGCTTAGAGCCGTAATCTATGCCTACGACTCTTGCCATGTACCGAAGAGTTCCTCAACCTTTTTAAATCTGTAATCAAATATTTCTTCGAGCTTGGGGCGCACGATAAAAGGATGAGCGATCTTACCTAAAAGCCCCAGGGGTACCTTGTAGTTCACACGGTCGAGCATTTCCACACCGCCGGGTATGGCCTTGAAGTGATGCTCGTGATGCCAGATGGCATATGGACCTACTCGCTGCTCGTCCACAAAATAATTTGGTGCATCCACATAGGTGATTTCTGTGGTCCAATTCATTTTTATCCTGAAAAGAGGACTGACCTTGTAGTTGATGAACAATCCAGGGTACATCTTTTTCGGTACCTCTGAAAGAATGTCGAATCCTAAACCATCAGGGGTGATGGTGGCTAGATTGCTTGGGTTTTGAAAAAAATCCCAGGCTTCTTCAATGGAGATAGGAACTTTTTGAATGCTCTCAATTGTATACATAAAGGAGGTTTGAGTACCCCATTAACGCTACAATACCAAAGAGGTTCGAATGAAATTTTAGATTCGCTTCATTTGTTGCTTGATGTATTTGGTTTGCTCAGCAAGCGCTCCATTTTTATCAAGCTTCTTCACCTCGGTCAAAAGGATTTGTGCCTCCTTTTTACGACGCTTTGTCAATGCGATTCCCGCGAGATTCAGTTTTGCCAATGCTTTGTCTTGGTCCAATCTCAATCCAGTGTTGAGCGCTCTCTTAAGTAAGGTTTCTGCCTTGCCTACTTTGCGCTGGCTCTCAATCATGCCCATGAGCAGATAGTAATATGCCAGCTGACCTTTGATCAGACTTTTCTCTGGATTGCGAATGCCGGCCAATGCTTTTTCAGCCTTGGCAACATCGTTTTTTCTCATGTGCCATAGAGAA
>Ga0255784_10001575_pt1 | contig 18373 bp, 14 predicted proteins | sample 101ome_14_FD_179982 | JGI IMG/M metagenome (GOLD analysis project Ga0255784, IMG submission 179982) | Coastal salt marsh microbial communities from the Groves Creek Marsh, Skidaway Island, Georgia - 101403AT metaG (version 2) | ecosystem: Environmental > Aquatic > Marine > Intertidal zone >...
CGCTGATTGCATCCTTGCGCAAAGATAAGGCGGATGCATCCACAACGATCGACGAACAAACACAGCGATTGGAAGAACTGACCACGCAACTCAGTGAAGCCGAAGCTGCGAAATTGGTATCAGCTGCCGCCGCCGAAGAGTTGCGCAAACGGTTGGAGAACTCGAACGCTGAACTGACGGCGATGACATTGGCATTAGAAGAACAGCGTAAAAAGGCCGAGGACACTCTGACATTACTGGCTGCGGCCAATGCGGCAAAGGATAGCGTAGAAAAGAAACTGGAAGAGGCGCTAATCACGATTAGCGCTATGGACCGCGAACAGACCGAACGTTTGGAAAGTGTGGAAGAGGCACGCAAAGAGGCGGATCAAGAGGTTCAGCGGTTACAAATCGCGCTTGCCGCGTCGTTGGCGCGCCAGGATGAAATGGCCCGCCAATTAGAAGCTGTGAACAACATGCTAAACGAGTCAAATACGCGGGAACGCGCGCAATTCACGGAATTGAGTGATTTGCAAAGCGATCTGGCCCGTGCCTTGTTGGATTTGGAAAATCAGCGTGATGCAATGGATGCCGCAAACCTGCAGCGGGATCGCGCAGAAGAACGGATCGCAGAATTAGAAAATGCGCTTGAACAGCTTGCGGGTCAGAACGAAGGCGCGCTTAAATCGCTTGAACAACAAGTGGCAGAAGCGCTTGCTGCCAAGGTGAAAGCAGAGGGCGAACGCCAAAACCTGACCGAAGATTTGCAAGCGGCGCTGGCAGCACGATTGGCGGCAGATGCACTGGCCGACGAACGACTAAGTGCGTTGGAGCAGCGTGAAATTCTTTTGGCAGAAGCGCGCAAATCGCTGGGTGTTTCTAAAGATCTTTCAGAGAAACGCGCAAATGAATTGATCGAGGCCGCCAAGCAGCAAGAGTTATTAAATCAACAGGTTGCCACCTTGCGTGCTGAATTGGGCAAATTGCAGGAACTCTTGGCGCTATCGGAACAGAAGGACGCTGATGCACAAATCCAATTGCAGAACCTTGGAAACCGTTTGAACGCCGCACTTGCCCGCGCCGCATCAGAAGAGCGCAAGCGTCGTAAGCTGGAAGAGGCAGAGCGTATCCGTCTTGAGGCAGAGGCCAAAAAATTAGAGCAAGAACGCAACCAACTTGCAGATCAGGCGCAGGATTTGGCGAACTACAAATCTGAATTTTTTGGTCGCCTGCGCGAAATTCTGGCAGGCCAAGAGGGTGTGAAAATCGTCGGCGACAGATTTGTGTTCTCATCAGAGGTGCTTTTTGAACCTGGCGCCGCAAGCCTGTCCGAAGCGGGCCAATTGGAAATCGACAAGGTTGCCAATATTTTATTGGGGGTAAAAGACAGTATCCCTGACACCATCGAATGGGTCATCCGTGTTGATGGCCATACGGATAATATACCCCTCTCAGGAGCAGGTGAATTTCGCGATAATTGGGAGCTAAGCCAAGCGCGTGCTTTGTCGGTGGTGCGCTATATGGTGGAGGCGTTACAGTTCCCCGCCAATCGCATGTCCGCCAATGGGTTTGGAGAGTTCCAGCCAGTGAACACGGATGATACACCAGAGGCACGCGCACAGAATAGGCGCATTGAAATCAAACTTACGGAACGGTGATTGCCGATTTCAGTTCTGAAATCATCTGGCCATCACGTGTCAATGTGGACGTTGCGTGGTATTCTCCAGAGCGTCAACCACGATGCGAAAGCTTTTTCCCACCTGATCACATGAATTGTGCCTGATTGCGATCCATCGTGACGCTGCGCTCAAACACTTTGGAGCGTGGTCCGTCGATGCTCAGAGTTACGATATCGCCTTTTTGCACCCCAAATCAAAAGGTTGCGATGACGATTGCGGGACTTTGGTTTGTAACCGGTGCAGTTTCGAGACCAAAGCGCAGCATTTCGATTTTTGGCAAGTGGTCAAAAAAATGCAAACTGAGCAGGCCACCTGCATCATATTCGATTGTCGTGTCCCACAAGGTGTCCACCGATGAATTGCAGGTTAGTCGCCCTGATGGCGCAAATGGATCAATACGGGTTCCATTGTGGCACACAGAAATATGAACGTGTGGAAATGGTGTCCGACCTGACAGCCCGATTTTTCCCAAAACATCGCCCACCTGAACAGTGTTACCGACTTTGACGGAAATGGACCCTTGTTTCAGGTGGCAGTATTGTGTTTCCCAACTCTGATCATGGGCGATCACCACACCATTTCCACATTCTTTACCAACTAATTCTGTTGCACGTGCGGGTGTGTAGGCGATGCCCGGGATCCCATCACGCAGCGCTTGCATTAACGTTCACACCATTCGAATTGGTCAGTGAGTCGCGAATGGCAAAATCTGTGCCTGTATGTCCGTCATAGGTTAACGGACCACATCGCATATCAGAGGCCATAGATGAGGGGTCATGATCCATGAATTGTTGAATATAACATTAAGTATCCAAGTCACAATCAACAGGCAGTGCCATTCGAAATTCTTGGGCCCATATTGACAATGGGGCAGCACAGACCGCCCCAAATATCCGTATCAGCCGACGCAGGATCAATCCGCTGTCAACAATGGTGGCTTTTCGCCTGTGATCTGGCGTTTTTGTGGACCACGAATATCCAGTTTCAATTCGCCATCACGCACAGTGACGCGCACAAGCCCACCTTTGACCAATTTACCGAACAACAATTCCTCGGCCAATGGGCGTTTGATATGTTCCTGGATGATCCGCGCAAGGGGCCTTGCGCCCATGCGATCATCATAGCCCTTGTCACCCAACCATTCGGCGGCTAATCTAGTCAGTTCGATTGAAACGTCGCGATCCATCAATTGTGCCTCTAGCTGAAGTACAAACTTTTCAACCACCTTCAGAATAACCTCTTTCGGCAGCGCACCAAAACTGATCACGGCGTCCAAACGGTTGCGGAATTCTGGTGTGAATGTCCGCTCGATCGCGGCGGTGTCTTCACCCTCGCGGCGTGCGCGTCCAAATCCAACCGCTGCTTTGGCCTGCTCGGCCGCACCTGCGTTTGATGTCATGATTAGGATAACATTTCGGAAATCCACGGAACGTCCATTGTGATCGGTTAGGGTGCCGTGATCCATAACCTGCAACAACACGTTATAGACATCTGGGTGCGCCTTTTCGATTTCGTCAAGCAACAACACACAGTGTGGGTGTTGATCAACGCCATCGGTCAACTGTCCACCTTGATCGAAACCAACATAGCCTGGAGGGGCCCCAATCAAACGACTAACGGCATGTTTTTCCATATACTCGGACATATCAAACCGCAGCAGTTCAACGCCTAACGTATCTGCCAATTGTTTCGCGACCTCGGTTTTACCGACGCCTGTTGGCCCCGCGAACAAATAGTTGCCGATAGGCTTTTCAGGCTCGCGCAAACCAGCACGCGCCAACTTTATTGCTGAGGCCAAGGCTTCGATGGCATCGTCCTGTCCAAAAACCACATGCTTTAGGTTCTTTTCCAGATCCCGCAGCACGGCGGTATCGTCCTTATTCACGGTCTTGGACGGAATGCGTGCGATTTTCGCAACCACATCCTCGATCTCTTTCAGACCGATGGTTTTACGCCGCTTGCTTTCTGGCAACAGATGTTGTGCTGCACCCGCTTCATCGATCACATCAATCGCCTTGTCTGGCAATTTGCGATCCGTGATGTAGCGTGCGGCCAGTTCCACTGACGCTTTAACGGCGTCTGCCGTGTATTTAATGCCGTGGTGCTCTTCAAAATACCCCTTGATCCCTTTCAGGATTTTGATCGCATCTTGAACACTGGGTTCATTCACATCAATTTTTTGGAAGCGGCGGCTTAGGGCGCGGTCCTTTTCAAAATGCTGACGGAATTCTTTGTATGTTGTTGATCCCATTGTGCGCAGTTTGCCACCCTGCAATGCGGGTTTCAGCAGGTTTGATGCATCCATTGCACCCCCTGATGTGGCACCTGCACCGATCACTGTGTGGATTTCGTCAATAAACAGTACGGCATCTGGGTGTTCTTCTAACTCTGTGACAACAGCTTTCAAACGTTCTTCAAAATCGCCGCGATACCGCGTGCCTGCAAGCAGTGCGCCCATATCAAGCGAATAGATTGTCGTTGCCTTAAGAACGTGAGGAATGTCACCAGAGACGATCTTACGCGCCAGCCCTTCGGCGATTGCGGTTTTCCCGACGCCTGGATCGCCAACCAATAGCGGGTTGTTTTTACGACGACGGCACAGGACCTGTACACAGCGTTCAACTTCCTTTTCGCGACCGATCAGTGGATCAATGTCCCCTTCGTTCGCCTTGGCATTCAGATCGACACAATATTTCTGCAGTGCGCTTTCTTTCTTCTCGCCATTTGTTGCAGCACCTTCGCCCATTTGACCTTCTTCGCCAATTCCGTCTGCACCTGCGACAGGGCGGCTTTCGCCAAAGCTTGGGTTTTTGGCAACACCGTGTGAGATGAAATTAACCGCGTCATAGCGTGTCATGCCAAGGTCTTGTAAAAAGAATGCTGCGTTTGACTCGCGTTCCGCAAACATTGCGACCAAAACGTTCGCGCCCGTTACTTCGGTGCGACCTGATGATTGCACGTGGATCAATGCGCGTTGGATAACGCGTTGGAATGCGGCGGTTGGTGCGGCCTCTGCACCGTCGATTTCTGTAATCAAGGACGTTAAATCTTCGTCCAGATATTCAACCAATGTTTCGCGCAATGATGGGATGCTGACATCACATGCCAGTAGAACACGTTCTGCATCAGGTTCATCCAAGAGTGCGAGTAACAAGTGCTCAAGCGTTGCGAATTCGTGCTGTCTATCATTCGCAAGTGCAAGCGAAGAGTGTATCGCATGTTCTAGTGTCGGAGAAAATGAAGGCATTGCCGCGCTCCTTTCAATGCTCGATCGCCATTCGGCGTCCTGATTTATCTTCTAATTAAGTTTGGTCGCTTCTGCTCAGTGTTCAAGACTTGATTTTACGAATTCCGTAATTTTCAGACGAAAACAGCTGTTTTTCGCCGGTAATCTTCTAAAAGTTGTCTTTTCGTGATCGGATTTCGCCGAATACCTCTGCATCCGTTGCAGATGGCATGCCAAGATGTTCGCGGATCTTGGGATCGTCTGGACGCAAAAACGGGTTCGTTTGCTTTTCTTCACCCAAATTGCTTGGGATGGTTGGCGTACCACTGGCTCTCGCCTCTTCAATGCGTGTGATACGATCCTGCAGTGCGGGATTGTCTGGATCGACAGTTACGGCAAAACGCGCGTTGGCCAAAGTGTATTCGTGGCCTGAGCATACGGTTGTTGTGTCTGGTAACGCGCGGAGTTTGCTGAGGCTGCTCCACATTAATTCGGCGCTGCCCTCAAATAGGCGGCCACAACCCAATGCCATAAGGCTGTCAGCGGTGAACACAATATCCTGTTTGGCAAAATGAACGGCGATATGGCCAATCGTGTGCCCCGACACATCGTAAACATCCCCGACGGCGGACCCGATTCCGATATGATCACCGTCTGAAACGGGCTGATCCAAATTAGGAAGGCGGTTGGCGTCCGACTTCGCGCCAATTACGATTGGGCGATGGTTTGCGAGGATATCGGGCAATCCTTGCACATGGTCTGGATGATGGTGGGTCAGCAGCACATGTGTGATGTCCCATCCTTTGGCGCTGACGACCTCCAAAATTGGGGCCGCTTCGGGGACATCGACTAATAAGGTGGTGCCGTCATCGGCATCATGCATCAAGAATGCGTAGTTGTCAGATAAGCAGGGAACAGTGATAAGTTCAAAAGCCATGGTCATTCCGTATCTTTATGTGCATCATGGACCCAGCTTTGCGGAAGACGTGAGAAGGTGCAATGCATCTTGATGTTCAAGACCTAAAAAATTTCTATTACCGTCAGTCGCTCGGGCGGGCCGTGCAGCGTGTTGTACGTAATGAGGTTGTGCGCCACTGGCCTGACACAACGGGTCAAACTGTGGTTGGTTTTGGATTCGCTGTTCCGATACTGCGTCCGTTTCTGGCAAAATCACGGCGTGTGATCGCGTTAATGCCAGGGCCACAGGGGGTCATGCACTGGCCAGCAGGTGCGCCGAATGTCTCCGTTATCACGGACGAATTTTCGTGGCCGTTGGAAACGGGGCATGTTGATCGACTGGTTTTGTTTCATGGCTTAGAAAACTGTGAACATCCTGCCTATATGTTGGAAGAAGCGCGCCGCGTTCTTGGGCCGGGGGGGCGGGTGTTGTTCATCGTACCAAATCGGGCGGGGATATGGTCGCGCACCGATGCGACGCCATTTGGGTTTGGGCGACCCTATTCATTGGGGCAGTTGGAAACGCAACTGCGCGTAAACGGTTTTTCCCCTGAACGACATTCGACAACGTTGTTTGCACTGCCATCGCATAACAGAAGCTGGCAAAAAACAGCGCCGTTTTTTGAAACCCTCGGTCCGCGATTGCCCTTTGCCGCAGGTGGGTTGATTATGGTCGAGGCCAGCAAGCGCGCCAATCATAAAACAGGAACACCTGTGATGAATGCGGCCTCTAAACGTTTGGGTGTGCTTTCCGGGTTGGGTGCAAAGCAGGTCAAACCAGTCATTTCCCCAAGACGGTGATAGCCGTGAATTTCCCGCTAAGATTCGGCTAAATCTTCAATTTCGTGGTCAAAATCCGTCAATTTTATAGGCGCAGATGGTCGCACTTTGGCTAAACCCCTTTTTTCTATGGAAAAGAGGTTAAAAAAAACTTTGTTATAAATGTTGCTTGGTTGGGAATGCTCTGCTAAATCCGCGGCGGATTACTGTTTTGCATAGTGCAATTTACTGAAACTTTCCTGAATGTGTACTTTGGTGTACCGCTATTTGGGACAAACATCGAAAGGGTGGACGTGTCCGAACCAACCTCGATCTCTTCCGGCATCGCCGCGCGATACGCGACAGCAATCTTTGACCTCGCCAAAGATGAGTCGGGACTAGCCACATTAGAGAAAAACGTCGCGGAGCTGAGCGCAGCGCTTGAAGCAAGCCCCGAGCTGAACGACCTGATTAACTCACCTGTGTATTCGCGTGAAGAACAAGGTGCAGCCATTTCAGCGGTAGCCGCGAAAATGAAACTTATGCCAACACTTGCCAATGCATTGGCACTGATGGCCACAAAGCGTCGCTTGTTCGTGTTGCCAGCATTGACTGGTCAACTGCGTGCATTGATCGCCGAAGAAAAAGGCGAAGTAACCGCCGAAGTGATCTCGGCCAAAGCGATGACGAAAACTCAGATTGACAAATTGGCCAAGGCGATCAAAGCGCGCATTGGTAAAGATGTGAATATCGACGCGTCTGTTGATGAAGCCCTCATCGGTGGTCTTGTCGTTAAAGTGGGCTCTCAAATGATCGACACGTCGATCCGCTCCAAACTAAATTCCCTTCAGAATGTAATGAAAGAGGTCGGATAAATGGGTATCCAAGCAGCCGAAATTTCTGCGATCCTTAAGGACCAGATCAAGAACTTTGGCCAAGAAGCCGAAGTGGCCGAAGTCGGTCGCGTACTGTCCGTTGGTGACGGTATCGCGCGTGTGCACGGTCTAGACAACGTACAAGCCGGTGAAATGGTTGAATTTCCTGGTAATATCCAAGGTATGGCGTTGAACCTAGAAAGCGACAACGTTGGTGTCGTTATCTTTGGTTCTGACCGCGATATTAAGGAAGGCGACGTTGTTAAGCGTACAAATTCAATCGTGGACGTTCCTGCGGGCATGGGCCTATTGGGTCGCGTTGTTGATGGTCTTGGCAACCCACTAGACGGCAAAGGTGCAATCGACGCATCAGAGCGCCGCGTTGCTGACGTAAAAGCGCCAGGCATCATTCCACGTAAATCTGTTCACGAACCAATGGCGACTGGTCTGAAATCAGTTGACGCGATGATCCCGATCGGCCGCGGCCAGCGTGAATTGATCATTGGTGACCGCCAAACTGGTAAAACAGCCGTGGCATTGGACACCATCCTAAACCAAAAAACATACAACGAAGCTGCTGGCGATGACGACAGCAAAAAGCTTTATTGTATTTATGTTGCGGTTGGCCAAAAGCGTTCAACAGTTGCGCAGTTGGTGAAGAAGTTAGAAGAAAGCGGCGCGATTGAGTATTCAGTTGTTGTTGCGGCGACTGCCTCTGACCCCGCACCTATGCAGTTCTTGGCGCCATATGCGGCGACAGCGATGGCAGAATACTTCCGTGACAACGGCAAGCACGCATTGATCATTTATGATGACCTTTCTAAGCAAGCTGTTTCATATCGTCAGATGTCACTTCTACTTCGTCGTCCTCCTGGACGTGAAGCGTATCCAGGTGACGTTTTCTATCTTCACTCACGTCTGCTAGAACGTTCAGCGAAGTTGAACGAAGATCACGGCGCAGGTTCATTGACGGCGCTGCCGATCATTGAAACACAGGGCGGCGACGTTTCTGCGTTTATTCCAACAAACGTGATTTCGATTACAGACGGTCAGATCTTCTTGGAAACAGAATTGTTCTACCAAGGTATCCGCCCAGCGGTGAACACAGGTCTATCTGTTTCTCGTGTTGGTTCATCTGCGCAAACAAACGCGATGAAATCAGTTGCGGGTCCAGTTAAACTGTCACTTGCTCAGTATCGTGAAATGGCGGCTTTCGCTCAGTTTGGTTCAGATCTGGACGCAGCAACACAACAGTTGTTGAACCGTGGTGCGCGCCTAACCGAGCTTATGAAGCAGCCACAGTATTCGCCTTTGACAAACGCTGAAATCGTATGTCTGATTTTCGCGGGTACCAACGGATACCTAGACAGTGTTGAAGTAAACCAAGTTGGTCGTTTCGAAGCAGGCCTATTGGCGCACCTACGCGGAAAGCATGCGGACCTATTGGACTACATCACAAACGAAGATCCAAAAATCAAAGGCGAAGCTGAGACAAAAATCCGCGCCGCGTTGGATGAATTCGCTACAGATTTCGCATAAGGGGACGAGGCTATGCCAAGTCTGAAGGACTTAAAAAACCGGATCGAGAGTGTTAAGAACACTCGTAAGATCACCAAAGCCATGCAGATGGTCGCGGCCGCAAAATTGCGCCGCGCCCAAGAAGCAGCTGAGGCCGGTCGTCCCTATGCAGAGCGTTTTAACGCGGTATTGGGATCACTTGCGGCATCAGTTGGCGGTTCGGACTCTGCTCCGATGCTGCTTCGTGGTACGGGATCTGATCAGACCCACCTGCTTGTCGTCATGACAGCGGAACGTGGTCTGTGCGGTGGCTTTAACTCGAACATCGCAAAACTTGCAAAACAGCACGCAGCGGACCTTGTTGCTGCGGGCAAAACAGTCAAGATCATCACAGTAGGCAAAAAGGGCCGCGACAGCATGAAGCGCGACCTTGGCGATCACTACATTGAACATGTTGATCTATCTGAAGTTAAGCGCATTGGTTATTCAAACGCGCAAGATATCGCAAAAGGCGTCCTATCTCGTTTCGAGGCAGGAGAATTCGACGTAGCAACCATTTTTTATGCGCGCTTTATCAACGTCGTAAGCCAAGTGCCAACAGCACAGCAAATCATCCCAGCGTCGTTTGAAGCGACCGAGGGTGATGCCGCTGCAACGCTATATGACTACGAACCAGACGAAGAGGCCATCTTGGCCGATCTTCTTCCACGTGGTGTAGCAACGCAGATTTTCTCGGCATTGCTGGAAAATGGCGCATCCGAGCAAGGTGCACGGATGTCTGCGATGGACAACGCGACCCGCAACGCGGGTGACATGATCGACAAACTGACAATTGAATACAACCGCTCGCGTCAGGCTGTCATTACCAACGAGCTTATTGAAATCATCTCGGGCGCAGAAGCGCTCTAAGAACCGGAGACGAAACTATGGCAAACGCAAAAGGCAAAATCACTCAGGTGATCGGCGCCGTTGTGGACGTGCAGTTCGATGATCACCTACCAGAGATCTTGAACGCGCTCACCACGGATAACAACGGTAAGACACTGGTTCTGGAAGTTGCCCAGCACCTAGGTGAAAACACTGTACGTACTATCGCGATGGACGCGACCGAAGGTCTTGTTCGTGGTCAAGCGGTGGCAGACACTGGGGGACCAATCTCAGTTCCAGTTGGAAACGCGACATTGGGACGTATTTTGAACGTTGTTGGTGAACCAATCGACGAAAAAGGCCCAGTGAGTGCGGATGAAACACGCGCAATTCACCAACCAGCGCCTGAGTTCAACGAACAATCAACTGAATCAGAAATCTTGGTAACTGGTATTAAGGTTATCGACCTTTTGGCGCCTTACGCCAAAGGTGGTAAGATTGGTCTATTCGGTGGTGCGGGTGTTGGTAAAACCGTTTTGATCATGGAATTGATCAACAACATCGCGAAAGTGCACTCTGGCTTCTCCGTTTTCGCGGGTGTTGGCGAGCGTACACGTGAAGGAAACGACCTTTACCACGAAATGATCGAATCAAACGTTATTAAGCCTGACAATCTATCTGACTCTCAGGTGGCGCTTGTTTATGGGCAGATGAACGAACCTCCCGGGGCGCGTGCACGTGTTGCGTTGACAGGTTTGACATTGGCGGAACAGTTCCGTGACCAGTCAGGTACAGACGTTTTGTTCTTTGTTGACAACATCTTCCGCTTTACTCAGGCAGGTTCTGAGGTGTCTGCGCTATTGGGTCGTATCCCATCAGCTGTGGGTTACCAGCCAACATTGGCAACAGACATGGGCGCGATGCAGGAACGTATTACATCAACCAAAAACGGTTCGATTACATCGATCCAGGCGGTTTATGTACCAGCGGATGACCTTACTGACCCTGCGCCTGCGACAACATTTGCGCACTTGGATGCGACAACTGTTTTGTCACGTGCGATTTCAGAACTTGGTATCTACCCTGCGGTTGACCCACTTGACTCCTCATCACGTCTGATGGATCCATCCGTTGTTGGTGAAGAGCACTATGAAGTTGCGCGTTCTGTTCAAGGTATCTTGCAGCGCTACAAATCACTTCAAGACATCATCGCGATCTTGGGCATGGACGAATTGTCAGAGGAAGACAAATTGACAGTTGCGCGTGCACGTAAGATCCAGCGTTTCTTGTCACAGCCATTCGACGTTGCGAAAGTGTTCACAGGTTCTGACGGTGTTCAGGTTCCACTAGATGACACAATCTCATCGTTCAAAGCGGTTGTTGCTGGTGAGTATGACCACTTACCAGAAGGTGCTTTCTACATGGTTGGTGGCATCAACGAAGTGATCGCAAAAGCCGAAAAAATGGCGGCAGACGCGGCCTAAAGGAGGCCTAAATGGCAGACAAAATGCAATTTGACCTAGTCAGCCCAGAGCGTCGCGTTGCGTCGCTCGAAGTGATGTCGGTTCAAATCCCAGGTGCGGATGGTGACATGACGGCTATGCCGGGTCATGCGCCTCTGATCACCACACTACGCCCAGGCATTTTGCGTGTCGAAAGCACAGGCGGAACACAAGAATATGTTGTCACTGGCGGCTTTGCTGAAATCGGTGAGAACCTATCTGTTTTGGCCGAACGCGCTTTGCCACGCGAGGAAATGACACAAGAAACATTTGACGCAATTCTTGAAGAGGCACGCGCCGCTTTGAACACTGCGAAAGAGGTTTTCGTGAACGAACCAGGGCCAGTCGATGATGCAGCTAAACTGTTGTCGGACATGGTGGCGATGGGTGGTCATATTGGTCTGAACGCCAATAACTAATTCCCTGAACAGGTAAAAATTTGAACCCGTTACACGGTCGTGTGGCGGGTTTATTCATGTCAAAAGTGCACGTCGGTATCGTGTCGGTATTTGCGTGATTTTTTGCGCTGTTGTTACCAAACGACACTGTATTGGTGATTGAGGACTACCGCTGCGCCATCATGGCCAAACGGATCAGGCTGCGTTCGACCAATTCCATTGCGGGGGCGCGTTGCCCTGCTGAGCGTAGTTGCAAATCCAGATCGGTTAAAACTGTCAAGGCTATCTGCAACTTTCGTTCACCCCAATGCTGTGCCTGACGCACGATCATATCCCGCCGTGGCCCATAGACAGGGGGCCTCAGTTTCCCAACCCCGTTTGCGGTGCCGCTTGGATCAGATGCCGCAGAAAACAGTGTTTTGAAATGCCGTGCAGCGCCAATGGTTAAGGTGACGGGTTGCATCCCCTGATCCTTTAGTCGCTTCATCACGGGTCCAATTTGGTCCGCACGTCCGCTGGCGACAATGTTTAGGATGTCGTCTAATTCAGCCTCGGCAGAGGTCGGAGCGCAAGCCTCGATATCCCGCGTGCTGACGGCCGTATCGTCATCGTATTTATAGAGCGCAAGTTTTTCCAGCGTCTGGCGAAAATCACCTGGTTCCAAATCACGCGCCAATGCGTTCAATGTATCCATCGCATCCATTGGAACATGCGCAAGGCCTGCTTTTTTCAAATCCGCCTCAATTTCTGCGCGCGTCGGGGGATTGTCATAGATTGGGGCGCATTTCGCGCTGCTGTGTCCTTCAAATCCTTTGCGCAGGGATGAGCTTGGCTTTAGCTGACCTGCAGTCACAACAATGGTTGCATCGCCTTGTTCCCACGCGGCGATCCCATCCATCACGATTTTGGATACGGCATCGGCCGCCTCTTCGATGAACACGGCCCGCTTCCCTGAGAAAAACCCTTGGGCCTTTAAGGCATCCTGCAACATGGCGGGTTCTTTTTTAAGTTCGCTCGCACTAAAGCGGGCAAGGCGCATTTCTTCGTCGGCATTTGGGCCGAGTAAGTTTTTCAGATATTCCTCACGCTTTAGTGCGACACGCATGGCATCCGCGCCATAAAACAAAACCGCGGGAATGCGATCATCGGGTCTTGCAACCAGTGCTGATATGTCGCGCCCATTCAGTTTCATGCCGCACCATAGAACATCAAATCACGAATAACCTCATCCGCCAATTGCTGCATCAAACGGCGTTCTGCGTCTCGTGCGGCAGCTTGGGTGGTGGCGGATGATCCGTTGGTGGAATACCCCACAAACGCACGTCTGCTTTGGGTATATACGACCGCATTATTTGTCAGATCACGCAGCATGAATGTCACCATACCTTCAACCTGTTGACGCAAGGAGCGACCATCTGGTGCGATCGCGGATCGCGATCCTGCTGTGCTAAGTTGATAGGACAGGCCATATCTGGACCCAGGATCGGACGATACCAAACGATCCTCAAGTGCGTTTCGAAAATAGAATGACCGTCGGTCGCGCGGAGTTTCCAGCGTGATTGACGATAATATTTGATCAACCGACTGCATTTGATTTGCAGGCTGCAACGCGCAGCCCGCCAAAAATGCGCCGCCAAAAGCTAAAAAAATTCTTCGGTTAGATAACCACATTCACGATCCGTCCGGGGACAACGATCACTTTCTTGGGGCTTGCCCCGTCAAGCGCCCGCACCACAGCATCCTGCGCAAGAGCAAGTTTTTCAACCTCTTCTTTTGGCATGTCTTTGGCCACGCTGATTTCCGCGCGTCGTTTTCCGTTGACTTGGATGGGCATTGTCACTTCGTCATCGACCAGCAGCGCGGGATCGGCCTTGGGCCATGCAGCGTTGATCACCAAACCTTCACCGCCCAACATGGACCAAACTTCTTCGGCCAAATGTGGGGTCATTGGGGCCATCATTTGTGCAAGTGTGCGCATGGCCATGGCCTTGGTTTCAGATCCTGCCTTGGATTTCGCTACAATGTTTGTAAATCCATATAGACGCGCAATCGCGGCATTGAAACCAAAGCTTTCGATGCCTTGGGTAACATCGTGGATCGCCTTGTGTGTTTCCTTCAACAAAACCTTGTCTTCGTCATTTGAAGCAACATCAGACCCTGTACAATCCAATGCAAGTCGATACACGCGACCCAAATGTTTTGCGGCGGCCTCTGCTCCTGATGCGGTCCACTCCACATCACGTTCCGGTGGGCTGTCAGATAACACAAACCAACGGGCGGTGTCTGCACCAAAGGCTTCAATGATGGCTAACGGATCAACCACGTTGTTCTTCGATTTGGACATTTTCGCAGATGGAATGATATCCACCTCTGATCCATCCTCAATCAAAAACGCCTTTCCATCGCGCAGATCGACCTGCTCAGGATAGAAATAAACGGGCCGCCCCTCCTGACTATCGCGTTTATAAATTGCATGTGTCACCATACCTTGAGTGAACAGCGCGTTAAAAGGTTCAACCGCACTCTGGGGGAGGTGGCCACAAACCTGCATCGCACGCGCGAAAAAGCGGGAATAGAGCAGGTGCAAAATCGCGTGTTCGATGCCGCCAATATATTGATCCACATTCATCCAGTATGCGATGTCATCAGCATTTGTTGGTGTGTCTGCACGCGGAGATGTAAAGCGGGCAAAGTACCATGAACTATCTACAAATGTGTCCATTGTATCCGTTTCGCGCAGCGCATCCTGACCGCATTTGGGGCAGGTACATTGGCGCCACGTTGGATGGCGATCTAATGGGTTCCCTGGTTTGTCAAAGCTGACATCATCGGGCAAACGTATGGGAAGGTTTTCCTTTTTCTCGGGAACAACACCGCAGTTGTCGCAGTGAACAATCGGGATCGGACAGCCCCAGTAACGCTGGCGGCTAAGGCCCCAATCGCGCAGACGGTATTTAGTCACACCTTTGCCCCAGCCTGCGTTTTCGGCAAATTCGACCGTGGCAGCGATGGCTTGATCCCCAGTCGCAACATCTAAACCTGCAAAATGGTTTATCCATTTTACCTTTTCTGATTTTGCCGGAACAAACGCAATATTCTCAACGGACGTCTCATCGTCCAACGCATGGAAGGTGTCTGTCACGGGCAGATCGTATTTGCGGGCGAAATCCAAATCGCGCTGGTCATGCGCGGGACATGCAAAAATAGCGCCTGTTCCATAATCCATCAGAATGAAATTTGCGATCCAAACGGGCAATTTCCATTCAGGGTTAAGGGGGTGGCGCACATGCAGGCCTGTGGCATATCCCTTTTTCTCGGCCTTTTCCATATCGGCTTCAGAAGTGGACATCTGGCGACACTCTTTATTAAAGGCTGCAATTTCTGGGTTTGATTTTTCCAAATGACGCGCCAGTGGATGATCTGCTGAAATCCCTACGAAGGATGCGCCCAATAGCGTATCGGGGCGTGTAGTGTATACGGCGATATCCTCATGTCCGTCTGGACCATCGATCAGATCAAATGCAAATTCTAAACCGCGCGATTTACCGATCCAGTTTTGCTGCATCAGTTTCACTTTGGCGGGCCAATCATCCAATTCGTCAATTGCACCCAGTAAATCTTCTGCATGTTCTGAAATCTTAAAGAACCACTGTGTCAATTCTTTGCGCTCAACAATCGCACCTGATCGCCAGCCGCGGCCATTTTCAACTTGTTCGTTGGCCAAAACCGTCATGTCCACTGGGTCCCAGTTGACCACTGCGTTTTTTCGGTAAACCAAACCATGCTCTAGGAAGTCGAGGAATAGGGCCTGTTGTTGGCCATAGTATTCAGGATCACAGGTGGCGAACTCACGGCTCCAGTCGATTGAAAGTCCAAGGGGCTTCATCTGTTCTTTCATTGTGGAAATGTTTGAATAGGTCCACTCTTTGGGGTGGCCCCCAATAGCCATTGCGGCATTTTCTGCGGGCATGCCAAATGCATCCCATCCCATCGGGTGCAAAACATTGTGACCGGTAGATATTTTATAACGCGAAATTACGTCACCCATGGTATAATTTCGGACATGTCCCATGTGGATACGTCCTGAGGGATAGGGGAACATTTCTAACACGTAGTATTTTGGCTTTCCCTCGTCCCGCTGTGCCGCAAACACATTTGCACTATCCCAAGCGGCCTGCCATTTTGCTTCGATTTGTATTGCCTCGTATCGCGACATAAATGTGCCCCTAAATCAAGTTAAACTCCCGTCCTCATAACGTGGTGTTATGTGAGGGTCTAGTGGCGACTTCTTAATTCGGAAGAAATGAAAGTTTGGTGCAGAAGAGCAATGGCCACCTTACCACTACTTGCATGTGTTTTAATATAGGTTGTCAGGTAATTCGCATGTCAATTTAAATTCACTAGCTCGATCAAAATTGACCATCTAATTCTCTTAGTTGACGTGCACGGGATAATATTGCGTCTTCCAGGGTTCTCATGGTCTGCGGAGACGCTGCTCCAGCACGTGTCGCGACCGCAACGCGCAGAGTTCGGGCGTCTAGAGCGGGTTCAGAAACGTAGACTGTCGCCCGATACGCTTTGTCACCGCCGGGTGGCACGCCGTAACCCATTACGATTACGCCAGAGAATGGATCGATAGTTTCAATTGGCATGAAGTCGAGCACTTCCAATGCGGCCTGCCAAATGTATCGGTTTACCTTGACGGGTGTTTGGGACAGGTCTCTATTTAAAGCGTCCCAAATTGTGGTCTGTTTGCTCTCATCTTCAAGCGCTGGAACGCCAATCTGACTGCCTGAATCCTCCGACTTGAATACTTTTTCTAATTGTGAACATCCCGAAATCGCTGACAGAGTTAAAATAACACTGAATATAGACAACATACGCGGCATTCTGCTCTCCTTCAGTCGCTAAACAGTGATTAACCTATCGATCAACGCGGAGCAAGCGTTGAAGTTTGAGTGCATTATGTGTTTAGACATATCGCAATTAAACTTTGCATTGGACAACGCGCAAAACTCAAGTGTGGCAATCATGCATCACGTTACATAATGGATTGCGCTCACTTGATGTTTAAGTTGCAACTCATCAAAAAATTTAGGAAACAGCAACCATAGGCGCCGGCACGTGCGCGCCAGGAAACTTTATTAAAAGGTAGAAAACATGAAAAAAGTTCTTCTTACAACAACAGCGTTGGTAATGACTGCTGGCGTTGCAGCAGCCGACGTATCATTCAGCGGCGAAGCAGGTATCGCATTCGTTGATGACAACGGTGCATCAGACGCGACACGTGACGGTATGTTCGTTGCTTCACACTATGACATGAACGTAGCAATTTCAGCGGAAGCTTCAAACGGTTTGACAATGTCAGCAGGCTTCGACATGGGTTCTGGTGAAAAAATCGACTATGATGATGATGACGCACTAGAGGTACAGGGTCAAACTGTAGGTGACGCAGACGTTGCAGTATCATACGCTGGTTGGACATTGACTGTTGACCAAAACGGTATCGACAACCTGTTTGACGATGACCAGCAAGAAGATATGAGCGTTGCAGGCTCAATCGGTGACCTGTCTGTTGCAGTAACAACTGACTTGGAAAACAGCACAAACTCATACAAGCTTGGCTACTCGCTAGGTGACATTGCGCTAACATTGACTGGTACAAACAACGATGACGCTGGTGGCGACGCATCTGGTATCTCTGTATCATACCCAATGGGTGCGTTGACACTATCAGCGTCTGTATCAGACGAATCAGACGACGGTGAAGATGACACATCAATCGGCCTAACATATGCAATGGACGCGATTACTGTATCATACACTTCAATCACACCAGGTTCTGCTGGCTCAATGGGCGACGAGTGGGATGCAAAAATCTCATACGCAACCGGTGCAATGTCAGCATCAATCGCACTAGACGAAGCGGACGCGACAACTATGATTGCTGAATATGACTTGGGTGGTGCGACAGCATTTGCTGCAATGCACGACAAGCCTGGCACAGCTAGCGACTTGACAGCATTCGGTGTAAACTTCAAGTTCTAATCATTTGATTAGCGCATGATATATTGAGCGGCGCTATGATAGTGCCGCTCTTTTGCGTAAGGCAGTATTTAATCTCAGAGAGATGAAAGGACATACTATGAAAAAAGTAGTCGTAGGTTTGGTTCTTGCTCTAACAGTTGCAGCGTGTTCAGCGCCTACAACACCAGCAAGCACAATGGTTACACCTGAGCCAACTTCACAGAAGATGTAAGGTGTACTGAGCGACACAGTTGCTCGTATAAGTTAGGAAAAAGCGTTGCATGGGCAGCGCTTTTTTTGTTTCGAAGCACTGAGTACGGCACATTGTAGTGCAAGCGCTGCTATGCGCTGCCTGCACCGTGCCAACTGAGCAGACTGTGGCAAGTGCTGCTCTAACCAACGTAGGTGCGCACACTCACGCTGTAATGTACGCTGTGCAGCAAGCTGCGTACGCTTAGCCACTACAGCAACTCAACTGCACGTGCCAACTGTGCGTCATTCACATCTATATAGCGTTGGGTGACTGAGATGCTGCTGTGCCCAGCTAACTCTGCAAGCACACGCACACCCACACCTTTGTTGGCAA
>Ga0255784_10001582_pt1 | contig 18322 bp, 10 predicted proteins | sample 101ome_14_FD_179982 | JGI IMG/M metagenome (GOLD analysis project Ga0255784, IMG submission 179982) | Coastal salt marsh microbial communities from the Groves Creek Marsh, Skidaway Island, Georgia - 101403AT metaG (version 2) | ecosystem: Environmental > Aquatic > Marine > Intertidal zone >...
TACCGGTATTACTTACGCTCTTCATTATTTCCTTCAGTCGCGACCGCGGAAGGACAAAACTAGTACGGTCTCCCGAATCTGGGCTTATCGCCGCCGCCGCCGCGACCACCGCCGCCGCGACCACCGCCGCCGAAACGATCACCGCCTCTGTCCGGCCCGCCGCGACCGCCGCCGCGACCACCGCCGGAACGACCGCCGGAACGACCGCCGTCGCGACCGCCGCGACCGCGACCGCCGCGACCACCGGAACGACCGCCGCGTCCGCGACCGCCGCGACCGCCGGAACGACCGCCGCCGCCGAAACGACCATCGTTCCACTTGCTAGCTCCCTTCATCGCGAGCGCCGAGTTTGAGAACGTCGACGGGTCGTACCCCGGAAAGAGCTTGGCCACGCACTTGCGGTACGAAAAATCCTCCATCGTCGAGTCCGTTCGAACCACCATCAACGTCCGCACACGATACGATGGATGCATGCGCACTTGGAAGCACTTCACTCCGCACCCGAGTTTCACATCCGGGGTGTCGTGTCCCTGTCGAATGCACGCTTCGACGACGGCAGCTTCGTACTCGTTCAAGTTTTGGTTCAACGTGTTCTCCGCGCGCAAGTGCGAAAACCAAAGCATCATTTCGTCGCCCGAGTTAAACGTCACCGGTCCGAGTTTTACCGGGTCGCTCGCCGCTTCAGCGACGGCTTCCGCCCCATCGCCTTCCGTCGTCGTCGTCGCGCGTTTCGCCTCGTCGTCATCCTTCGCGTCGTCGTCGCGCGTGCGTTTCGATTCGTCATCCGCCGCCCCTTGCCCGGGATCCGTCGTCGGGTTCGCCGGTTCTTCCGTCACCGGTTCGGCATCCACCGCCGGTTCGGCGATCGCCGTCTCTTCCTGTGACATCCGATCCGTCCGTCTCCGCGCTCGTCGCGCGAGTGGACGCGTCGCGTTGTGCCGACGGACGGACGGGTGGACGGACAGATGGATGGAAGGGTCTAGTTTTTTGCCCCAACATCCTCGCTTTCGAGGGTGTGTTCGAGCTGCTGCATTTGGGCACCAGTGTGAAACTGCGAAAGAATGGACTACGTACGTACATGCGATTACACGCGATCAAGCGCGGTCGCCAGGGGGTGAAGAAGGGCCCCGGTCGCGATGTTCGGTGGCGTAGGACATGGCGCGACCGGATTGACCGCGAGCGGCGGGTAAAGGGGCGTCCGCGAGCGCGCCGGTTTCTTCGTCGCGCTTTGGACCGGGCTCGAGACCGACGTACGAACGGCGCGTGATGAGGTATTCGGCGCCAGAGGTGACGGAGACGGCACCGGTGCGGCCGGTTTGGCGTAGGGATAGGGCGCCAGAGGCGCGCTCGGCGAGCTCGGTTCCGGTGAGGGCGTCGGTGGTTTCGGCGTCGCGGGTGTGCGTTCCTCGCGCGGAGGAGCGATAGGCGCCGGATATGAGACTGAATTCTGGTTCGGCGTCGGCGTCGGCGTCGGCGTCTGAGGGCGTCTCCGACGCGGGTACGGAGGCAAAATCGAGTTTGACTTCACCCATCCACGTTTTACCCGTGGAAAACGCGATGGAGGCTTCGTATGGGGTAATGACGGGTTGCAAGTAGTCGCGCCCGTCAATCAACGCCGTGAGTTCGCAGCTGACCATGACGAAGACTTCAATCTCTGGAAAGTTGGCCAACTTTTGAGGATTAGGCTTGCCGGCGACGATGGTGTAACTCTTCCGCCCGCTGTCTGCGATGAGTTTTCTGAGATTGGATATCATCTCTTGATAGCCCGCGACGCCCAACGTACCGGCGACGATGCCGACGACTTGCGCCTCCTTCGCCTTGGCGATGAGAAATCTCCGTCGTTTAAGCGCGCGAGCCGTTTCATTCGCCCCGTCGGCCTCGGTGCTCACGCTACCACCGACGTCTGGATTGTACTGAGCGACGCCACCGAAGCGTTCGCACACGTCGCTGAGCACCAACATGGCGTGCGTCATCGCCGGTCCCTCCTTGCCAAGCCATACGTAAGCGCACTCCTCGCGAGACGCCCCGCTCGTCGTCGCGAACGCAGAAGCCCCGACGCGCTCATGCCCCTCAGAAGACGCAACGGATCGCACGCCACCACTCCTCACCGGCTCCACCTCCACGTTCACCGCCTCCGCGACAACCAACTCCAAATCCTTGCCCGCCGCGCCGCTCGACGGCGCCAAACGCGTTCGCAACGCCGCCGACGCCCAAAAGTATTCCTGATCCGCAATCACCACCACCGCCTTGGGACGCGCACTCTTCCCGACAACCAGCGACTCTGCATGCGCGCGAATCGAACTCGCCGCGTCGTCGACGTTCATCGGTGATTGGTCAAACACGAAACGCGCCGGCGTTCGGCTCGTCGGCGAACAACACGCTCTCCCGTAGTGTACTATGGCGTCTGCATCTCTGTGCGCCGCGCCCACCTCATCGACGCAGCACGCGCCAAACGTGGTGTCCGCGAGGACGAAAACCTCTCGTCCGGACGTTTCGGCGGTGGGCACGGTCTCCTCGGCGTCGTCGGCGGCGGCGAGCGAGCGGGTGAGCGCGCGGGCGAGCGTGGCGGCGTCGCCCAACTTTTCGTCTGGGAGTTGCAGAGCGACCCGACGGTAGCCTCCGCGACGAATCCAAGAGGTTGTTTCCGCGACGTCGTACGCGGCGTTAAAGTTATCGACGTCGTTCGTCGTCGTCGCCATCGTTTCGGTGAACGAACGACGACGGCGAGCGTCGGCGTGTCTGGTCTGTTTGTTCGCGCAAGCGTTTATTGATACAAAAATTACTGTACAAGACTAGTTTGTTTCTGTTTCCGTGTCATCAATCAGATGGTCCGCGTCGTCTTGGTTCTCTGGCGGTGCGTCCATCGTCGCGTTTTTCGGAGTGTCTAACGTCGTCGGGAGGTACCCGGCTAGGGAGCGAAGGGCGAAAGTCGCGAGCGATATCACGACAAACGGTACGAATTGGTGGAGCGGCATTCGCTGCAGACGCATGGACGCGGCAAAAATCCAACCGCATATTACCGGGGCGACGATTCGCGAGAAGGCACTCACGGTACCGGAGATACCGTTCACTCTCGCCTTGACGACGTCGTCGCACGAGTTGTTGACGACTATTGTGATTGAGACAAAGCCGATTCCCAGCGCGCAGATTTTCAGACACTGCGAGACGAGCGCCACGGCCCATATGGCGCCGTCCGTCGACGCCAGCGACGCGAACGGAGCTAAAAGTGATATGAATGCGAAGAACGTAACGCCAAATCTGAACGCATTCACGGCACCGAGCGCGTCGCAAAGTCTCTTGTACAGCGTGAGCTGAAAAATGAGAAGCGAGACGCCGCCGGCAATCAACAGCAGGCCGATGTTCCCAGAGCTAAATCCGCATCCCCCTAATTCTTTCGATGTCTTCAAGTATACGGGTAAAGTCTCATCGTAGCCTATGGCAATCGCCGCCAACGCCGCATAGCACGCCACCGCTGTTTTTGTCTCTGGTCTAAACAGGACTTCCTTTGGTGACTCGTCGAGAGCGTCCGCCGGTGTTTCGCTCGACTCCTCCAATCCCCAAGACTCCACATCTTGCAGCTCCATCGCCCTGAGTTCTCCAGCAGATGCCATCTTGACATTTTTCACTAAACCGCGCCCCTCTTCTCTGCTCATTGCTGCGAGCTTCACCTCGCGTCTCCTCACGAACGACGCCGTCTCGGGCAAGAAGAAAAAGCCCAAAGTTGCGCCAGTAAACGTGAGTGCCGCCGCGACAAACATTGGCAACAAATACGGATACGTATCGAAAACCGTACCTTTAAACGCGTCCCATCTCTCCGCTGGTTTCAAGAGAAAGCCGCCTGCTCCAGGCGCGGCGACTGACGCCAAGCCGTACCCCAGAGCCAACACGCCGAACGCGTTCGCCGCGCTCGCCTTGGTCGTACACTCACCAAGATACGTCTTACAAATTGCGGCATTCCCGTTGACACATCCCGACACAAACCTACCGAATATCGCCTGCCCCAGGCTCGAGCTGGTCCCGAAGACGAAGACCGAAAGCGTCGAGAGAGCGCTTCCGAGCAACAGCGCCGGACGCCGGCCCACCGCGTCGGCGTATTTCCCCCACCCGTACGCCGTGCAGAGCGCGCCGAAAGGTGATGCTGCGCCGCATACACCCACCCAAAACCCAACGTCGCGCTCTGCGACGCCGCAATCTCTCACTAAAAACGGAAGCATGGGCCACACGATGTTCAAGTGAAAGGCATCCGTCACATTCAACAGAACCATCAAGCATAAAAATGCCGGTGAGAGATGGTCTCGCGGGACGAGCGGGACGAGCGTCATGTCTTCGTCCCTCTATCGCGCGCGACTGCGCCGCGGCGCTCTCTCGCGTCGGTGACTGAAGTCAACGGAGTGGGTGCGTGGGTCGGTGGCTGAAGACGTCACCAGGTGACGTTTCAAGCACAGTTCTGACATCGTCGGCTTTCAATTTCACCCTCGTAGTCGTCGATCGAGCTTTCGTTAAATCTATCGTCTCGTAATCTTACATTTCATTCAATCTACTGCGTTATCGCTTCGCCTTCGTCCGCATCGTCGCCGTAATCGTTCGCGTACTCACAACATCGAAAACCAGAGACTCTCTCGCCAACGAGCGTCGTCCACCCCTCGTCTCTGAATCACCTCGAGCACCTTCTTCGGTGGGTCCAGTCCCAACCCCGCCGCTCGATCGTACCGCTCTAATCGCGTCATCCCGCAACACGGTCCGTATTTACTCGTCAAATCGAACGTCTTGAGCGCGCGTTCGTCCTCATCCTCCTTGGCCGCGGATTCTTCATCCGAGAGCTCGATCGGGACGGCGTCCGCGCGTTGTTTGTCCAGCCCCGCGTCTACGGTCGAACGACAGCACCCAGCGCAAAAAGTAAGAATGTCAATCGTCAGTCATTCATCCCACGCGAAAACCCCGCGTCGTCGTCGTCGTCGTCGTCGGTTCCGTCGTCGTAACGAAAGAAATTCACCGCAAGCGAAATTCGACAAATTGTCGGCACCGCCCAATCGCGCGCGCACCTTTCCCGCGCTGCCCCCGCGCGAACGCCCCCGTCGTCCCGGGTCTCTTCGTCCCGAACCCCGCGAACGACCCGATCGGTTTCGTCGTCGTCAGTCTCTTCGCCCGTCCCATCGTCGTTCGAACGCCGTGCGACGCGCGCGCACGAGTGAGGCGACGCCCGAATCCAAATCCAAATCCAAATCCAAATCCAAATCGCAAACCTTCCGAGAAGACGGGCGCGAACGCGTCGAGTCGTTAAAACGCGTCGCGACGGAAAGATATGCCACCGTCGACGACGCTTCGGCGGGTGACGGTGGTCCCGGCGGAGACGACGACGGGGGAGGACGAGGGCGGCGCGTCGGGGCTCGCGCGAACGACGTCGGCGGGGGCGCGGACGCGGGCGCGGGAACACGTCGTCCCGAAACCGCCAGTGGTTGGGAGCAATGTGCTGGGAATGCAAATGGAAGCGGCGGCGGTGACGACGACGACGACGACGACGACGGCGCCGGCGCCGGCGGCGGACGGGACCGATGAAGAGGAGGATGAAGACGGTGAGGATGAGGAGCTGTCGGCGTTGGCGCGAGTGAGCGCGGTGTTGATGAAGAAGTGGTACCTGACGTGCGGGGTGGCGTTGGCCGGGACGAGCGCGTGGTTGCGGGCGTCGGAGACGGGAGGAGACGACGCGTGGAAGTATACCGGGTTGTGCGCTGGGGCGTTGTGTGGGCGAGCGATCGCGCGTGGGACGGTGGTGTGCATAGTGTTCGTTTTGGAAAACGTGTTGCCGTTGGATCAGGTGGCGTATTATTTCGACGTGTTGTCGCCCGCGTTGGCTCAGTTATTGTGGTTCGTCGGCGTCGCGGTGATGTGGTCGCAGTTCTTTAGCCCTGAAAAGGTTGGTCGCAGTACGCACGCGACGGTGGTGAAGGTTTTGATTGTGTTTGCGTTGTTTTTGGTTGCTAGGTGTTTGGCCCTGCTCACGGTGAAGGTGTTGACGGCGAGACTGCACGCCGGGACGTTTTGGGATCAGTTGAAGACGACGGTGAAGCACGAGGTGATGTTTAGAAATTTGACTGGTGCGCCGATTCGGCCGCGTCCGACGCACGGGTCGAGGCGAAGCGCGATGAAACGTTCGTCTTCTTTCAGTCGTTTGAAGTCTCACCATGAATTGATGAAGAGATCGGTGAAGCCTCGAGACGATGGTTCGCACGAACGCGCGAGCTCGTATTCAGAATCTGGATTGCAGTCGGATTCCGGTCCAGCGCGCGCCGATGATGGCGCGGCGCACGATCCGAATCATACGCCGCAGAATGAAAACGATAGTAGCTTGTCCGAGGAAAAGGAAAAGGAAAACGAGTGGGAGGAGGAGTCGAATGCGAACAACATTCGATTGGCGACTGAGCAAGCGGAAGCGTTGATTCAGAACGTTTCCAAGCCGACGCATAGCGTCGATTCCAAATCCTACAGCTCGTACTTTCCCACGCTTTCAGTCTTCAAGGGACACAAAGCGGCCGCAAACATGTCTCGTTTTGGCCAAACTGAAAGGATTCTCGATCGTGCGAAAATGACACTCGGTACTGAAGTTTTCGATCCAGAGACAAACGCAGAGATGCGCAAAACTGCGCGTCTCATTTTCACGCACATTCGTCGTCCCGGAGAAAAGTTCATCACGAAAGAAGCCATAAAAGACTTTTTGCCTCCGTCAGAGCTGAATGCCGCGCTCGATTTATTGTCGGGAGTTGACAACTTTGAGTTTGCCGCCATTGGATTTCAAGACCTTTGTCGCGGCATTCGCAAGATGTTTGACGAGAGGTATCTACTGGCTAAGACGCTTCAATCTATGCAAGGATTAGCTGAGACACTTGGACGAAGCTTACAATTGCTATTTTTTATAGTTGTCGTCATCATTGGATTGTTCATGTTTGAAGTTGACGTGGGGTCACTTTGGCTGTTGTTTTCATCATCCGTTTTGGCGTTGACGTTCATCTTTGGCTCGAGCGCAAGCAGAGCATTTGAAGCGGCAGTGATGATATTTGCAGTGCATCCCTTCAATATTGGCGATTGGATCGCGATTAATGGTGTAAACTACAAGGTTATGGAGCTCGGTATTCATGCGACGACGCTGCAAGATTTAGTAAACGAGGTAATGTATGTGCCGACGTCTTGGATCGCTGCGCAGCCCATCGTCAATCTCACTCGCTCGGGCGAGTTATGGATGAAGGTTGGAGTGCTCCTCGACATGGGTATAACACCAGCACAATGCGACCAGTTGAAATCAGTTGTGTCTTCATTCATGTCCTCGGATAAGCGCAACTTTGGAAGCCATTGCGTCGTCGCGCTGAGAAGCGTACAAGAGAGATTAAAAGTCGAGCTCGACGTCATTTACACTCTCGCCTTTAACGGGTCGCAGAGACTCATGATGATTGAGGCGCACAGCAGAATGGTTCACTTGGTCTCGAGTACCCTTCTCAACATGGGCGTCGCCTTCACGGGCACGGATGGCATGATATTCGCCCACAATCCGATGTCGCTCGACGAAGCATTGGATGCCTCGAACAGAAGCCCCGCTGTCGGCGTACCCGTTCCAACGCAGCCGCCTCCATCCACCGCATCCACTGTCACGCAGAATTTATCCAACAACCAACCATCCGGAAGACTCACCCCGACGACTTCCGTTTGGAGAAGCCAAGCCATGAACGAGAGATACGCCATGCAATCCAACCTGCGACATCTCTCCGGCATGCTCAAGATGGATTAGGATTAATAAAATAATATTTTCTCGTAATTTCCTCTCTCTTTTGCATCCCTCGACTCGCGCTCTCACGTCTGAAACGCGCGACGCGTTGACCGTTTGCACGCGGAAAAATGTTTTTTTTCTGGTGGGAATAATCAGGGATCCGAACGTCATACCCCGACGACGCGTCGCGACGCCGGTCACGCACCTTGAGGGTCACACACGCGTTCGGCCTCGATGCAAACCGTAACCATGAACACTGTCGTCGCAACCCGTACCGCGACGACCAAGAAGACGACGACGGCGACGCGACGCGCGCGATCGATCGCAACGCATGCGATGCCGCCGATGGATAAGGCGGTCGCAACCGCCGGCGCGTCTGTCGCGCTCGCGGCGCAGTGCACGTCCGCGAACGCGAGTGAGATCGCGCAAGTTGCCGATGGTGCAGGATTCGCGGTCGGAGGTGCGGTCGTCCTCGCCGGGGCGGGCGCGGCGCTCGTGTTGACGGACCCGAGTAAGCGACGGGAGAGCATGATGTCGGAAACGGGTGGCGACGAAGCCGCTTCAGTGAAGAATTACTTTGACACGACTGGGTTTGAGAGGTGGAATAAGATTTACGGTGAGACGGATGACGTGAACAAGGTGCAGCTCGATATTCGCACCGGACATCAAGAGACTGTGGATAAGGTTTTGGACTGGGTGAAGGGTGATGATTTGACTGGCGTGACGGTGTGCGACGCGGGTTGCGGTACCGGATCTTTGGCCATTCCGTTGGCGCTCAAGGGGGCGAACGTGGCTGCGAGCGACATCTCTTCTTCCATGGTGGGCGAAGCGGAGCGTCGTTACAACGAACTCGTCGCGGGTGGCGCCAAGGCGCCGGAACAAGCGCCCAAGTTTGACGCCATGGGTCTCGAGGAGTGCACCGGCCAATACGACATGGTCACCTGCATCGACGTCATGATTCACTACCCGAAGGATCGCGTCGACGGCATGATCAACCACTTGGCCAGCTTGAGCTCTAAGAAGCTCATCATTTCCTTCGCTCCAAAGACGCTCGCCTACCTCATTCTCAAGCGCGTCGGCGAGTTGTTCCCGGGTCCGTCCAAGGCGACTCGCGCCTACCTCCACGACGAAGCCGACGTCGAAATCGCTCTCAAGGCGGCTGGTTTCAAGGTGAAGCGTCGCGAGATGACTGCCACTTCCTTTTATTTCTCTCGTCTCCTCGAGTGCGAGCGCGTTTAAATTTCACATTATTATTTTTCAACAATGATCGACGACATTTAAACAACGCTGACAATTCGCATCCGCGTTAGTTCCAACCTACCGGTACCGGTACCGGCGTCAACAGCAAAACTGCAACTGGATGCGTGAAAATCCAATCGTCGTCTGCACTGATCGCCTCGTCACCATGCGTCCCGACGGACGGAAACGAAAACGCAGAGCGACGACGACACGTCGCGCGGCGATCGCGGTGGCATCAGTGCTCGTCGCGTGCGCGTCCGCCTCCGTCGCGCTCGCCGTGACGACCAAGCCGTCGCACGTCGGGAGACACACGCACACACCCGAAGCCGAGTCGGCGCGAGGCTCGAGCGGGGCGGCGCTGCGCGCGTGGGAAGACCGACGATCGGCGCTGCGGGCGCTGCGACACCCGGAGAATGATTTAGACGCGCGCGGGGCGTGCGCGGAGACGATACGACGGGCGTGTCGACACGTCGGGGAGGCGAGGGAGTTGGTTTCGGAAGCGTATCGGTCCATGCGGTACGAAGAGTCAATCGAGGAACGGTTGAGGAAACGCAGAGAGAGCGTCAAGGGAGGTGCGAGGAGGGCGTTGTTGTACGCACCGTCGAGGAGACACAGTGGGCACGAGGTTAATAGCGGCGGGACGGCACCGACGACGACGACGCCAGAGAGTGAGAAGGACGTTGAAAAGAAGCGCGCCGAAGAGCAAAAGCGAAGAAACGACGAGGCCAAGTTTCAAGTTTTGAAATCGTACCCCAAAGGGTACTTGAAGAAGGATCCGGTCAAGTTGGAGGAGGATATCGCAGCTGTGGAGCGACAAATCAAAGCTGAGCCAGAGAATGAGCTTTATAAGCGCCGGTTGGAAAAATTGAAAAAGGACAAGGCGTCGATGATTTCTCAATCGTCGACTTTAGGATTTGGTTCGGCGGAGATAAATCACGAGGATGATCACTGGTTCATGGATGGAAAAGGCGTGGCGAAGAGTTATAGGGCGAACAGGGCGTCTAGTCGCCGTAAGCGAGAGGTGACCCCGCGACAGCAGTACGAATACATCAAGCAACGCGTTCCAGAAATCTCTAAAAGCTACTATGATTGCATCGGAAATATTTTGGCGCGGGAAAGCCGAATGTCATTCGATGACTTCATGGAATTCGGTGGATTCTCTACGCACCATCGCGATAGCATTGTGTCCAAGGATTGCGTCGCCGAGTTTAAGTCGTCCAAGTTACGCGTCATGCAGCTTTGGGACTACGAGGAGGAGGTTGCAGAAGCTTGCCAAGTCGATATTCCTAACGTTTGTCCAAAGATTGAATCGGGTTATGGCTTGATTACGAAATGCGTGATGGATGCGCGCAAAGAGGAAAAGTCCATCTCGGGCCCTGGCTCGATGTCTAAGACGTGCGTGGACATGGTGGACGGCATGGAGGCTTTTGAGCCAGTCGCGTCACGCGAACCGATCGAGACTCAAGAAAACGCGCCATCTGACAAAGTCATAGAGCGCAAGACGGGTGACGCAGCGGAGAAGAATGATTTTGGTGCGGAGCACGAGCCCGAGACGCGTATCGCCGACGTCAAGGTTGAGGCGCAGGCTGTTCAGGAGCAGGAGAAACCGACGCACACTGAGCATCTTTCGAGTAAGCGCGAAGAAGTAGCCAGGGCGGAGCTCAACGAGCAAGCGTCTTTGCACTCGACGAGTCAGAGGCGAAACATGTTCGTATTCATCTGCTCTGTAGCGTTATTTTACAGCTCGACGCGACCCGGCGCGCGGAAGAGGATTATTTCTCTCGCTCGGAAAATAAGACGGCACCATATCGCCAAGGGCGAGCACGCCGTATAACTTTTGTAAGGCACGACTGTAATAGCATTTGTAAGGCACGCAAAGGACGCGTATTGGCAATATACAGTCATTAGTTTTAAATTACGCGAGATGCCTCTAGGCAGTCTTTCGGATAACGAATATGTTCGGGTGCATCCCGAGGCAGCCAGTAATCTGCGCAGCGAGCGCGGAACCTCTGTGGAGAAGCATGAAAAGCGCCGCCCCGATAAGAATACCACTCGTAAAGGCATCTCCTGCCGGAACGAACGTGGTGAGTGCCATGACTAAAAGGGCGAGCCAGTTGATCACCGGAAAGTCTGGGTCAGACACACGAAGCGTCATTATGCGCGCCTCGGATTCTCCAAAGAGCAGAGCGCTCGTGGCGTGCGCATACGCAAAGTTTTTCGCCTTGTAAATGCAAAAGCCGTGGAAAGCTTCGCACAACGCGCACTGAATCGCAATCCGAATCGGGTTTCGGTGCTTAGGCCAGTGCGGCGGCTCGTGATTCTTGCTACCGATGATGGTCTTGGCAAACGTACCCACTCTGGCGACGGCGCCCGTCGTGATGCAAAACACGGCACCCGCGCGTCCGAGGGTCTGCGTCCCGACATAGGGGAGGTTGACGCTCAAATTGAACAAAAAGCCGTTCCCAAACGTCGCGGCTAAGATGAACAGCGTCTGACTGATGAGTTGAATCTCTTGCGAGTCTAAGAATTCGCTCACGGGGAGCACTCCCGAGTACGTGGACGACACCGTATCCACCACAAACATTGCTCGTCCCGTAAACATGACGACGACCGCCGTCGCCTTCGCCGCGGCGCTCGCGAACCCAACCGCAAAGATATCAACCACGACGAGCGGGTAAAAGCACATAGACAACGCGTCGCACGCGTGATCGACAACCTCACCCAACGGCGAGCCGCTCTTCGTCTTGCGCGCCTGCTTCCCATCCATCCCGTCCGCTGTCTGATACACGAACGCCAACACCGCGCACGCGACGTACACCCACCTCGGCGCTTCAAACTCAAGCCCAGGCGACGTAAACCACACCAAAACGTACCCGACGACGATGCACGCCAACCCCCCAACCGTCATCGCGTTCGGCGCCAACCACTCGGGCGTCCACTCCGCGACGAGATAGTCCCAAAACCGATTGAGAAACAACCTCTCACACAGCGAACAATTCGGCGACGTGTACCGATAACTCCGCACTTGTTTACACCGCTTCATCGACGCCCCGACGTGCGCGCCGTCATCGCAGTGCGCGCACTCCGTTTCCACGCCGCCGTCAAACCCACCCGTGAGCGCATCCAGTCTCGTCCTTCGTATCGCCTCCATCACCGTCCCTCGCGACCGGCTCCTCGCGCGTTCATCCACCGCAGAAAACAAACGAGTCTATCGCCCAACCCGACGCCGTTCAGACCGTCGCCTCGCCTCGCCTCGCCTCGCCTCGCCTCGTTGCGTCTCGCCTCGTCTCGCCGTGCGAACGCTGACGACGCGCGCCGCGCGCTCGAGGCGAAAACGACGCCATCGCACGGCGCGATCAACCTCCAGTACTCGTAGTGAAAACTCTTTTATGGGTCACACTCCTTCTCCGTTTCGACCCTTCCTGAATCGTGACTTTGACCACGAGGTCGCGCACGAAGCGTCAGGTGTTTTTAAAAGTTTATAAAAACGACGCGACGGACTTCAGTCGCGCGCGCGAAGCGAAGCGAAGCGAAGCGAAGCGCGAGCGACGATGAGGACGCCGAAGGGAGCGAACGATGAGGGTAAAAAGAAGGGAAACATCCGCCCCGGATACTTCCCGGGCGTCGCCGGCGCGTTCGTGCGGGTGACGATGCACAATTTTATGTGTCATCGACACGTCGAGGTGGAACTGGGCCCGCGAATCAACTACATAACGGGGGAAAACGGAAGCGGGAAGAGCGCGATTTTGACGGCGTTGAGCGTCGCGCTCGGGGCGAAGATGAAATCTGTCGGACGATCGTCGACGAAGAGCTCGAAAGGGATGATTCGGAGTGGGGCGGCGAGTGGGAAGATAACCGTGGTGATGTCCAACGACGGAGGGGACGCGTTTCGACCAGAGACGTACGGCAAGTCGATCGTGGTGGAGAAGACGTTGAATCTCACCGGGGCGAACGCGTTAAAGATTAAGAGTGAGCACGGGGAAGTTGTGGCGACCAAGGCGGATGAACTGAACAAACTCGCCGATCATTTTTGTATCGACGTCGATAATCCCATCACCATCATGACGCAAGATATGGCCAAGGCGTTTTTGCACAGCGGCGACGACAAGAAAAAGTACGCTTTCTTCGTCAAGGCAACGCTCTTGCAACAAATCCAAGAGAAACAAACCATCTCTCGTAACGTGGTGAATGAAATGAAGGATGTGTTGAACACGCACATTGAGAACAAGCCCAAGATTGAGGACAACATCAAGGAACTCGAATACGAACTCAACGCTTTTGAACGGGTTCAGGAACTTCGAAACAAGTCAAAAGAATACAGATATAGACTCGCTTGGTCGCACGTCGCGCAAGAGGAAAACAAGGCTAACAAGGAGAAGGAGGAACTCGAAGGTTTTTTGCGAAAGCAGCAAGTGTTGGTGGAAAGACTTGGAGTCGAGCGTCGCGCCGCCGAGCAAACGGAGCGCGCTCGCGAGGTGTTGAAAACCCGAGAAGAAGAGATTGGCGGTCGATTAAGTGAATTGAGAGCCCAGCGCGAGCAAGTCAACGCTGCCTATCGCGAGCTTGGACGCCAAACACAAATGGCTGAGACGAACAAAATTACGGAAGACACCGCCGTGAAGAAGTTGAAGAAGAAGGTAGAAGATACCGAATCTAAAATACAGAGATTTTTGGATGCTCAACGCGGGGAATCAACCGAGGTGGATCGTCGTATTCAAGCCATGAACGAAAAATTGATCAGAACTCGAGATGAACTGACTCAATGCACGAATGCCGTGGCGCAGCTTGACCAGGAAATGAACAGCGCCAAAGAGGCTGCGGAACGACATTCCAGAGCTGCGAGAGCCATCGATTCTGAAATCGACAACATGCGAAGACAAATCTCGACTTTGAAGCAGACTTCAACCAACAAGCTGATACTCTATGGATCACAGATGCCAAAGCTTGTCGACTGCGTCAATCTCCGCAAGAGTGAGTTTTCTAAACCCCCGATCGGTCCGTTGGGCATGCACGTTTCTCTCAAGGATCAGTCGTGGCTCGCCCCAGCTGAAGAAGCGATGAGTGGTTTATTGAATGCCTTCATGGTGGCAACATCCGAAGACATGGATAAACTTCGCAAGATGAGCAAAGAGTGTGGTTTGCCCCACCTCTCCATTCACAAGGTGAATTACAACCGTGGTCGCTACTCGATTCCAGCGGACAAGGTGCCAGATCCTAAGCGGTTCCAGACCATTTCTAGCATTTTAGACTGTCACCACGACGCTATTTTCAATCTCTTGGTGGATTCATCGCAGATTGAACGTACAGTTCTCCTCCAAAACGAAAGAGAAGCGTTAGACATGTTCCATGCTAAAGAGGCGCAAAAATGCAACATCGGTAGCGTTTACACCAAAGAGCGGAAGATTTTTGCAAACGGGCCGACGATTCGTAACGAAGCGTTTAAAACGTCGAACCAAGCGCACAGATTAGCGGCGGATCCAAGAGCGCAAATCAAATCCCTCGAAGAGGCGATCAAGCTGAGACAAGAAAAATCCAAGTACGCCAAGAGTGAAGTAGTGAACGCTCAGAAGGAAGCCAAGGAGCTCGAACGTCAGAAGAAAGAAAAGATGGCCGATCACGCTCAGCTCGATAAGAAGGTCCAAGCGAGTAAAACAGAACTCGACAAGGCCAGGATTGATGCAGACGACTCGAATGCGTCCGTTGTTGATGTGAGCACACTCCAGGAAGAACTTGACACGATGAGCGCCGAACTTGCTTCGCGACAACAGGCTCTCGATGAAGCGCAGGCAGTCTTTGTAGAACGCAAAAAGCAACTCGATAAAGCCAAGGACGAAGTGCAAGAGAAGGTGGCTTTAGCTGAGAATTATAAGAAGGAAGTGGCAGAGCTGAGCAAAGAAATTTGCGAAGTCGAGGCGGAGAATCAGGCTACTCAGCGTCGCATCACCGGCTTTGAGCAGAAACAGAGTGAAGCTACTCTTCTGATTGCAAGTGCAGAAGATAGAATTCGTGCTCACACAGATAAAGCCGTCGAGCTCGCTTATGAGGCCAAGGCTATCTGCGACAGAGAAGTTGCAGAGATGAACGGTCCCATCACGGAATCGCCAGAGAATTTAGAGCGCTTGTACGAGAGAGCAAAAATTCGCGTCACGGAGGAAGAGAAAAGACACAAACGACCATTTGAAGAAGTCAATGACGAATTGTCGGGTGAACAACGCAAGTTGATGAAACTTGAGGCGGGTCTCGACAGTAGTAAGGTGATGTGCAAGAAACTCAAATCTGGTGTGGCAAAGAGAAGAGACCAGATGACTCAAATGGCAACGGACATCGCATCGAATGTGAGTCACAGGTTTAACCTCCACATGACGAAAAAAGGTCAATCTGGTAGAATTCTTGTCGATTACAAGGATCAACGTCTGACTTTGCAAGTTAAGGAGGGGTCAACCACGAAGACGATCACGGACACGCGATCGCTGAGTGGAGGTGAACGGTCCTACTCTACGCTGGCACTCAATCTTGCTCTTGGCGATGAATCCGATTCTCCTTTTCGTGCGATGGATGAATTTGACGTGTTCATGGACGCTGTCAATCGCAAGGTTTCCATCGACGCTTTGCTTGCCTTTGCGCGAAGCGATTTCCACAACGATAAGCAATTTTTGTTCATTACACCTCAAGACATCAGCGCGGTTGACGCAAACGCAACGGATGTGAAAATCATGAAAATGCAAGCGGCTCGTCCTTGAGCTGTTGAAAACTAGCAACTTGACATGAATGTAATATGTACAACTTTTTCTCTCTAAGATACAATCGCTGAAAGCATGCCCAAGTGAAAGTGCGCGAGCGAAGGCGCGCTTTTACTACCAAGGCGAGCGGCGCTAGAGCTGGAGTCTAATCCATCTTATCGTCGTCGTCATCCTCATCCTCGTCAAAATCGACGGCGACATCAATTTTTTGTTGCGGAGTGTTTGGCGCGCGTACGTACTTCCAGTACGCGCGCAAACCCTTCAAACTTTGCCAGAGTTTGTACGCCATGAAGGCGAAGAGCGCCCCGAAAACCAATTCCTCCGTCTTTAGCGAAAGATAATCGCCCTCGGTCGGGTGCGTCGGCGTGCTCATGCGCCGATACCCGCTCCCGAGATGACGCAGCGCATCTTTCGGGGGCTCGTTCGCGCCTGGCGTGGAGGATTCAGACGACATGAGGAACGCGGGAGCCGACGAATGGAGGCGGAGGCGGTTGGTTGGAGCAAAATTTCAAAAAAAAACATACGGTACTGTTTACATCTGTTGATTTTCCACGATCTTGGCGCGATGTTCCTCAATATTTTCGTGAGTGAGCTTGATGAGTTCGCGTCTTTTGAGCGGTTGTTTGGTGAACGGGCAGATGTCCGGCGCATCGGCGCTGCGCAGAATCTTACACCAGGTTTCATAGCCGGCGACGTGTCCATACGGAGACATGGCTGGTTCAACAACCGGCATACGAGTGATCGGGTCGATGAAGCCCGGAAGGACGGGTAATTCTTCGAATTCGTCGTCATCGTCGAATTCGCCGTCGTCGCCGTCGGTGTACGTTTTGCGCGCAGCGCGACCGCTTCGACGAACATTGTCGAATTTGACACTGCAGTGGAAAGCCTTGTCCTCATCCGCAAGCTTCTTCTTCTTCTTTGGCTTGGGCTTTGGAGCTTTTGGTGCTTTTGGAGGCTTTGGTTTCTTAACCTTGACCACCTTCATCACCATTTTCGGCTCACCTTCCGCTCGCTCCGGTCTTGAGAATCCCTTCGTCTTAAAGTTGAAGCGAAGTTCGCCGCTGACTGGATCGACCATGTAGTTTTCGTCGGCAATGTCTCCATTCTTCACCAGCGTTCGATAATAGTTGGAGCACTGGTAACCGACACGTCCCGGAATAGACTTTGAGAACGTGCCCCACTCGTAGTTTGCCTTACCGCCCGGAAGAGCCGCGATCGTATCCATGAAGAGCTGGTGTTCCTCCGGGCTCCACTTGCCGTTCGCTTGCTTCTCGCCGGGGTGGTTGAAGCGATAATAATACTGGTTTTCATTCTTCTCGCGGTTCTTCCAAGCCTTAATGCGGGCTTCAGACCAACCTTCGTACGGATCGACAGTTGGTTGCGCAGACTCTTCAGCCTCTTGGGCGCGCGCGATGGCGTCATCGAGTCTCAATCGCTTGACGTTGACATTCTTCTTAGTGTGACGAACAAACTGCACGCCGAGACTCTCCTCTAAAATATATTCAGTCTGGAAAAACTCCTCCTCTTCGTACTTCTCGTCCTCGCTCTCCTCGTCCAAACCGCCAAAGGAATTTCTTCTCTTTTTCATGCGTTCGATTCTCTTGTTGAAGCGTTCCTCCGCCGTCGCGGCTGACTTTGAGCTCTGCGCCCGTCTCTTCAGCGCGTCCTCCTCGAGGATCATTCCCCGAATGGTGAACAAAAACGCCTCACCATCCTCCGCCTCGCTCAATCGATCGCTCGCTTCGAACTCGTTTCCATTACACACTCGCAAAACCATCTCCGCCTCTCTCTCCGTCAGTCCAAGACTCGCGTTTCCGAGCATCAGCTCGTCAATCTTTTCCCGCGTCGTCTTTTCCTCAAACTGCTTAAACCGGTTTTGCAACGCCGCCACGCGTTCCGCGATCACCCTGCGCTGTTCTTCCGTGAGTCCATCATCGTCATCGTCATCAAACCACGCGTTCGGCGCCTTGGCGTTTTCACCGGCAACCGCCGCGTTCGCAACCGACATGTCGTTTTCACTCATGACGTTCGCGTCGCGACAGGTGATCATTCAAATTTTCAAAAATTCAGTGCGCGCGTCACACACGAACGACGTGCGCGTCTTCGTGCGCGAGATCCCCGCGTGTCGGAGCACGACACACACTCTCTTCTTCTCTCTCGAGCGTCTTCTTTCCGCGTCTCGCCGTTCGCCACCGAACCGCGACGCGCGTCGACGTTTGAGCGCTCGGCGTTCGCTCGCCCCGTCGTCGATCCGCCACCTCGAACGCATCCGTCCGTCCGTCCTCGTCGTCGTCTGGTGCGATGGTAACCATTTTTGTAGTTCACATTTAGGTTTTTGGTTATTGTTTTTCTTTTTGTTTTTTTCAAACGCGTTTTCTAGCTGTCGCTCTGAGACGAGAGAAAAGAGTGCTCTCGAGCTCGACCCGTTCGAACTCGCGCGAGACGGCACGGCACCCGACGTCAGAAGAAGAAGACGACGCGGGCGTTTTAAACGGAAAACAAAAAGGTAGCGGTTCGTCCGCGTCCGTGTGCGCGCGTACGTCGTAACGCGCGTGGACTCTCTCTCTCTCTCTCTTCGACGACGACG